>ERZ827512.1208-NODE-1208-length-27285-cov-5.632097_pt1 | contig 27285 bp, 11 predicted proteins | sample MGYA00519916_ERZ827512 | MGnify/ENA primary metagenome ERZ827512 (study PRJEB31778, sample SAMEA3449335) | human gut metagenome | biome: human gut; feature: human-associated habitat; material: faeces | place: United Kingdom | collected 2010/2012 ... | reverse complement strand
CAGCACCTACGTCCACTCGACGCCGGGTATGAAGCAAAGTGCGGCAGACGCGATTGGAAATACCCTCCGAAACGCGATCTGACCCCAAAAATCAAAGCGGCGGCTGCAAGTTGCAGCCGCCGTTCAAACGTTCAAAATATTCTTGAAACAAGCAGTTGATTTTTCAGGGCTGTCACGCTCGGCTGGTCGAGTGGATTTGTACTGCAAAAATACGTTTGAAGCAGGGAGAAGAGAAACACACTTTTTTAGAGAAAATTCGGTCAGGCCAGAAAAACGGCGTGCGAAACCTGCACTGCTGGAATCAGATGTCAGCTTTTCAGCAGCGAAAGCAGCTCCTCAGAAGACATATTCAAGATCCCGGCCTCCTCGCAGCCGGATATCGTATCAAGAAGCGCAAGCTTCCGGTTCTGAAGCTCCAGAATTCTTTCTTCGATGGTGTCCTTAGCAATCAGCTTATAGACCTGCACGTGTGCCTGCTGGCCGATGCGGTGGGCACGGTCCGTCGCCTGATCCTGCGCTGCCTGGTTCCACCATGGGTCGTAGTGGATCACAATATCGGCTGCCGTCAGATTCAGACCCATTCCGCCTGCTTTCAGAGAGATCAGAAAAACCGAGGCGCTGCCTGCGTTGAATGCTTTGACCATTGCAGCCCGTTTTTCCTTGGGCGTCGAGCCCTGAAGCGTGAAATTCGAAATATGCAGCGCGTCCAGCCGCTCACGCAGCCGATCAAGCATGGAGGTGAACTGAGAAAACAGCAGGATCTGATGACCGTTTTCCGCCATCGCCTCGCACAATTCCACGCAGGCATCCAGCTTGCTCGTTGGACCTTCATAATTTTCAAAGCAGAGCCCCGCATCGCAGCATACCTGCCGCAGCCGGGTCAGCGCGGCGAGAATTTGCAGTTTGCCCTGCTCGTCGCCGAGATTTGCAACGGCGGCCTGCACACAGGCATAATAGAGCTTCTGCTCATCCTCAGACAGAGAGATCTTTCGGACATATTCTTCTTGGGCGGAAGTTCCTTGAGGACATCTTTTTTTCAGCCTGCGCAGCAGAAACGGCTGTACCAGCCGCCGCAGTTGGGAAACCGCGTCCGGATTTTTGGACTTGAGGATCGGCTTTTCCAGCTTTTCGCGGAACGCATGGTTTGTGTAGAGATACCCGGGCATGAGAAAATCGAACAGATTCCAGAGCTCGCTGAGCCGGTTTTCGATCGGCGTTCCCGTCAGGACAAACCGCTGCCGGCACGAAAGGCGCTTGACGGCCTTGGATGCGAGCGTTGCGGCGTTTTTGATGTGCTGGGCTTCGTCGAGCACGCAGCAGTAAAATTGCAGCTTCGCATATGCATCAATGTCCTGCCGGACAAGCTCATAGGACGTGACCCACACATCGTATTCTGCGCCCGCAGTACGAAGGCGTTCACGCTCTGCAGCGTTTCCCAGAATCAGCTGATAGCGCAGCTGCGGGGCAAATTTTTGCAGCTCGTCTCCCCAGTTGTAGATCAGTGAGGCCGGACATATAACGAGATTTGGTACACCGGTGGTCTTTTGGGGGACGGTTGCTAAAAACGCAATCATCTGAAGGGTCTTTCCAAGTCCCATTTCATCCGCGAGAATTCCGCCGAAACCGTATCCCTCCAGTGTTTTGAGCCATTGATAGCCGATCTGCTGATAGGATCGAAGCTGTGCGTTCAGCCCCGATGGCAGGGCGTAGTCACTCTCGGAGAGCGTCTTGAAATTGCGGATCATGCTGCGCAGCTGGCTGTCGCGGCTGACCTGTATGCCGTCGCTTCCGGACAGCAGCTCGTCGAGATAGAGAGCGCGATACGCCGGAAGCGTCGCTTTGCCGCGGGCAAGCTCCCGACCAGTGAGCTGGAGCATCTGCGCCATTTCCGCAAGCTTTTCACACGACGAACCGTTCAGCTCCAGATACCGGCCGTCCGGAAGGCAGTGATATTTTCTGCGCAGCAGCATACTTCGGTAAAGCTCCGAAAGCTCCTCGGGCGGATAGCCGCCGGTGTCCAGCGTCAGTGTCAGAAGGCCGTCGGAAACGGAAAGGCCGACGCTGGTCGGTGCAGGCTGGAGACGCTTGCGGTTCAGGCGGTCACTGAAATAGACCTCGCCTCTGCGGCGGAAAGCGTCGATCGAACCGGTGAGAAAATCATAGGTCGCGTCCTCGCCCTGTAAAACGAACTGCTGTTCCTGCTGCTGAAAATAGCGCCGGACGAACAGCAAAGCGGCACGTTCTTCTTTTTTGTTTCGCCGCACACCGTCTGGCTCGGAGCTGTCGTCGAAAGCGATCGAATGGGTGTCGTACCGGAAGACCGGCTTGACAAGCAGCGTGTCCTGTTCCATATCAAAATAGAAGCAGACCGTGCAGGAATCGGGGATGTAGTTTTGTAAAAGATTCTGCGGATCTTCGATCTCGACCTGTCCGTCGAGCGCCGGCAACACGCAGCCGCAGAAGGTCGGAAGATCCTTCCGCGCCAGATACATGGTCTGCTGCTTTGCTTCGAGCAGCGGGTAGATCTTTTCCCGGAACTCGCCCGAGCAGCGTAGAAGCTTGCCGCCGCCGAGCGCGTATAAGCTCCGGTAGCTGCCGAAAAAGCGATAGCGGCAGGGCGTCTGGACCGTCAGCCATGCACCGCCGCCTTCTTCCGCAATTTGCAGACGAACCTGCGGATCGGCCTGCGTGAGCGTGAGCGGCTCGGAGCCTGCGCAGTCTACCGGTGCGTCCGACAAAAGATCAAACCACCGATCAAAGGAATCGCCGGTCAGCGTGATCTCGTTTTTTCGATAATCCGGAGGCTCGTAGCCCGTATGGTAGGAAGAAGAACCGAGTGCGCGGTATCTGCCGCATTCGTTCATCAAAAGCCGGATCATGGCCTGCGCCTTCGGTTCAAACAGTTCGAGGTTATGCTCCAGCGTCAGTCCTTTTCCGTAGACGACTGTCCGGCGCTGGCTTACATTGTCCAGAAACTCCCGGATATTCTGCACGCTATACAGCCGGTCATACCCGACACGAAGGGAAAACGAAGGATATTCGGCCCCATATCCGGCGCGCAGCATCGCACGCAGACGGACGGGCTGCTGTGAAGGCTCAATCGATTCCTGCGTAATTTGCAGATAGCGCTGAAGCATCCACCGTGCACACGAGTCGCTGCCGGGCACAGACTCGTGCGGCGGCTCGCCTATATAGGCGATCATGGCGGCGGCAAGGTGCTTGCAGCGACCAACGTCGGCGTAACGCGGGCAGGTGCAACTGATGCGCAGCCGTCCTTCTGCCATTTCGGTGAAGCGCACCGTATATCGTTTGCTGCCGCGGACAGTGCAGCTGACATTCGTTTCTGGGACGGCTTTCGTACACTGCATATCCGTAACCCGCCCCTTCCGGTAATATTCCATCCCGCGTTCAAAATCGGTGGCAGTAAACAATGATTTCACTTGATTCAGATCCATCCGGAAACTCCATTCTGCAAGATTGATACCGTGCAAGCGGAAAAACGCCCGGTTTCCGCTGCATTCGCGTCTTTTCGTTCAGTATAACAGAGAACCACGGGAAAATCCATAGCAACACACCACAAGTGGGCATGAATTGTCCACCTGAAACTGGAATTTGATTTATATCGTTCAAGAAATATTCGTGCTGTTTTGTCAAATAAATCTCGATAAATCCACTGCGTTTTCGCCCGTTTGGGTCAAATCTGGGTCGGGTCGCATGACTGAAGAAATGCGGCTGATTATTTGCGGAGGAAGTTAAAGAAAAGGTCCTGAAATCGTGAGATTTCAGGACTTTTCTGGTGGAGATAAGCGGGATCGAACCGCTGACCTCATGACTGCCAGCTGCGATCGGTTCGTGATTTTTGGTGATTTTGAGTACAATACGTCCGTTCCGCCAACGAAAAGTGCGGGATTTCGCGGCGCTTTGGCCACTGTATCCACACGCTTTCGCGCACACTTGGGTCACAATCTGGGTCATGGCAGTCAGGTGAATTTAGAGAAGTTCTGCTGGAGTGGATATGGATTGTAACTTGAACTTTGTCGATAGTCAAGTCATAAGAGCTTGAAACAAAAATTCAGAATGTCCGCATCTGCATGACCATCAGAGGAATAGCGGGCATAGATGACAGCGTTCAGTCTTCATCACCCTCGTTGCCTTCGCCACTTTCCAAAGCAAGCTCTGTCAATTCACGCAGCTTACTTTGCAGGATGGCTTTATCAGGCAGATGCAATGTGTAATCTGCGACCATTGTCGGAGACATGGACCTGCTGAGCGCATATTCGACTACAGTATCATCCTTACCGGTGCAGAGGACTAAGCCAACGCTCGGATTTTCATTTGGCTTCTTTACATCACGGTCAAGTGCTTCCAAATAAAAATTGAGCTGTCCCAGATGTTCAGGACGGAAAGTATCAATTTTCAATTCGATTGCAACAAGACAGGACAATGCACGGTTATAGAACAGCAAATCAATGAAGAAATCCGTGTTGCCAACTTGAACGCGGTATTCTTCGCCAACAAAAGTGAAATCATGTCCAAACTCTAAAATGAAATCTTTCAGACGAGAGACAATCTGATGCCGCAAATCCTTTTCCTTGTACGGTTCCTCAAGGTCAAGAAATTCAAACACATAGGAATCGCGCAAAGCCGCAAGGCCGCCGTTCCCAGCAAGCAAATCCTTATGTTTTTCGTGAGAGATCATCGTCCGCTCATACAGCATACTGCCGATCTGACGATCCAACTCGCGTTTTGTGTAACGATTTGCAATGCACAGGCGAAGGTAAAACTCACGCGCTTCGTCGGTCTTGCAGCCAGTCATAATCAGCAGATTGCTTGTCCATGGAATTTCTCTCACCAGTGGTGAGAGTTTTTCGTTGTCACAATAAGTCTCATAAAACTGCTTCATACGCCAGATGTTCTGCGCAGAAAATCCCTTTGTTCCCGGATAATGCGCTTGCAGAAATTCGGAAAAATCTGCAACCACGCTTTTTCCCCAGCCGCCATCCTTCACCCTGCCGCTGACATAAGCGCCGATTTCCCAATACATTTGAATAAGCTCTGCATTGACCGCTTTCATGGCGCGGCTGCGGGCATTGTCGATGATATGGATAACCTCGTCAAAATGTTCTAAACTATGCGCTACTTCCCTGCTCACTCTTTAGCCTCCCTCATCATTTGCTTCAACGTTTCCTTCAGCCGTGCGTTTGCTGATGACTTAGGGTCGAAACACATCTCTATGAACTGTTCCAATTCCGGCTCGTCCACGCTTTTGCGAACCGGTGCAGCGCCGTGCGGGTCATCGGTTCGGCCGAATATGTAATCCATGGAGACATCGAAGAAATCCGCGTATTTCAGCAAAACAGCAGCCGAAGGTTCAGTCTCGCCGGTTTCGTAGCGGCAAAGGCTGGACTGGGCAATGCCCAATGCTTTTGAAAGCCGCTGCTGCGAAAAAAAAGCCTGTTCCCGCAATGTGCGGATGCGTGCCGCAATCTGACTCAATATTATATTCCTCCGCTTTTTCTCTTCTTATAGGATAATCCAATATTGATAACATGTCAATGCTATAACTGCATAATAATGCTGAAACAGCAACAAAAAAGCTCCGTCGGAGCGCAGCCGGTTTTGCAAAAACCGTTCGGGGTCTCAGGGTTCTCCCTGACAGGCTTTTTCGCAAGTGTATAAACACTTGCATTGCTTGCCAATTGTGTTTCAATAAACTTCACCCCCACCCACCTCAGTTAATACCTCGGTGGGCGGGGGTGTTATCGGGAGCTTAGATTAGGTTGTGCGACTTACCAGTAGCGGGGGTAATAGCCGCTGTTGCGCTGCTGCTCGGCGTACTTCCACCAGGGCAGCGTCTGGCTGGGATCGGTAAGCTTATCCCACAGTTCATTGGCAGCGCCGGCATTATGCAGCTGCACGGTAACGGTGTACAGCTTCACGGTGCCGTCGGTGAGGGTTACGGTGTATATAACGGGCTTGGTGAAGTCCACAGCCTCGCTTGAGGCAGGGGTCATCTCCGCTATGTTCACGCCCGTTATCACCGGCCTGAGCGCAGTAACGTCGGTCTTGTACGGCATGGTAACGACAATGTTTCCGCCGACATCTATCGTGCCTGGAATGCCGTCTATAACGAATCCGGTTATGCCGCCGCCCGTGGGCTGGGACGCAGTGCTCTCCCACTGGCAGGATATCGTTACATCGCAGGCAGGCATGGTGAACTTGCCGTTTTCTATGGTAACGGTCTTGCCATTCTCAATAGCTTCGGTATAGGTCAGCGATCCGACCTTCATCTGCATTCCGTCCGCCGCGCTTATGCTTATGGTTACCTCGTCGCCCTCATTTGCCCTTGTCCTGCTGGGCGTAAGCGTGCCGCCGACGTGTTCGGCTACGCTTATGGTATATTCACCATCGTCCTCGCCGGAGCTGAACGCGGGAATCTCTATCTTCATGGGCTTGCTCGCTACGCCGCTTGCGTTCTTCACAACGATGTAGATATCGCGCGCGCCCTTGGCAAGGTTGGTCAGCATCAGCGTGTTTTCACCTGCGGATATGCTCATGCCCCTGCCTTCGGTATCTATTGCGGGCTCGGCAGCGCCAGACTCAACCACCACATAGTAGCAGCTTCCGCCTTCGCTTGAGGTGAACTTGATATTCGCTTCCTTGTCGCTTATGCGCTCGGCAGAGCCGTTTGAAAGCTCAGGCGCGCCGGGTTCGCTATAAGCAAGCGTAATGGTGTAATTCCTGCTCTGCTCGCCGTTATGCGCTATGAATATAACACTCTGGTTCAGCGGCATGTAGCACGCAATGTCGCCATTCGACCAGTCGCCCGTAAATGCATTGACCTGCTCCACGGTCGTGCCTTCGTTTGCGGTTATGCGCATATACAGTCCGGATGTGCCCTGCGGTATTCCGTCCGCGGTGGCCTTGTCTATAACGCCGCTCAGGTCCACTGTCCATGCGTCGCCCGCAAGCGCACCGGACGCTATCACCGCGCCGCCCTTGCCGGAAAGGATGTCCACGGCCAGTATCTCCGCGCCGCGTACATCGGTCTGTTCAAACTCCGCCGTTATGGTAACGTCCGCAGCGGGCATGGTGAACTTGGCGCTGTTGGCGTCGCTGTCGTCCACGGTAACATCCACGGCATTGTTGTATTCGTCCGTCACTATCCAGCGCTTCAGCCTGTAATTCTCCTCCGGCTTGGCGGTCAATTTTACTATGCTGTCCGCAAGGGGATATACGCTGCTGCACTCTATCGTGCCGCCGGACGCGGGCTGCACAACGTTCAGGTTGTAACGCTGTATGTCGCCGTCGTTCATATCAAAGCCGACATTTATCAGGAATTGATATATTGCCTTCCCGTTATGCTTCCAGCTTGTAAGCGTGTATTCGCCCTTATAGTCATAGTAGTTCTTTGCCGTTGTTCCGGACAAATCAAGCCATATCTTTTCAAGGATATACTTGTTCGGATCCTTAAGCTTAACTTCAAAGCTTATGGTGTCCCCCTTAACAACGGTTATCTTGCTGTTCGGGTCCTGATACACGCCGTTCTTCCATATGCTTATATCGGCCATGTAGGGCGTAGTGGCGCTGCTTCCAACATAGGTGTTTTCGCCCTTCTTTATCATGAACCTCCAAGCTACGTTGACTGACTTCGCATTAAGCACGGCCTTAACAGTCACCGAGCCGTTCGGCATAACGAACGTGAGGGATTCGCTGTAGCTTGCAGCGCTGGTTATAAGCGATTCGCCGCTGCTGTCGCGGGTTATTTCCCAATGGTCAAACTCGTAATAATCATCCAAGTCGCCAAGGGACACGGTAACGCTTTCGCCTTCAAACGCGCCGGTAACTCCCTTAGCGCCGTTCACGAGCACGTTCGCCTTGCCCGCGGGGTCAACCACCAGGTTGAGCGCCTGCGCAACGGGATTGGTATCCTCTTCAAACACGGCGGTGAGCGCAGCGGAATCGATGCCTACCCTAAGATTAAGGCTGCTGCTCAGCTTCTGTTCTTCGCTGAGATAGCTGCTGCCCTGCGCTTCTTCCCATTTTACGAAGCGGTATCCGCTCTTTGCGGCGGCATTGATGCGCAGGTAAATGCCTTCCCTGTAATATCCGTCCCCGCCGGTGGATTCGGGAGACATGGTCACGGAACCATAGGCGGTGTTGTTGGGCTGCGCGGTGATCTGGCTGTAGCCTATGCGGCGAACGTTTATAACTATGGTAATGTCGCTTTCGGGCATTACATACGCCGCCCATACGCGGTATTCATCGCTCTTGTCTTCATACGCGCCATACTGCTTATCTATCAGCTCCTTAGTGACGCCTATCTCTTCGGCGGCGGGCTCAACGGTAATGCTGTCATAGACATACTTTATCCTGCCGTTGATAGCCCCGCCGAGCCTGAAGTTTTCATTTAACCAGAATATCACGCCGTCCCCGGGAATAACATAAGAGCGGCTGGCTGCTTTGGCAATTTCGGAGTAATTGTCTATCGCATCATCTATGGTCGGGTACTTGCTGCGGTTGTAACCATAAAGGCCCTGCAGCGCATAGATATTTGCTGTGCCCGCACTTGCCCAATCATCGCTGCGGGTTATATCCTTGCCGTCGCACATTATGCGATAGTTCACCTGATAGCCCATAGTAACATTTATTTCGAAGTCGCGTTCAAGGAGCTGAACGTCTATCCTCGGCTGTCTGCGGGCTTCCGATTCGTTGTTCATCACATAATTGCTGAAGAACCAGTATACGAAGTGAGCGTTCGCATTGTCCGGCTTCCATTCAAGCGTGGCTATGCCCTTGCCGTTGGGGAAGGTTATCACGTCGCCTTCGCGGTATTCCTTGCCTTCGTAAACCACGGCGTAGCCATGGCCCTTAACGGTGCCGTGCACGGGCTGATACTCAGGGAATATGCCCTTAACGGTCATGTCCTGCGTGCTGGTCCTGAGCGGCCTGATGGTCATTGTATATTCGTCCACTTCAACCATCTCGTAGTCCTTACCGTTATACAGGCGCTTGCCCGTTGCGGTGGACGTGACTGTCCAGCCCTGGAACTCGTAACCGTCCTTCTTTTCGGCCTTTATGGTAACGGCGGGCAGGTACCAGCGCACGTCGGTCAGGTCGTCCTCGCTGGAAATGGTGCCCTTCTCGCTTTCGCTGTTATCCAGCGTTATGGTCGCGCCCTTGGCGTCCAGTCCGAACAGCGGCGTAAGGCGCAGCGCATATATGCCGCCTTCAAGCGTGAAGTCCAGCTTGGCCTCCCTTATATCGCTTTCGCTGAGGGAAGTATTGCGCGCAAGGAGCCTTGCCTGTTCATCTTCGGTGAACTTCTCGCCTACCCATAGATCCGGATCGGTGATGGAATTATTCATCTCCACCTGCCACCTTACGAACACATAGCCGTCGTCGGGTATAGCTTCCACGCTCAGCTTATCCGTGCCGTAAGCAATGCCGTCGGCTTCGCCGCCTTCTACCAATTCGCCGTTCTTCTTAAATTCGGCGCGGCCGTTTTCGGCATCGGTCACCACCACAAGGCGGCCGTCGCCGGCAAACTGCGGCTGTATCACGCAGTATTCCTTGGAAGGTTTGAACTTGAGCGGGTTGGCATAAACCTCGTCCGCGGTCAGCTCCACCGTGTCCATCTTCCAATTCTTGAACACGTATTCTATATTGGCGAATTTCTCCTCCGGCACGGCGGTTATGGTAACGTAGCCTTCCGCATCGGGCTCGAAGGGGATAACGTCGCCGCTGTAATACTTATTGCCATTATAGAGCACGTATCCGCCGAGTCTGTCGCCTGACGGCTGGCAGAAGCCGACGATGTACACTTCCGCGCGGTAATCAAGGTTCAGCTTTATTGTGCCCTTCTTCACGTTGCCGTTCCTGTCGGTAAAGGTGAAGGGTATTCTGGATTCGCGCTGATAGCCGCTAAGGCTGTAATACACCTTACCGCCGTTCTCATGGCGAACGACCTCTTCCTTGCCGTTGCCCGCATCGGTACGCTTCATAACAAGGTCTGTCGGGGCAAGCACATCGCTGCTGCCGTTGCTGAGGGTTATCAGCATATCCTGACCAAGTATGTCGCTTGTGCCGAAGCCGGAGAACGTTACGACTATCTCGTTATATGTATTATTGTCCCAATTTTCTATCGCGCCGGTGTACACCGTGCCGTCCTTGCCGGTTATGGTAAACGCGGGCAGGCGCTCGCCGGGCATCACGAACACGCCTTCGGTGGAGTTGGCAAAGTATGCGGTAACGGTAACATCCTTATCAACGCCCTTTGCCAGCAGCAGCTTGTTTTCGCCTTCTTCATACAGGGTATAAAGGCTCTTGTCAAGGTATTCACCGCTTGCGGTATCCGTCACTGTCCAGCCGACCAGCGTGCAGTTGGCGGCGGGGGTGGCGCTCAGCTCTATTATGCTTGTGCCGTTGGGCTTAAAGTTATCCAGCCCGTCGGTCGTTGCGGCGGCGGAACCCTTGGCGGTGTTCTCGCTCTTCACGGTCACCTTTATGCCGGGGGTGGTATCCGCCTCAAACTTCGCCTTTATGGTGAAGAACTTCTCCGGCACGGTGAAGGTGAGAGTCTCGCTCTTGGCCTGCTCTTCACTCAGTTCAACGCCTTCTATCTCCCAACCCGCGAAGGCATAGCCTTCGTTGGCGGCGGCGGTAATGGTGGCGGAGCCTGTGCCAAGGTACACCTTTTCGCCGTTATTATACTTAGTGCCGTCGAACTCTACCGCGCCGTTCTCGGCATCTATCTTGGCAAGTCCCTTAGCCCTGAACTCAACGGTACCGTTCTTCAGCACGTTGCCGCTTTCGTCAACTATGCTGAAATGATATGTTTTTGTCCTGTCCCAGCCATTGGTAAAATGCAAGTACATCGCGCCGATGGAAGTAACTGGTCCAGCTGTATCCTCCATGTCGGGGAACACATATGACGCGCCCGGTGCAAGTATGTCAGGTGCGTTGTCACGCATCATGCCCATATACTTCTTCAGGACGACCAGAGAGCCGCCGTCATTGAAGCCATTGAGCGTGATGGTTACGGCAAGCGTCTCGTTGGGATTATTGTTCCAACCCGTCACTTCCGTAACGCCTACCTTCACATCCTGATGGCCCAGGTAGGTTATTATCAGCCTCTGCCCATGCTTTACGGGCATAATGGCATACTTCCTGCCGCTGGTCTGCAAGCCTACGACTTTGCCGCGGAATACAGCCATTACGGATATGTCCTTCGTGCCGAGCACGGTCAGCGTGGCCTTGCCGGGTACTTCGGGATCGTTATCTATTGTATAGTCTGTGCCTTCCTTGCCGCTTATGTGCCAAAGCAGGAAGTCCTCGTAGCCATCGGGGTTGCGCGCGGCGACCAGCTCCACCTTATCGCCTTTCTTCAGGCCGGTAAGGTTGCTTTCGCTCGTCAGCGTGCCGTATGTTGCCTCGTTTACGCTCAGCGTTACGTTGACCTTGTTTTCCGCCTCAAACTTCGCCTTTATGGTGAAAAACTTTTCAGGCACGTTGAAGGTGATGGTTTCGCTCTTGGCCTGCTCTTCACTCAGTTCAACGCCTTCTATCTCCCAACCTGCGAAGGCATAGCCTTCGTTGGCGGCGGCGGTGATGGTGGCTTCGCCCGCAGGGAAGTCTATTATGCTGCCCGCGGCGTAGGTCGCATTGTTATAGGACACGGCGCCGTTTTCAGCCTCTATCAGCGCGCGGCGCGCGGGGGTGAAGCGTATAACGCCCTTCTTCACGTTGCCGTTAGCATCGGTCGCGGTAAACGGCAATTCATACAGAGTAGCGGCTTCTTCCTCGGAGAAGGTATATTTATAGCTTCTCGTGGAATCGCTCGCATTACTGTGTTCAGTGCCTTCGCCAAAGTCAAACGACACATCGGGCGCGGCAAGTACCGTATACCTATACCGATAGAATATACTTACGGCCTTATCTGCCTGTGCCGCAGCGTTAAACGTTATCACGATAGGTTCGGACAGGTCGTTCGACCAGCCGGTGAAGCTTGAAGGCACAGTTCTGCCGGGGGCATAAATTGTAGACTCGGGCATCATCAGACAGCCGGCGTGGTAAGAATTGGTGTTATACCTTACGAAGTTAGGCTCACCCTTCTTGACGAAGTGCGCCGTCAGCTTCAGATCCTTCTCACAGTTGAACGTCAGCAGCTGATTATTGTCGCCCGTTTCGTCATTGTTAACGGTGTTCACGTTGAACATGAACATGTTGCCCTTTTCTTCATCGGGTATCTCGGTGCCGTCGGCATAGGTTACTTCCCAACCCATGAACATGCAGCCTTCAGCGGGCTTCGCGCTGAAATCAAGTCTTCCGTTGGTACCCGAAATGATGTTCTCGCCTTCGGGAGTTACGGTGCCGTATGCGCTGTTGTCGCTGCCAACTGTAACCTTTATACCTTTGCCGAATACCGGCTTTATTTTCAGGTTAACGTGGTAGCTGTCCATCTCGCTCTTAGAGAAGCCCACGCTCATGGGGTTGCTGGCCACGGTGCCGCCGTCGGCTATCTCGTAATGGAAACTATAGCCGGTTTCGGAGGGCGATACCGAATTACCGGTTTCGCCGTTTACAACTTCCCAGCCGCCGAACACGTACCCCTCTTCCGGCGTGGCCTTAACGGTTGCAACTATGTTGCCGGTGCTGTCGTCCGGCCCATACACGCGGTTGTTCGCGTCCGGCGTTACGCCCACGAACTCCGCCGTGCCGTGCTCGCCCTGCGCAAGCTCCACGTAGAGCTGCTTGGTAAACTTGGCCGTGAAGCGGAGACTGTGATCCAGCACGGCCGCGGTGATCTCCGCCGTGTCTGCGCTGCCTATTATAGCTCTATAATGTGTGCCTGCCACAGCGGGCGCGTAGATGCCGTCCTCCTGCTTGTATTCTATCGTCCAGCCGCCAAAGTTGTATCCGTCAGCGGCGGCCGCCTTCAGCTTGGCGTATTGGTTTTTATAAAAGTAGCCGTCAGTATCGCCGGTCACTTCCGCCGTGCCGCCCGCGGCAGGGTCTGCTACAGCTTCAACGGTGAGTCCCTTGGAGAACTGCGGAGTTATGCGCAGGTCATATTCCGTCACCTTTACGGACATTGATGGCCTCATGCGGCCGTCGCCGTTTACGGGAGTCCAGTAACGGTATATCGCAGTTGAGCCACCTCCGGTCGGGTCGGCTACCCACTCATTTTTGGCAGTGTCAAAGTATTCTATGCCCCATTTATCGAACCTGTAGCCGGTTTCGACCTCGCGTTCCCACGTTACAGCGGCGGAATCCTTGGTAAGACCGGATACGGCATCCTTGCCTATGGCGCTTACGGGTTCGGCGAAGCTCGCCTTGCCGCCTTCCGCCTGCTGCAGGGTTATGCTGTAAGTCCGCTCAAATTCGGGATATACCTTAATGTTATATTCCTTGGTAACTATGGTAATGGTGCCGTCGGTATAACTTGCGCCCTCGCCAAGGGTATAATGGCGGCCTTCTTCGGCGGGCATGAACTTGCCTTCCGCCTTTTCATATTCAACGTGCCACGCAACAAACTTGCTCTTTTTGCCGGGCACGTTGGTTATGCTTACGCTTTCGCCAGCGGCAACGGTTTTGCTTTCAGCCGTTTCGTCGTCCGCAAACCTGGCCGCGCCTTCGGAAACTATGCCTTCGCCCGTGCTTACAGTAACAAGCTTGGCGAACTTGGCCTTTATAATGAAGAACTTGCCGTCCGCTTCAATGGTCAGCGGATTATCGGAATATTCCTTGCCGGCTATTTCCCAGCCCGCGAAAGCATAGCCTTCGTCCGCCTTGGCCTGAAGGGTTATTTCGCCCGCGGCAACGTCTATGGTTTGGCCGTTGGTATATTCGGTATCGTTATATATAACGCTGCCGTGTTCGGCTTCTATGCCGGCCTTGCCGTCGCGCTCGAAGCGTATCACGCCGCGCTTTACAAAGCCGTTCTTATCGGTAATGGTAAAGGGTATTTCATAATCGTCCGCATTAAGCTGGGTATAGTAATACCTGCTCCAGCTGAGCCATGAGCCTTTCTCTCCGGTCTCCCTGCCGCCGAAGGAAAGCGATGTTCCGTCAGGCGCATAGGAATCTTTGTTCAGCCTATAATACGCGGCAACGTACTGGGGCAGCGTGCCTACGTTATTGAACGTTACGACCACCTGCTCGTCCGTATCGTTAGACCAGCCGGTCACGGTGCCTTCCGTCGCCAGAGTGACAAACGGGGTGAGCTCAAGCAGGTTATCCCTTATGTCAAAGCGGGGAGTTTTGCCCGCGACCACAAATTCGGGCGCGGCAAACACGGCCTGAATATCAAACGTGCTTTCCGGCACGGCAAAGGTTATGTCGTTGCCGTTGGCGGGATATTCTGTGCCGTTTATTATCCATTTGAGCAGCTTGTAGCCTTCTTCCGGCACGGCGGTCATGGTGGCCTCGCCATCGCTATCGGTGATAAAGTCTATTACGCTGCCGTTTTCATACTGCTTGCCAAGGTACTGCACAGCGCCGTGTTCGGCAGTGAGCTTGCCCCTGTTTTTAAGGTTCAGCCTTATAACGCCGGGCTTGGTATTGCCGTTGTTATCAAGCACGTTGAAATGTATTTCGTATACATCGGCAAAGTTTCCCACATGATATGTAGTTGGAGACAAACCTTGAATATCACCAACACCATAGGTATAGCCGGGTTTTTCATCGGTGAATTCCACCGTAAGCCCGGACGCTGTTCTTATCGTACCGCCATCCATGCCGATAGGCATACTAATAAAATATGTATTTGCGTCCTTCAATTCGGCTGCGGTAACGGCGCCGTTAAATTCCGCAACTACTTCGTTGGTGGTATTGTCCCATCCCGTCACGTTAGCAGAATATATGGACTGATTGCCGTTCTGCGGACGTACAGTCATGCCGATTTTCCAGTTGTCATCGGCCAGCGTATAGTTGGGCGAAGTTTTGTCGTTAAACATGGCGGTTATTGTGATGTCGTGCTTTATGCCCTTCCTATTGTAACTAATAAGGTCGCGCACAGTGTTTCCGACAACGGTATCGTCCTTGCTCCAAGGATTCTTATCATACGGCCAGGTTGTCGTGGGACGCATGCTAAGATCCATATAATGATAGGGATCCAAATCTTCGGTTATGCCGCTTTCGCCGTTGGTATAGCGTATTGCCCAGCCCACGAACTGGTACTTTTCGCTATCCTTCAGCCGGTAGCCTATTTCCACGTTGCCCGCGTTATAACTGCCGACGTAGCCCCTTTCGGTTTTTTCGGTGAGCTGCTTGCCCGTGTTCGGCCCCAGCACAACCTCGCCCATTTCAGGGTCGCTCGATTCAACGGCCAGCTTGAGAGGTATGCCGAAGTTAGGCGTTAGCTGAAGGTACTTGGCCATTGTGCCGTTTGCTATTTCAATAGGGTTGGAAGCAAACGTCTGCCCGCTTTTAAGCACATAACCAGAGTTAGGCTTGGCGGTACTCAGCCACTTTGTGCCGTTCGGGGATATTTTGACTGTCCAGTTAAGGAATTCGTAGCCTTCCTTAGGCGTGGCCTTAACCGTTACGAACGACGTTTTCGCCGTAAGGCCGGTGACCGTATTGCCGTCCTGCGTAGCGCCGTCCGGTATGGATACTATCTCCACGGTGCCATTCTCTATGCCCTCTGTATTTATCATAAGGGTCATATTTCCCGCCGCCAGCACCTGCGCAGGCACAAGGCCCGCGCACATTATAAGCGCCAGCAGAAGGGACAACAGTTTTTTAGCTTTCATATGTTTTCCTCCGTGTATTTCAACTCTTCCGCATTGAATACATTATCAATCAAGTACATCGGTCCATTCGGCGCGGGAGCTGTTCCATGCCCTGCCCGTGCCGGAGTTGTTCCAGCCTGTGCCGGTGCTGCCCCAGCCCGTGCCAAGGCTGCCCCAACCGGAACTGCCGCCGCGCTGGTTATATCCCTTAGAGGAATCCCAATATGAACCGTATCCGCCCGGCAGGCCGTGCGGGTCGCGGCTCACCTGGTGATCCTTAACGGAGTTGTTGCCTTCTTCAGCCATCTTGTCCCAAAGCTGATCCGCAACGCTGCGCTGATATACAACGCTTACCGTGTATTGCTTGGTCGTTTTACCGTTCACCACCGTGTATACAACTGGAACGGACAGGTTCACCATCTGGTAAGAGCCGGGCGTTACGCTCGCTCCAGCGCTGACGGTGACTATAGGCGCGACTGCCGTAACGTTTGTGCCGTAAGGCAGGGTTATGACTATCGTGCCCGCGCCGTGGTTTATAACGCCTTCCGCGCTCAGCACGTTGAAGCCGGTTATCATGGCATCCGAACTTGCGGGCGTGCTGCCGCCGGCGGTTATCAGGCTGCCGTTTTTATTGAGCACCTTCACCTTATATGTGCGGCCGGCAAGTGCGTCCGTACCGGTGAGGGTATATTCAACAACGTTGGAGAAGTCCACCGCCGCGCCGGACGAGGGGGAGCATTTGCTGCCCGCCGTGAACGTGGCTTCCGCAGTAAGCAGGGTGGTAGTGAGCGCGCTGTCGTCCACGCCAGAAACTGTTATGGTGTTGTTGTCGTTATCTATAACGCCGCTGTACCATGTTCCGTCCGCCTGTACGCGGAACGTAAGCATTTCCGCCTGCGCGGCTATCATTACCTTTATGCGCACCTTATTGGTGGTCTTTTTGTCGCCAGATACAACGGTGAACTCCGTAAAGTCGGAAAGGTCCATCGTCTTTTTGCCGTCCAGCACCGGTGTTACCTTCGCGCCGTAGGACGCTTCGCCCTTTATGCGCAGCTTGGTCAGATCCACCGTGTTGTTTATTATCAGCACTATATCCGTGCCGTCCGCGGTGTTTGTTACCTTTCGTTCAACAATGTTGAGAGCGCGCCTGTTCGCGTCCTCAAGCGTTATGCCGTCCGCAGGTATATCCGCGCCCGTTGCGTCCACGTTGCCGTAGGTAACGGTGACATAATATGTCTTGGTGGTCTTTCCGTCGGAAGCTTGCACCACAAACGGCTGCTCGGTACCCGCCACCAGCTTTACCGGCAGTTCGGGAACGATAAGCTTTGCACCCGCGGACAAAACCATTTCGGGCGTGATGCTGTCAAGCGGCATGCCATCCGGCACGGTAACGGCGATCGTGCTGCGCTCGCCTTCGGTTATCTCACCTTTCTGCCCATCTATTGCAAAGGAGAGTATGTTTGCCTCGGCAGAGAGGGTCTTTGCGAAGTTATAACGGTTGTAATACATATGGTATGCCTTGCCCGCACCGCCGCGTTCAAGGAACCCAAGATACCATTCAAGTGCATAGCAGCCCTGCTCGGTAGCCATGCTGTTGGGCTGTGTTTCGGATACAACGTGTTTGAAGCCGCCGGCCCAGGCGAATTTATCCACCCATTGGGTAACTATGTTGGTCTTTCCGTCGCCAAAGCGCGGGTCGGTATACGGGTCAACGCCGCATGCGCACAGCGCGCATATTACCTGGGACGTGGATTCGCTGTTGGCATAGCCGCTGTATGTGAAAGTAAAGTCTGGATTCATGGCCTTGGCAATGCTCTCTATGCCTTCCTGTATAAGACTCTTTACCTTATCGCCATACACGGGGTCGTCAACATAAGGCGCTATGGCATACATGTTCATTGCGCCCATGTCCACCTCTGTACCGGTTATAAGCTTGCCGCTGCCTGTTATCCTGCTGAGTATACTGTTCCTTGAATACCTTGAACCTTCAGGCACGGTGTAATTGCCCATGTCCAGCGCTATAAGCGCAAACGCATCGCCCATCATGCCGTATGTCTGCACGCGCTCAAGGTCGTCAAACAGGTTGTCTATCTGTTCTCCACTGCTGTTCACAAACGGTTCGCCGTTATTGTACTTAGCCAGATTAGAGCAATCGTAGCCGTTCGCGGTCAGGGCAATTATGTTGCGCTCGACTACCGTATCCATGGTAGCAGCGGTCACTTTCCAGTTCTTCGCCCATTCCGCAAGGTCTATATACTGCGTGGTACTGCCCTGGGCAGGGTTGGCATAAATGCCAAGATCCATCTGCTCCCAGCTGCCAAGGCTCGCCTTGGACTTATAGGAGGATATTATGCCGTTGAGCAGGTTCTGGAGCTTTTCCCTGTCAGGATTATCCTGCGGGGCGGAAACGGTAACGGTAACGCTGTATTTCTTTTCCGTGCCGTCCTGCGCCTTTACGGTGTATGTAACGGGGCGGGAGAAATCCTGCGCCGCGCCAATTTCGGGCATTATGGTCGCAAATTCGGATATTGTAATGCTCGGGGCGAACGTTGTATTCGAGCCCGCGGGCAGGGTCATAGTTACGGTGCCTTTGTCGTGATCTATCCTGCCGGCAACCGCGCCGTACTTAAAGGATACCAGCTTACATTCGCCGGAAGCCTTCTCCTTTTTGACCACAACGCTGTAATCTTTATATGTTTTGCCGTCCTGCGCCGTTACGCGGTAAACTATGGGCGTAGCTTCGGAATTTTCAAAATCTTCCCCTGCGGTCGCCTTTATGGTCGCGTCGTAGGATATGGTATATTCGGCCTTCAACGTGCTCCAATCCGTGTCAAACGGTATTGTTACGGTCACATTTGTGCCGCTTATTTCAACCTTTTCGTTTTCTATGCCTACGGAGTAGGCTTTAAGCTCGCATTCTGCGGAATTGCCGCGGGTTATGTTGAGCGCATAATCCTTCGTGTATTCGCCGCCGGCTATGTTCAGCACGATGCGCAGCGTCTTTACCGCGCTAAGGTCTGTTTTGCCGTCCGCGTCCGCCGCCACGACGGCGCCGTTTTCATCAAGGAACTCATAGCCGCTGCCGGAGCATTCCACAACGGGCGTCTGCTTCCAATCCCACGCCGTATCAAGGTTGAGCGATATAATGCCTGCCGCTTCGTCTATAGTGGCGACCCTGTCGTTTACGGCAAAGTACCTGACGCTTATCGTGGGTTCGCCCGTGGTCAGCTTCAGGCGGTACATATTCTTTATGCTGCCGAATTCAACGCCCGTGGCCTGATCCCACGCGGTGCATTCAATGAACAGCGTTTGACCGTTGGCCCATTTGCCGTCCACTATTGCTTTCGCTCTGCCTATGAACTCTATTTCCAGCGTACTTTCTGCGCTGCTGAAGTCCGTCCCCGCAGGCAGGCTCAGCGTAAATTCGTTAGTGCCGGTCTTTACGGCTTCCGCGCCAAGCACGCGCAGCGATGCTATTTCGGGCTGCTTAATACGTTCACTGCAATAGTCCAGCCATTCTTGGGCCATGGTGGTAAGGACGTATTTGCACTGCTCGGGGCTAAGATCGGTATGCCTGTTCTTGACCTCAAACATTTCTTCCATTTTTGTTTTGAAGTCAATTCCTCCGGCAACTCGCCAGTACATATACAGGCTTGAAGTACCCAAGCGGTTGTTCATGCTGTAGATAGCTTCCTGCATATCAGGATAGTATCCGCCTACTTCCGCCTTGTTGGTGCTCTTCAGCTCGCTCAGGAGGGCCTGTGTGCGCACGTCCAGCTCAAGCATAAGGTCTATTACTTCGGAGTAATCGAACTTTTCATCCTTATAGCTGTGCTGTTCGGGAATTGCGACTATGTATACGGGGCATTCCCTGCCGTTTTGCGCACGCAGCATCACGCGCTGCGGGTAATAATAATTCGCGCGCGGCAGCTTTATCGTTTCATACACGTTCTCCGCCGCGCCTGCCTCTTTGCGATCAGCAACAAGATGCGTCACGCTAAGCGTAAGGTTATATTTTTCTATCGGTGCGCTTGGGTCAAGCCCTGGTATCTGCACCTTTTTTATAGGGCTGATGTCATCACTGCCGGTGTTTTTCAGCATCATGTTGCCGACGCCGGGATACTCATCGCTGGTTATTGAACTGGTTTGAATATAGCTGCTCGTCGTCGGCCAGCCGCTTTCGCCCACGAGCGCGGGCCATCTGCTGATGTTTTCCGCCGCGCTCGCCATATGCGCGGGCAGCAGCTCAAACGCAAACACCAGCGCCAATATAAGCGCCAACAGCTTTGCATTAGTTCTTGTGCGTTTCATTTTCTCCTCCTGTTATTGTGATAAAAACGTATACCGCAATGTTGATCTACTCTTTTTCGTCAGCCGGACGCACGGTGAAGGTTTCCTCTTCGCTGTCATGCACCACACTGAACGTCAGCTCTTTGCCATTCTCAATGTTAAGCATAAGCTGCATGGGCGATTCCATCGCTATCGCCTCGCCCTCCACCTTAAGCATATCGCCGTTGAACGTTATCGTTACCGGCACGGCGGATGGCTCCGCATCCTGCGGAAGCATGCTTTCGATTTCGTATCGGTACTCTTTCACTTCGCCGTTTTGGTCGGCCGTTTCCACGCGCCATGTGCGCCAGTATCCTTCGCTGCACATTATGGCCATGGTGCCCGGCTGCGAAATATCTCCGGTCATCTCTATACGGCGCTCGATAAGCTGTTCCTCGGGCTGCGCAGCACTTTGCAGGGTTTGTTCGTCCTCCAGTATCTGCACAATGCCTTCTTCTCCCATCCCGCATCCGGTAAGCATAAGCATGAATGCCAATATAATAGGTAAAAGCTTTCTCATATGCATCACTCCGTCCGTATGGCCGCGTTCGGGCTTATGCGCATCGCACGGCGGGCAGGGAGTATGGCCGCTATCAGCGCAACCACGCCGGAAAACGCAACGCCCGCCACGGCAAGCCACGCCGGGATTATGCTCCTCACCTGCATGTTCTCAAACAGTACGGGCAGAAGCTTCTGCGCCGCGTAGCTCAGGCCAAGGCCGAATATGCCGCCCAATATGCCCAATATCAGCGCCTCTATCAAAAACATGCCAGAGATGCTGCCAAGCGAGGTGCCTATGACCTTCAGTATGCCTATCTCCTTCGTGCGCTCGGTTATGGACATCATCATCGTATTTGCTACGCATATCGCGCTCACGAGCATCGCCACCGCACCTATTGCGCCAAGCATGCCCTGTATCTGGCGAGACTGAGTGCGGACCGTTTCAAGCATATCGTTGAGCGAATATACCGACAAGCCGCTGTTGCGTATCAGCTTCGCTATCCTCTGCACGTCCTCAACGTTTTTCACCTTTATCCATACCAGCTCGTATGTCGGACCGTTTTTCTTTTCCTCCGCAAGCAGCTTTTCATCCTTCCTTGCGCCAAGATAGTCCGCGTTTGCGTCTATCAATTCGTTCAACCGGTCAAAATCCATGAAGGCGGAAGTTGAATAGGTGTTGTTGAGCGTTGAGCATACTCCGGTAACGTTTAGCGTATAGAAGTTGCCCATGGGGAGGGCGCGGCCGTCGCCGTCCGCCCTCTGCTCGCCCGAAAGGTTTGAATAGTCAAACGTCAGCTTTATGTTAGCCGCCAACGGGTCTATCAGCGCGTTGCCGTCCGCATCGACCGCTGCCGTCCAATCGTTTTTAGCGTCCGAGAATGTCGCCGCCACATCATCCGTGAACATCACATCCGGGTGCAGCCTTGTCCCCTCTCCGGGGGCTTCGCCGCGTTCAGGCTCAAGCTGAAAGCTTGCCGCCGTGCTCACGTCTATTCCGTATATGCGCACCATGTTCACAAAGTTGCCGCACTTTATATATGCGCTCTTCTGCACAACCGGCGTCACGGCCTCGACCCCTTCTATATTCTTAAAGGCGTTCACGGCCTTTTCGTTAAGCAATGCCGTTTTATCCAGCAGCGTTTGATCGGCGGGCGTCACGTCTATCTTTGTAAGGCTGCCCAATTGCTCTATGCTTTCACGGTACGAAGCTTCATACCCAAGCCCTACCGATATCAGCACTATTATGCACATTACGCCTATCGTCATAGATAGCGCCGTAAGTACCGTCCTCGATTTTCGCCGCCACAGATTTATGCAGCCATAGCGGAATAAATCAAAGAACGTCATGCCTTTTTACCGCCGATCATGTCGCTTATATCATCGTTGTAAGCATCCTTAAACTTCTTATTCTTGTTCTTGGATGATACTATCGCTATTATCACTATCGCTATCACCGCCAGCGCTATAAGCAGCCATGCCCACCAAGGCAGTCCGCCGCCCCTTACGTTGGTGGAGTCAACATCCGCATCGCCGCCTATTATTACGGTGTCGCTCACCGCGGGCTTAGCTTCCTCCACGTTCAGCGTCAGGGGAATTTCCTGCGTATACTGCTGCCCGTTCGCATCCTCATACTGCACAAGCAGCTTGCCCGTGAACTCGCCGAGTTTGGTGCAGTTCACCTGAAAATCCGCGCTCAGCGTACCGCCGGGCAGCAGATCTCCGCCGTAGTAGCTTTCCGCCATGGATATGCCTTCAAGGGCGAGTATCCTTACGTTAAGCGCCTTGCCGCGGCCCATGTTCACCATGTTCAAATTTATTGACGTGGGGGAATCCTGAGTTGGCGTGCCGTATACTATGGGCGCGTCTATCGCTATGTCCATGGGCTGGCTTATTGGTATCATTATGGTCTGCGCCGCTTTGCCGGCTATGGAATCGCTGTTTTCATATGTAAGGTTCACGCCTACGGTGGATGCGCCTACATCCGCATCCCTCTTTACGGAAACGTTAAATTCAACTTCAGCTGTTTCGCCCGGACTTATCGCCCTCACATACGCCGCATCGCTGCTGCCTACGGTAAGCGTAAGCCCGTTTGAATTGGCAAGCGATAGCGTTGCAACGTTTTTGAGCGATGTATCCTTCTTTGCGTTGTTTATAAGTGTCAGCCGTATCGTTGCGTCGTCGCCCGCCATAAGGCCGGATACCTCGGCGCCGTTCACAAACAGCTTATAGCCCGATACCATTACGGACATGGCGGTCTCTGCCTTCTCTATGGGCGCTACATAGCCGCTTGTTATGTATACATATGTTGAAAACGTGCACTGCTGCGGCTCGCCGTTTTCATAATAGGTCGCAAGGAATTTGACGGGCTTGTTGCCGTTGGTGGCGTAATACGAAACGGTGAATGTATATTCAACGTATGCCATCATGCCCGTGGCCCAGCTTTCAAAATACCTGCCGTAGTTCACGTTTTCCGCTATGAACGGGAATTCGTCAAGTGAATTGGATATAACGGGAGATATCGTCACGTTTTTAAGCTCGCCGCCCTTATTGACTATGGGCACGCGCAGCGTAACGGTCTGCTTGGGCTTCAATATGGGGGATTCGAACACGCCGGACTGATTGGCCGCGGCTATCTGCAGCGGGCCGAAATTGGTCGTTATGCCCGATTCGCTGCCGTTGCCCATAAGGGTTACGTATACGCAAAGGTTGAACGTCACGTCCTCTGTTATGGAGGTACCGTTCACATCGTCATACCTCCACACCGTCGCGCTTACTTCGAAGTTCACGGGATATACGCCTTTTTTGGCAAACTCGCTTATGCGGAAATCGTAATATATCTCCGCAGTGGAGTTATATGACATATCGTCAAGATGCCGTGTATAGCTCGCGTTTATAAGGTCGAACGGCCAGCTTGATACGGACGCATCCTTGGGTATTTTAGGTGAAACGGTTATGTTGCGGAGCATATACCTTTCGCTCGGCAGATATTCCCTGTTTACCGCCACCGGCAGAACTATCGTTACAACGTCGCCTGGTTCACCCTTGGGGCTTTGCGCGCCAACGTCCATAAGCACCAGCGCGTTAGCGTTGCTGGGTATCACCACTATGTCCGTATTCGGCTTTTCGTCGGATACGGGTATGGTAGGCACAGGAGTGCTTTCAGGCTCCTTAGTCTCCTCGGGTGCGGGCGTGCCTTCCGGCGCAGGGGTACTTTCCGCGCCCGGCGCAGGGGTTTCGCTGCCGTTTTCCGCCAATGCCGGCAGCGCGAATGCCAACGCCAGCGCCGCAACGAGCATAAGTGCCGTGATCTTCTTCAACTTTTTGCTCACTTGTTTTATTCCTCCGCTAATGTATTGCTTATCCTTCCGTCGCTGAAGGTTATTGTTCGGTCTGTATATTTTCTCATTCCCGGGTCGTGGGATACGAGTATGAACGTGGTGCCTCTTTCACGGAAAAGCCCTGTCAAAAGCTCCATCGTTTCCTCGCTCGTCCCCGTGTCCAGATTGCCGGTAGGCTCGTCCGCAAGCACTATGGGCGGGCGGGTAATTATGGCCCTTGCTATGCCCACCCTTTGCTGCTGACCGCCGGAAAGCTCGCCCGGCTTATGGTGTATATGCTCCTTCAGCCCAACGCGCACGAGCATGGCCTCCGCAATCTCGTTCCTAAGCTTGAGCGGTGCGCCGCGTATGGCAAGCGGCAATGCAACGTTTTCAAGCGCCGAATATTGGGGCATAAGGTTATAGCTTTGGAACACGAACCCTATATCATCCCTTCTAAAACGTATCCTTGCCTTCTCGTTCATGCGTTCGATCCGCCTGCCTGCTATCTGCACCGTGCCGGCCGTAGGCAGTTCAAGTCCGGCAAGCATATTGAGCATTGTAGATTTACCGCTGCCGCTGCGCCCGGCTATGCATACGGACTCCCCTTTGTTCACGGTCATGTCCACTCCGTCAAGCGCTTTTACGGTGCTTTCGCCGACAAAATAATACTTTTTCAGACCATGCGTTGATATGATTACATTATTCATGCGAATCCTTCCAGTCCTGTGCCCCTTCCCACCAGCCGCCGTCAAGGTCAAGCCCAAGGTCGCAGGTATAGTTCCATTCTATCTTGTCGCCCGGTTTAAGGTAGTACGCGCCGCAGCCGTAGTTAGGATACCAGCCGTTAACGCAGTACATCCATCCGCTCCAGCGCCCGCCGTCGAACTCGTAAAGGTTGTTTATGCCTTCCACATATGCTCCGCTGCCGCTGCCGCCGGAGTATTCCATATGCAATCGGAACTTATCGCGCGCCATCTTCAACACGTCCAGCACCGTATTCCCATCCTCTATTTCAAATTCGGTCGTATCCAATATGCAGCCGGACGCCGGAACTATTCCCGCCCACTTTGCTTCGCGGTGCATGCCGTTTTTAACGGCCGTGTCACAGCGTATCTGGATTGTGACTGTGTTCTTCTTCGGCTCCGCCGTGGGTACGAGAGTGGGAGCGGGCGTTGCGCTCGGTTCGGACGCGTTCGTGCCGTTTGCGCCCGGCTTTTGCGTTTCTATCGGCGGTACGAACGGCGTCGCTTCCGTGTTGGACGCATCCGTTGGCTTGGCGTTCTTTTCGGGCCGCTCCGTCGGCGCGTCGCCCTGCTCGTATAGCTCCCTCACACTGTCTGGCGTGGATGTGGGCTGAGCTGCCGCCTTGGTCGAGCCTTTGTTCGCCGTGCCGAAGCTGAAAGCGTCGGTAATAAACGCATACCATGGCCTTTCGGTGGCTTCCGGTTCGGCTTGAGAGGTGTTGCCGTTTTCTATGTAGTCAAGGTCAAGCCTTTCGCCGTTATTAAGCTCGGTTACTGTCGTTTTATTGCTGCCGCTGCACGACGTAAAGCAGAGTATAGCCGCGATGACAAGGGCTATAAGCGGCGTTATCCTTTTAAGCTTCATTCTCATTCCGCTCCTTTGTTTTCATTTCTTCCTGTTTCTTATACTCCTTCCTGCGGCGGCGGGTGGCTTCCCGCTTTTCGCGCATGGTTTTGCGCTGCGTGGGCGGTTTCAGTCCCGCCTTTTCAAGCACTCTCGGCCATGGGCCAAAACGACTTTTTATTAGCTGATAGCCTGTTATGTCCGCTTTTTCGGGCAGTCTGCCCAGCTCCTGCGCTTGCCGCCTAAGGTAGGCGAGCAGTTCTTCGTCGCTTGCCTTGCTGTGTTCCTTCGCAAACTTCTGCTCCAGTTCAAGACGAGTCTTTTCATGAGGATCCGTTCCGATTTGTGCCTGTGCCATTATGTTTTTCCCTCCTAAGCATAAAAAATTGCGGCAATTCCGGGGTTCTTCCCCTAAAATTGCCGCAACCGCATTTTTGCAAAGCACTGTTCATGCGCCGTTTTACCGCACGGGCGCACCAACTACAAACCTCGTAGGTCTTCTGACTCACGCTTATGGATTTTATCCTGCGTCTCCATCGCCTTCTCAGTTTCCCAATGACCGGCCTATGCCATGATGGAGCCTCGGCGCTTACAGCGGCGGTGCCGTTCGGGATTTCCACCCGATTCCCTTGTTCATCTCCGGTTTTCGTCCGGAGCCACGACGTTCCTCTATTTTTTATTTACCACAGAATACTGTTTCCGTGGTAATACAAGTAAAACATTCCTTGTACCTTGTAATTATAGCATCCGGAATAGGTCTAAATCAAGAAAATAATTCGTTTTTTTGTCACAATTACGCAATTATGGCAAGCACTTTCCGTATAGGCGCTTATATGTGCTGTTTCGGTGTATTTCCCCTGCTCACAGCGTATTATTCAATAAATTTCAATCAATAGAATCGGTTAGCTTATCCATGTCTATACCACAGAAACAGTATTCCGTGGTATTCTTATGTTATCAACTTCATCTTATCAAGCATACGTTCATATTGTCTGCTGCTCGCGGCAACATATATGCGCGTGGTTTCTATGGAACTATGGCCCAGCACATCTGCCAGATGGGAGAGATTCTTCTCAATCGAATAAAAGGCACGGGCAAAAAGATGCCTCAGGTTATGTGGGAATACCTTGCTCCGTTCCACATGCGCCGCATCGCAGAGCCTTTTCATGTCGTGGCAAACATTCGCCCTATCGAGCGGCTTGCCGCCTTTGGTGCGGAATACTGCGCCCGTGTCTATACGCTGCCGCCTCGCATATTCCACAAGTTTTTTACACAGCTTGCTCGGTATTATGACCGTGCGGCTTTTGCCCTTCAGCCGTATTTCCATACGCCGCTCTTTTACCGCATCTACTGTTATGTAGCTCAACTCGCTTATCCTTATCCCCGTTGCGCAGATGGTCTGCATGACAAGGCTCAGCCTATCGTTCCCGCTTGCATCAGCTGCATTTACCAGCTGTTTATATTCCGCCGCGCTCAATTCCCTGTTTTCCGCTATGAAGGCTTTGCGCTGCACCTTTAACAGATGCACTTTATATTCATCCGCGCCGATGAAGGAAAGGTAGCCGTTTATCGCCGCAAGCTTTGTATTAACCGTGCGGCTGCTGAAATTCTCCGCAAGCGTTTCGCGGTATTCAAGCAATGCGCGTTTGTTGAGCGGATTGCCGTTCAGATACTCCGCCAGTCGTTCAGCTTCATTTATATATTTAGTTACGGTTGCCTTTGCCTTTTCCGCCGCAAACAGATATTGCTTGTAAGCGTTTATGCTCTTTCTTGTTATGCTCCGCTGCATACGGGTTCCTTTCTCATCCCCGCAG
>ERZ827512.1199-NODE-1199-length-27377-cov-4.156394_pt1 | contig 27377 bp, 29 predicted proteins | sample MGYA00519916_ERZ827512 | MGnify/ENA primary metagenome ERZ827512 (study PRJEB31778, sample SAMEA3449335) | human gut metagenome | biome: human gut; feature: human-associated habitat; material: faeces | place: United Kingdom | collected 2010/2012 ... | reverse complement strand
AGTTTTGGATTTAATATAGAAAATATCAATTTCTAAAAGAAGTTGGTATTTTTTTGTTAATAAAAGAAAGGACAGGTTTAAATGATTAATATTGTAAAGAAAGAATTAGAATTTGATGATGAAATAAAAAAGAAGATAGAATTTATATGTGGATTTTGTAATATTACCCCAACAATAATAAATAGTAATATAAGAAAGATTGATAGAACTAATCTACCATACATTGAACCACATAGAATAATTATTAAAGGAATAACTTTTTTAGTCTTTAATTATTCAAAAACTATATATGTAGGCAATTTATCAAACAAACTTGAAATAAACGAATTAGAGTCGTTTATAAAGCAATTAAATTAATATTTATATACCAACTTCTTAAAGATACTACTTATTGCCTAAACAGGGAATTGACAAATCTATAAAAAGTGATATTATAAATAACCAATGAAAGAGGTATTCTCCAGAAAGAGAGGTACATCTATGAAATATAAACACAAACGGCGAAACACTTATTCAATTAAATGATAACATAACAGATGATGTACTTTTGTTTATAATTGCTTGTAAATTTTTTGATTGTAAAACCCAGTTCGATGAATTATCAAATTTTCTAAAATATCGCAGTGATAAAGAACATATTTTTGAATGGTTAAAACAAACACAGAGATTTAATACATATAATTATTTATTAGAGATAACTTTAAATAATTTAAAGGAATATGATTTCTATTTCTTTGATAATATTGATGAAATATTTTCTAAAATGAATGAAAAAAACTTTGATTATGTAATTTCATCTAAAAATTCAAATTATAAGTTACAAAAGTTATCTTTAGAAGATCTTGAAAATATATTTTTTGGTTTCTTAGATAAAATAAAAGCACCAAAAGAGTGGAAAGAAATGTATATTGATTTAAAGAATAATAATAGAATAATATTTGAGGAATGTAAAGATGGTAAAGATAAATCCAAATGTTTTATAGATGATGATGATGAATTGACTGCCAAAGAAATGTATGAGGCATCAAGTAATTATTGGAATCCTATTTTTAAAGAAGAAGATTTATGTAAAGCCGAATATTTATTCCAAGGTAAAGTAAAACTTTTAGAGAAAATAGATAGATAATATTGTATAATTGATGTAAGGATGTGATTAAATGTTAACACCTAATAATTTTAAAGATTATGAACTATTAGATGCTTCAAATGGACAAAAGTTGGAACGTTGGGGAAAGTATATCTTACTTAGGCCAGACCCTACTGTTATTTGGGATAATGGAAACTTGTTAGAAAAATATAAAGGTAAGATAGATGCAGTATACTATCGTTCTAATAAAGGAGGAGGACACTGGGAAAACTTTAAGAAGATTCCTAGTACTTGGACTATTAAGTATCAAGATTTAACTTTTAATATTAAACAAATGGGCTTTAAACATACAGGTATATTTCCAGAACAAGCGATTAATTGGGAATATATGATGAATAAAATAAAGAATTCTAATAGACATATTAAAGTCTTAAATCTCTTTGGTTATACAGGAGCAGCATCAGTCACTTGTCTTAAAGCTGGAGCCTCTGTTACTCATGTAGACTCATCAAAGGGTATGGTAGAAGTATGTAAAGAAAATGTAATTTCCTCTGGACTAAAAGATAGACCAATTCGCTATTTAGTAGATGATGTAGTAAAGTTTGTAAAAAGAGAAATTAGACGTGGCAATACTTATGATGCAATTGTTATGGATCCACCAAGTTATGGAAGAGGTGCTAATGGTGAGGTTTGGGATATTGAAAAAGACCTAGCTAATCTTGTTAATCTTTGTTTAGAAATATTAAGCGATAATCCACTTTTCTTTATCATTAACTCTTATACAACGGGACTATCTAAAACATCATTAGAGAACTTATTACTTACAACTATTAATAAAAAATATGAAGGGATAGTTAGTAGTAGTGAAATAGGACTTAAAATAACTGCTAATAATTTAATATTACCTTGTGGTATTTATGGAAGATGGGAAAGTTATGATTAATATATTATACGAAGATAATCATTTGTTAGTAGTAGAGAAAAAAGTAGGAGTGTTAAGTCAAAGCGACGGGAGTTCTACTCCTGATATGTTGACTATTTTAAAACAGTATATTAAAGAAAAGTATAATAAACCTGGCAATGTTTATTTAGGTCTAGTTCATCGTCTTGATAAAAATGTAGGTGGTGTAATGGTTTTTGCTAAAACATCTAAAGCTGCTAGAAGACTTTCAGAACAAATTAGAAATAGAGAGTTTAAAAAAACTTATCTTGCTGTTTGTAAAGGAATAATAAAATCAGATGGAGAGTATCTTGATTATTTAAAAAGAGTAGAGTATAGAAGTCTTGTTAGTAATAGTAAAGAAGGTAAACTTGCCAGTCTAACATATCAGGTTTTAGATACTAAAGATAATAATACTCTTGTTAAAATAAAACTTGAAACAGGGCGCCATCATCAAATAAGAGTACAGTTTGCCCATCATAAACATCCTTTACAAGGTGATGAAAAATATGGAAGTAAAGGGAAATATCCTGTAGCTTTATTCGCTTATAAACTAGAATTTTCTCATCCAACAACTAAGGAAAATTTGAGTTTTTCTATAATGCCAGAAGAAGGATATTTTACTAGTTTTGCTAATATAATAAAAGAAAAAAGCACTTTAACTAAGCCTTAGTTTACAAGAATTGTCTAACTCTGTAAAAAAGATTTGCTTTTTACCTTTTTTTTTGTTATTATTTAGTATATAAGATAAGGGAGATGGAAGTTATATGATATTAGCAAGTTTTGATTTAAGTTTTTTTACATCAATTCCAGGAATGTTAATAACAGGTGGTGTGTTATTACTTTTAATAGCATTAATTATATTTATTGCAACAGGTAATAAAAAAGGAAAGAAAGATAAGAAAGAGAATACCGATAACACTAACACTACAGTGGTATCAACACCTACTGTTGATATGAATGTTGCAACAGAACCAGTTCCAACTACTGTAGAGCCTAATACATCAGTAGCAATAGAACCAGTAGTACCAACAAATGAAGTAACTACAGTAGAAACTGCACATCAAACAGTTATAACAGCACCTGAAATTCAAAGTGAACCCATTAGTGTTGTAGAAAACAGTACTCCTATTGTTAGTGAACTAAATAATCAAAATTCAAATCAAACAATAGAAACAAATGCAATACCTAATGAAGTAGTAAGTCCACAAGCAGAAATGCCAACTCAACCAGTAGAACCAATTACCACAATTGTTAATGAAAATATTGGTATAGATACTAATCCAGCTGTGATGTCTAGTGATGTAAATAATGTTGAGCAAGAGGCTACCACGAATGATATATTAGAACCAAGCAAGCAAGATAATAATGAAGTAGCAGCGGCTCCTATCATTACTGTTGTAAATGAAGAACCTAAAGAAACCACAGCAATAGAAACACAAAAACAAATATATGGAGGTATAGATCCAGTTATTCCTAAAATAGAAGTAGAAACTGAAGAACATAGACCTATATATGGTGGAGCAAATCCATTAGAAAATACAGGCGCTATTCCAACAATTAATAATAATATAGCTGAAAAAACAGCTTCAATTGTAACCCCAGAAGTTCCTAGCGTAGAACCTGCTATTGAACATCAAAAAACAGAAACAGCTAATAATAGCAATGTATTTGTAACACCTATTCAAGAAGAAAAAGAACAAGAGCCTAAAAAAGAAGTTGAAATAGAAAGTTTATTTTAAAGAGTTTATAATACTCTTTTTTTGTTCTTTCTTTAAAAAAATACACATACAATAATCTTGAAAAGAAAGGATGATAAAATTATGGAAACACTAAAAGTTTCATCAAAATCAAACCCTAATTCAGTAGCAGGGGCACTAGCCAATATTTTTAGAGCAAATGGCAGTGTAGAAATACAAGCAGTAGGAGCAGGAGCTTTAAATCAAGCAATAAAAGCTGTAGCAATTGCAAGAGGTTTTCTTGCCCCAGCTGGAAAAAATATCGTTTGTATTCCAGCATTCACAGATATAGCAATTGATGGAGAAGAGAGAACGGCAATAAAATTATTAATAGAAACTAAATAAAAGTACTTGTAAAAATTTAAAATAATGCTTATAATAAAATCAAGTCGATGACAAGAGACAATGTTAAGTAATTTTATTTAAGAGAAACTGTGGTTGGTGAGAACAGTAATAAAATCTTAACTATCTACTCTTTAGATGATTTTATATCCGGGCATTACCGTTATCTAAATTAAGTATAATAAGGATGGCACCGCTTTGCTTTATGGTAAAGCTCCTTAAAAGCCATTCTTTTTTTGTTTTCGACTAGAAATGGAGGGAAATATGTTAGATATTAAATTTGTAAGAGAGAATAAGGAATTAGTTAAAGAAAATATTAAAAAGAAATTTCAAGATGAAAAGTTAGCTTTAGTAGATAAAGTAATAGAACTGGATGAAAAAATAAGAACTTTAAAGCAAGAAGGAGATGAATTACGTAAAAAACGTAATGAAGAGAGTAGTTCTATTGGCTTTTTAATGAAAGATAAAAAGGTAGAGGAAGCAAACAAAAAGAAAGAAGAAGTTAAAAAAATTAATGAAAAGTTAGTCGCTATTGAAGAAAATGAAAAGAAACTTAATGATGAGTTAAGAAGTAAGATGCTGGTAATTCCAAATATCATGGATCCTTCTGTTCCAATAGGAAAAGATGACAGCGAAAATGTAGAAGTAGAACGTTTTGGAGATGCCTATAAACCTGAATTTGAAATACCATATCATGCTGATATTATAACAAGGCTTAATGGTATGGATAAAGAGGCTGCAGGAAGAACATCAGGTGAAGGATTTTACTTCTTAACAGGTGATATTGCAAGACTTCATGAGGCAATGATTGCATATGCTAGAGATTATATGGTAGATAAAGGCTTTACTTACTGCGTACCCCCTTTTATGATTCATAGTGATGTAGTAACAGGAGTTATGTCTTTTCCTGAGATGGAAGCAATGATGTATAAAATAGAAGGAGAAGACTTATATCTAATTGGTACTAGTGAACATTCTATGATAGGTAGATATAAAGGACAAATTATTAAAGAAGAAGATTTACCTTTAACACTAACTTCATATTCACCATGTTTTAGAAAAGAAGGAGGTTCTCATGGATTAGAAGAAAGAGGACTTTATCGTGTTCATCAATTTGAAAAAGAAGAGATGATAGTTATCTGTAAGCCAGAAGACTCAATGGATTGGTATGAAAAAATGTGGCGTTATACTGTTGAAGTATTTAGAAATATGAATGTACCTGTTAGACAGTTAGAATGTTGTAGTGGAGATTTAGCCGACTTAAAAGTAAAATCATGTGATGTAGAAGCATGGAGTCCAAGGCAACAAAAGTACTTTGAAGTAGGTAGTTGTTCAACACTTGGAGATGCCCAAGCAAGACGTTTAGGGATTAGAACTAAGGGAGAAAATGGTACATACTTTGTTCATACTTTAAACAACACAGTAGTAGCTTCACCTCGTGGCCTAATCGCTGTAATTGAAAACAACTATAATGAAGATGGAAGTATAACAGTTCCAGAAGTCTTAAGACCTTATATGGGAGAATTAGATGTAATAACCCCTAAAAAATAAATGAGTTTATATGAAATAAAAATTAACAATACTATTTGTTTATAATAATATAAAATATTACTATAATAAAGCATCATTATTTAAAAATGTTTAGTTTTGTTACAAATTAGAAAAGAAAATACTAATAACTAAAAATATCCTTTAAGTTTATTAGAATCAGCTTATTAATTATCTAATGGTAATATGACTAGCTTAGAAGAAACTGAAAAAATATCAGGAAATAATAAAGATAGAAACAAAAATAACATGGATAAATATCAAGGAATTGGTAATACTGATAGTAGGTAGTAAAATTGACAAAACCAACAGACGTATGGTATAATAAAGACCGCACGTAAAAAGAAGAGGTGTTTTAAATGTTTTACGATGAGACACAAGCGACTAATGCTTGTGAAGAAGACCCGTCCTTGATATTTGAACTTATTAAAGAAGGACATTTAGAATTAATAGATAAACTACTAAAAAAGAAAATAGTCAGTTTAAATACTATTGATCAGGATGGTAATACTGTTTTAATGAGGCTCTTAAAGAGTAAAAAGTATGATTTAGTAGAAAAGTATATGAATGATTTAGAAAGTGATATTAATCATCAAAATAAGGAAGGAAATACATTTACTCATTTACTTGCTACTAAAGATTATTTAAATATAGTTAATATCATTAAAAAGTTAAAAAGAAATAAAGAGATTAATCCTAATATTAGAAATAATGAAGGAAAAACTATTCTTGATATTGCAATATCAACAGGTAATTTATGTACAACTCTAAAATTATTAGAAGATAAAAGATTCAATAATATTGATTTAATATCATTTAACAATTTATATAATACTTTTATTAAAAGTGATGACTTTGGTAAATATACTAAATTAATTAATTTAGAGACTATTGTAAATGAATTATCTAAGAAAGCTAAATTACTTCCTAAAGTAAAAGAGATAGTAGATTTAGTTAAGAAAAACTTTGATATCATCAAAAATGAACTTATGAATAATAAATTAACTTTCATGGACAATATAGTAAAAAATGTCATAATGGAAGTTGCTGTATAAGAAGAAAATAAATTCTTCTTTTTTCTATGGTTATGTGTTAAAATATAACTGTTTAGAAAAAATGAATGCAATTAAAAAAATTATTTATGGGTTATGGTATTTAGATTATACTGTTAAAGAAGTAAAAAAAGTTTTAAATTATATTTAGAGGATGTGATAAATATGCATTTACCAGATTTTAAAGTCGCACGTAGTAGTACAAAAATAGATTATAAAAAGAAAGAATATAACTTAGATCCTAAATATCTTAATAAATATAAGGGTAAAAAATGTTTCTTAAAGACTTATGGCTGTCAAATGAATGAACATGATAGTGAGAACATTAAGGGTATATTAGAATTATTAGGCTTTGATTTTATAAATGATATAGATAACGCTGACTTAGTCTTATTAAATACCTGTTCAATAAGAGAAAATGCCCATAATAAAGCCTTCGGTTTGCTTGGAAAAGCTAAACATATAAAAGAATCTAAAAGAGATTTAATGATAGGGTTATGTGGCTGTATGGCTCAAGAAGAAATAGTTGTTAATACTATTATGAAAAAATATCCATTTGTTAATTTTGTAATAGGTACCCATAACTTTTATCAGTTACCTGAAATACTAGAAAAAAGTGGAGATAAACAGCAAATAGAAGTTTACTCTAGAGAGGGAGATTTAATAGAAAGTCTGCCAGTAGATAGAGCAAGTAAATATAAAGCTTACGTTAATATTATTTATGGTTGTGATAAGTTCTGTACTTATTGCATTGTTCCTTATACTAGAGGAAGACAAAGAAGTAGAGAAAAAGAAGATATCTTAAAAGAAATAAATAATCTTATTAAAGATGGTTATAAAGAAGTAATTCTTCTTGGCCAAAATGTTAACGCTTATGGAAAAGATTTATATGATGATTATTCTCTTGCAGAGCTATTAGAAGATGTTGCTAAAACTAATATACCTAGAATTAGATTTATGACAAGTCATCCTTGGGACTTTACTGATGAAATGATAGAAGTAATTGCCAAGTATCCTAATATTATGCCAAGTATTCATTTACCAGTTCAATCAGGTAGTGATAGAATTTTAAAATTAATGGGAAGACGTTATACTAAAGAGAAATATTTAACATTATTCCATAAAATGAAAGAAATGATTCCTAACTGTGCTATATCTACTGATATAATAGTAGGATTTCCCGGAGAAACAGAAGAAGACTTCGAAGAAACATTAAACTTAGTTCTTGAGTGCAAATATGATAATGCTTATACTTTTATCTATTCGCCTAGAGTAGGAACTCCTGCTGCTAAACTTCTTGATAATATTACTAAAGAAGAAAAGGAACAAAGACTTTATAAACTTAATGATATAGTTAATACTTACTTTAAAGATAATAATGAAAAGTTAGTAGGTAGTAAAGTACCTGTTTTAGTAGAAGGAATTAGTGACAAAAAGAACGAATACTTTGGTTATAGTGATACTAATAAATTAGTTAATTTTACTGGTGATGATGTCAAGATAGGTAGTATTGTTAATGTAGAAATTACAGAAGCGAAAACGTGGAGTCTAGATGGTAAGGTTAGTAAGCAATGATGAGATAGAAGATAAAGCTTTAGAATTAATAAAACTAATTAAAGATAGTAATGATTATAAAGAGTATCTTAAGGTAAAAGAGAAAATTAAAACTAATGAAGGTATAATGGAAAAGATAAACAAAGTAAAAGTATTACAAAGATATTATGTAAAAAGTGCTTATCTTGATAATAAAATAAAACAAGAGTTAGATCGTGAATTAACTAATCTAGAGTCTATTCCTTTATATAAAGAATATTTAAGTAAAGAAAAGAAGATAAATAATATTCTTATAAATATAAAAGAAGGACTTAATATTATTTTCGAAGATATTTTAAATAATAAAATTTCTTAAAAAGTATAAATTTGTAAATTGGCTCCTAAAATAGAGGCCAATTTTGTAATTTATTTAAGGTAAATTTTCTGAATTTAACTTCTATCCATTAATTAATCTTTCCTCGTATAGTTGCAAAATATAAAAAATACCGAAATAATTTATTCTTAAATGGATAAAAAACAAGGTAATAAATAATAATTGTCTTTATCTTTATTTACTGCATTGTGTATAATTAGACTTATTATAGTGGTAAAGCAGAAGAATTATAACTAAAAAAATTATTAATTAAATGATGATATTGATTTTTCTTTCATTTTTTTGCCGAAAAGATATTATAGATTATTCATATGTCTTTTTCAATATTGAGGTGTTGCGCTTCAAATTTAAATTAACAATAAATTTTTAAAATTAAAAGATAGTATAACTTAAGCATATACAAATATTTTTTAGATGTCTATTATTCAGTACTTTTTTAGTGATAAAAGCATAGACTAAATTAGAGGAGGAAAGCGTATGGCATCTTTTAAAGAAATAGTAACAAAAGCAGTTATTGGTAAAGGTAAGAAACAATTTACTGATAACTTATCATTACAAGTAACTAATACCCCTAATACAATTCTTGGTTGTTGGGTAATTAATCATAACTTTAGTGGTACTTTTTCAAGTGGAGTAGTAACTATTAATGGAAGTTATGATATTAATATTTGGTATTCCTATGATAATGATACTAAAACAGAAGTGTTAAAAGATACTAAAAACTATATAGAAACTATAAATGTTCAAGGAACAGATGAAACAGAAAATGAAGAAGTGATTATTAGAAGTTTAACTGGACCAAGTTGTAGTAAAGCTGAGATTAATGGTAGTGTTATTAATTGTACTATAGATAAAACTCTAGGTATAGAATTAGTTGGTGATACCAAAGTGCGTATAAATACTCTAGATGAAGTTGATGATTGGGAAGAAATTATGGATAGTGATGCTTCAATAGATGAAAGAATTGATGAAGAAATAAATGAAGAATATCTAGAAAATCCCACTGAATAGGTTCATTAAAATGAATAGTTCTTAAAGACTGTTAACAAAAAAAGGTTGACAGTCTTTATCTTTTTGTGTATAATTATAACAGAAAAAAGAAAGGAGCTGTAAATATGGCAGTAAAATTAAGATTAATGAGAATGGGAGCAAAAAAAAGACCATTTTATCGTATAGTTGCAACAGACTCAAGAAGTAGAAGAGATGGAGAGTATCTAGAATTAGTGGGTACTTATAATCCAATTTCAAAAGAAAAAGATGTTAAAATTAATGAAGAAGTTGCTTTAAAATGGTTAAATAATGGAGCAATTCCATCAGATACTGTTAGAAGTCTATTAAAAGATGCCGGTGTTATGAAAAAATATGCTGAATCTAAAGATAAAAAGGGAACAAAATAATGACTTTAGTAGAATTAACAGAAAAAATAATAAAAAATATTGTAAAAGACGAAGATGCTGTCTCTGTAAAAGAGTTTCCTAGTGAAAATGACAAAGAAATTATTGTAGAAGTATTAGTATCAGACTCTGATATAGGTAGAGTTATTGGTAAGGATGGTAAAACAGCTAATGCCATTAGAACTTTAGTCCAAGCTAGCAGTTCACTAAAAGATGGTAAATATGTAAAGATTAATATTGATAAGTTTTAAGGGTTACTTAAAGTAATCCTTTTGTTATTGGGGGATGAATATGTACTATAGTTATGATGTAATTAGAAGTGAATTAATAGATATCTATAGTGATATTAAAAAGTACAAATATCTTAAAAAGAATTATTATAATTATAGAAGGCTTTTATTAACTTTAAACAATACTAAAAAGAAAGATAATAATGGTCCTTTAAGATATTTTTCTAATGATGGGATTTTATCTTTAGTAAGTAAGTATTTAGAAAGTTATTTTAACTGCTATACTAAAGACTTTGTTAAAACAACTATTTTAATGTATGATGTTGATACGTTATTAAAATATACTAATGCAAGTGATGAAGATAAACTTAATGATGAGTTTAAATATATTTCTTTAACTAAAGAAGAAGCAGAGGAATTACTTATCGTCAAAGGGGTAACAGATCTTGTCTATAATGACATTAAAGTCGTAAACTATAAGAATATTTTAACATCTTTAGATATTGCACATGAATATACTCATAAGATTCATAATGATAATAATAATGGATATAGAGAAGCTTGGTTTGTATTTAGTGAATATTTAGCTTATTATAATGAGCTATTATTTAAAGAATATCTAGAGTCTTTAGGATATAAATCAGATGTTTCTATCGCTATTAACAGCAATTTAATTACAACAAGGGAACAAATCAAACTTTTTAAATTAATGGATGACTTATATCGTGGCAAAGATATTGGTTTAAAAGAGTTAAGAATAGTAGATACAAACATGCAATTAGATAACATTCCTCTATTTGATTATCATCATCTAATTGCCTTTCTAGCCAGTATTACCAAATATGAAGAGACAAAAAACTTATCATTATTAGATAAAACTAAAGAATTAAATGAATTATTAAAAACAAGTATAAATAGTAAAGTTATGAAAGAAAATTATCTTGATATAAATGATAGTGAAACAGTAAAACAACTAATAATGAATTTTAATAAATAATTTAAAGCTTATTGTCTAAAAGTAAAAAATATATTATACTTATTATAAGATTGGAGGTAGTGCTAATATGAAAAAACGTGTACTAAGCGCTATTATTATGATTTTAATTTTTGTCCCCTTATTATTTATAGGAGGAATACCCTTTACAATATTAATGACTCTTTTAGCTTTAGCAGCGATGTATGAGTTAATTAATATAAGAGAAAAAAAGAAGAGAGTACCTGTATTAATAAAAGTTATATCTTATATATTAGTGATGTTTTCGAGTGTCTTAACATATAATCAAAATATTTTTAGTTATACAATGAGTTATCAACTAATAAGCTTTATTATTTTAATATTCCTATTGCCAATACTGTTAAAAAGTAAAAGTATGGATTATGATATTAATGATTCACTTTATTTAATAGGATCACTTTTATTTATTAATATTGCCTTTAATTTAATATTAGTAGTAAGAAACTATAGTTTGAACTATCTAATATATCTACTACTTATAACCGTTATAACTGATACCTTTGCTCTTATAACAGGGATGTACATAGGTAAAAATAAACTTGCTCCTTTTATTAGCCCTCTTAAGACGATAGAAGGTTTTATAGGAGGAACCTTAATAGGAACATTTGTAGCTACAACATTTTATTATGTTGTAATAGATTCTAATATATCCTTAGTTATATTAATACTTACAACCGCTTTTTTATCAATTGTAGGACAACTTGGTGATTTAGTATTTTCTAGTATTAAAAGAACTTATGGGGTAAAAGACTTTTCTAATCTTATTCCAGGACATGGAGGAATATTAGACCGCTTAGATAGTATAATTTTTGTAATACTAGCATTTATATTAGTAATGGGATTAATTTAGGAGGGATTCATGGTTACATTAATATTATTCATAATTTTATTAGGCTCAATTATTTTTATCCATGAAGGAGGCCACTTTCTTTTTGCAAAATTAACAGGAATATATGTTTATGAATTTGCTCTTGGTATGGGACCTAAGCTATTTAGCTTTAAAAAAGGAGAAACAGTATATTCCTTAAGACTTATTCCTATTGGTGGTTTTTGCCAGTTAGCAGGAGAAGAAGGAGAAGTTGAAGACTTACCAAGAGATAGGACATTACCAGGAAAGAAACCATGGCAAAAGTTTTTAGTAATGTTCTTTGGTGCAGGGTTTAACTTTATTTCTGCTATACTAGTACTCTTCCTTATTGCATTAATATGGGGGACAACTTCTACTGAGCCCATTTTATCAAGTGTAGAAAAAGATAGTCCTGCCTATGAAGTAGGAATTAGAAAAGGTGATGAAATATTAGAAATTAATGGTAATGATATTTGGACTATCGATGATATTTCATTATATTTAACAATTGCAGATCCAAATAAAGCAACAGAGTTTAAAATAAAAGATAAAGATGGTAATGTAGAAACATATAATATAAAACCAGAAAAAACAAAAGCAGATGGAGAAGAACGCTATATTTATGGAATAGGTATGCAAGGAGAGGAACAGCACGGTTTACTAGCAGCCTTAAAATATACTGCTATAAAAACGGGATCCCTATTTAAACAAATGGGAGTTACCTTATTAAATTTATTTACCGGTGGGATTAGACTAAGCCAATTAAGTGGCCCTTTAGGAATTTATGAAGTAGTAGGAACACAAGCAAGCGGGGGAATAGCAAGCCTTTTATATCTGTTCTCGTTCCTTTCAATAAATGTGGGTTTCATTAATCTTTTACCACTACCTGCTTTTGATGGGGGACACATTTTATTCATTATTATAGAAAAGATAAAGGGGAGTCCTGTTAAACCTGAAACGGAAGCAAAATTTCATGCTGTTGGGCTATTCTTATTAATGCTACTTATGATTTATGTAACATTTAATGATATATTAAGACTATTTTAAAAAACAGTACTAGTTTGATTTGCTAGTACTGTTTTAAGTATACTGTGCATGACATATCAATAGGTGGTGAAAGTCCACTATACGCTTAAGTATTAGGGAATCCAAAGCATTAACCGTGATGTTAGGCTAAAGGAATTGTGAAACAAAATGGATGAGGTTACTTAACAAACTAAAGTCCCAAATATACACGTAATTTTATGCAGTAAATCAAGTGAGTAAATGAGGAAAGTTATGGTCTTAGCATGGGGAGGCTTTAGGGACGAATAAGTACTAGCAGTTTAATATACCAATAATTAATAAGAGATGGTCAATCAAAAAAGGTTTGTCATGAGAAGTCAGCAGAGGTCATAGTATTAGTGAAATACTAGGAAGGACTGAATAATTTATAGTGTTTAAGTACGCTAAGATTATGTTAGTCATAAATCAGAATGTACTAAAAGGTAGATAAGTAGAACGTATATCTATGTCTAAATCTTTAAAAGATAATTGTTTAATGTTGAAATTATAAAGGAAAGAACGAGTATATAGAAAAAAAGGGGTAAATGGGATTGATGGAGTAACATTTGATAAACTTGGTTCTTATATGTACCAGTATTAGTAAAGCTAGGAGTAGATGCAAAACAAGCAAAGGCAATTGCATTTTCAAGGAAAAGTTATTGGAATACATCGATATTTATTAGTATTTATATAACAAATAAAAGGCTAAAACAAAAAGGACTAGTCACCACTAGACCATTATTTAAAATTACATACTGTAATATAGATTTAACCTCCATATACCAAACGGTACGTACGGTGATGTGAGAGGGACAAATTAATTTAATTAACTTTCTCTAATCGATTATTTAACTGTTACTATGATACAACTCTTCTTTAATATTATCTAAATTTTGATTCATTAAAGTAATGTAATCTGTTTCTGTCTTTCTTTGTTCGTCATTTAAAACTATTATTCTATTAGAATTTATTACTTCTAAACTATTAGGATAAGTATTAATTAAATTTTGTACATCATTAGTAGTCTTAACATCCTCATAGCTAAATATTTTTGTAATATAACCATCTTCTACTAAATCATTAATCTCTACTATATCTTTTTCACTAGTATCATCATTTAATATATATACTTTAATACCATATTTTTCTAAAAATTTATAATTATTATCAGTAGCAACAATAGTTTTGTAAGGAGCGCTTTCAACTGCTAATCTAATGTTAGCATCAAGTTCTGAAATATCAACTTTTAATGCCTCATAATTTTTATCAATTTCTTCTTTTAAATAATTATTTTCTATATATTCTTTTAATCCGAGTCTTACATTCTGACTCATCATAAGCATAAATGATGGATCTAACCATACTTCTTCCATATTATAGTCATTATCAAGAACATAAGAACTATCTATTATTTTTAATTCCTCATTATAATCTAACAAGTCAACTGCTAACTTTCTTTCTCTATCAACTAATCCTGTATAGATAAATAAGTCTTTACTAGCAAAATCCTTTTTTTGCTTATTAGTAAATTTATAGTCATTAACATCAACGCCATCAGGATAGATATTACTTACTTTAGCATGTTCTCCATAAAGCCTTTCTATAATATATTCATTAGGATAATTAGTAGTAACTATTTCAATATCCTCCATATCATCACTTTTACAACCTGTAGTAGTTAATAGAATTGCCATACCAAGAAAAGCAATCTTACCTAATTTTTTAACACTTCTTTTCATTCTTTTTTTCCTCCTTAATAACTGGGTCATATCCAAACCTTGCCCCTGGATGACATCTTAAGATTCTTTTGAACCCCATAAAACATCCCTTTATAGAACCATATTCTTCTATCGCTTCAATTGTATAATTAGAGCAAGTAGGATAAAAATGACAAGCTCCATGACTTGCTAACGGCATCTTTTGATAAAGACGAATTAAACTAATTAAGATTCTCTTCATATTTAACACCTAAAGATATTGTACTATAAAAAGCTTCCTTAATCAAACCTCCAGTTGCTTTTTTAAAAAAGAATGTGTATAATATGTAGTCTAGAGGGTGATATTGATGAAATTCTTTAGTAAAGATGAATATATAAATACTAAGTTAACTATGTCTAGTTTTAAAAGAATTAAAGAGAAGAGATTAAAAAGAGCTTTAAATCAGTTAAGTTTTTTTGATAATGATATAGAAGTTTTTAATATTGATGATGATTTTGTTTATGTAAAAGATATTATGGGTAATACTTATAAATTTATGATTGATGTATATAGTTATGATAATACTAAAAAACACAAAGATTTATTTCAACTAGAAAAAAGCCAAGGAGATATTTTTATCTTATATAAATATTTTGATAAATTAAAAGAAATAGGCTTTGTTAAGTATTTTGAGGACGGCGCTGTTTTAACAAAATATCATTCTGTTGGCAATCATCCTGTTAGATATACTATAGAAAAAGGAGAAGAGAGTTATTCATTTTTTACTAATTATCAAGGTAATATTTTCTTTATATTAGATATTTATTGTTCTTTTAATCAAGATAAAGAAAATTTTGAAAGTTTTCTTGAACATTGTAAAGAAATTAATGGTGTATATGGTGGATGTGCTGTTGTAAATTATAATAATAATGATATATCTATTAGATCTGAGTTGTTTTTAGGGTCAGTAAAAGAACTAGAATTAAGTTCTAAAGTTGGTAGTTCTACTGAAGTAATTAATTTAATATATAAAGATGGAAAATTAACGGAACATTATGGAGAGATTAGAGAACTTAGAAAAGATGAATTAAGTAATGATAAGAAAGCCACTGTTGATAGTGTAAAAAGACTTATTAAGAGTTAACCTAATAAGAAGTGAGATATTAACATAAAGATAAAACCTATACTAAAGAAGATAAACGTTAGTCTTCTTTTTTCATACCTTAAAGACTCAGTTAAAAGTTCATAAATACTAATATGAATCATTATACCTGCTATCATTGCAAGTATTATACTCATAATAAAGTTATTAATAATATTAGATAAAAATAGATAAGCAAGTATTGCTCCTAGTGGTTCTGATAAGCCCGATATCAAAGTATAAAGAAAAGCTTTAAATCTTGATTTAGTACTAAAATATATAGGAATAGCTATACTTATTCCTTCAGGGATATTATGAAAACTAATAGCAAGGGCCAAAGATAATCCTAGACTCATATTAGTAGAACTAGAAAGAAATGTAGCAACTCCTTCAGGAATATTATGCATAATAATAGCAAGCATAGATACAAGACCTAATCTATAGAGTTTTTTATTACTGATATTTTTATTATCATTACTAGGTAAGAACTTATCTATTAACATAGAAATAATGACTCCAAGAGATATAAATATTAAAAGAAATAAAAGAGCAGGGAAGCCTTTAAATATAGAAGTTAAGAGATTAAAAGATTCAGGTATTAAATCAGTAAGAGATACACAAATCATTACACCACTTGCAAAAGATAGTGATGCTAAAATAATATACTTTTCATTCCTTAAATTAAAAAGTAAGGGAATAAAACCAATTAAAGTAGAGAGCCCTGCTAAAGTAGATAATAAAAATGCATAAGTAAAGTTAGACATGATATCACCAATAATAGATATGCTAAAAAGAGCAAATTTATGATATTGATATGATTATTATAAAGTGATATAATGATATAGCATTAAGGGGGAGCTTATGTTTATAGATGATAAAATTAAGGAATATATAGAACATGAAAAGAAAGAATGTAAAGAAATATGGGAGAAAATAAAAGATGAAATAAAAAGAGATAAAGAGTTAAATAAGTATCTATCTTCTTATGAAAATGATTCAATCCATCAAGAATTAAAAAAAGATTTTGATAAAGTTTTAGATAATATAGAATCTCTTGCTAATACTTTTAATTTTAAGATGGGTATAGAAATATCTACTTTAAATGCTATTTTACTTCATGCAGGTTATTTATCTATAACGGATAAATATATTTATAAAACTGGAATATTTGATATTAGAGAATTTCTTGATGATAAAACGTTGCACATAGCGTTAAAAGCATTTACAGGGGTTGGTTGTTGTAGGCATACAGCATCTTTTATAAATCAAGTTCTTGATAGGTTTAATATTAAAAATAATATGGTAACAGTAGATGTTAATGAGTTAGATTATAATATAAATGAAATTAGGTTGTTTTTAAGTTCTATTAATAAGAAAATCTCTTCTAATCCTAATCATGTAATTAACTATATTAGTGAAAATGATTATAACTATTTTCTTGATTTTACTTCAAATGAGTCTAAAATATTTACAGCATCTAATCAATTTGCTACTTCAGTTGATGACTATAATTTGCTTCTACCACTTTATAGTTATGATTATAGTCTTTATAATAATGAATTTATTGATTATAGAAAAGTACCTAAATTAACTGATGGACAAGTAGATTACTTAATAGATAAATTTAATGATACTATTGATATATGTAATGCTAATAGAGATTTATTAATGCAGTTTTATTTTCAAAATATTGAGAATTATCGTAGAATTAATGAAAATTATAATAAAGTATATGAAAAAGAAAAGAGCTTAAGATTAATAAAATGTGATAGATAAAAGTAAAAGTCCTATGAAAAACGTGATAAAATATTCATTAATATTAATAATATATTATTATATGAGAGAGATTCTTATAGCAAAAGACTTATTTAATAATTGACTTTTTACTAGGTGCGCTATAAAATATATGGCACATCTAAATTAATAATTACAATGCATTTAGTATTGTATATTGTGACTGGGTAATAGATGATAGAAAGCGTCATCTATTGTAGACTATTAAAGTCTAAAGTGTAGAGGTATTTTATAGAATTCTATGAGATGTCAGGTGATGCAAAGACCTATTACTCATAGTCTCGTACTTAGATGCGGGTTTTATTTATATATTAATAGACATAACAAGTGTGAGGTGATGATTAGATGAACTATAATTTAGAATGTGAAAAGATAATAAATAGTATTGACTTAGATAATAAACCAACATTATTATTACATACTTGTTGTGCACCATGTTCCTCATCAGTCCTAGAGAGAATATCTAAATACTTTGATATAACAATACTTTTCTATAATCCCAATATTACTGATTATAAAGAATATCTTAAAAGACGTGAAGAGTTAGAGAAGTTTATTAAATTAGTAGGTTATGATATTAAGCTTTTAGATTGTAATTATGATAAAGAGAAGTTTTTAGATGTATCTAAAGGATTAGAGGACTTAAAAGAAGGAGATATTAGATGCTATAAGTGTTATAACTTAAGACTAGAAGAGACTGCAGGAATTGCTAAATTTCATAACTTTGATTACTTTACAACAACACTATCCATTAGTCCTTATAAAAATAGCAAATGGTTAAATGAGATAGGAGAAGAGTTATCTAAAAAGTATAATATCAATTATTTATATGCTGACTTTAAAAAGAAAAATGGATATAAAAGAAGTATAGAATTATCTCATATCTATAATTTATATAGACAAGACTATTGTGGGTGTATATATTCTAAGGTGGAAAGGTTGAATAAAGAAAATGAGAAATTATCAGATAGAGAGAAAAACCCGTAAAGAATTATTACTTTTTATATAAAGAATTGTTGGAAAAAATAAGTAGTTTTTTTAAAGGTGATTTAGAATTAGATACTATAAGTAAAATTTGTACTAGGTATACTTATATGTGTGAGAAGGAATATTTATCTTTTAATCATAATTTTGTGTTTTCTGATTATTATGCTAAAGTATTAGACTATAATAGCTTTGATATTTTTTGTTTAATAATAACGACATGAACAGGCATTGTTGTAATATTACTCCATTTTTTATAGATTTATTAAATACTATATATGTCATTAGATGATGAAGGTAGATTTCTTAATCGAGAAAAAATATATATTAATATATACTAAATTAAAAAATGAAATTCAAAAAGAGTTATTTTTCTATAACTCCTTCGAGGTCAAAACTAGGTATAAATGATTCACTACAAGTACCACCTTCTTGCATATAAGCATTTTTAATACCTAAATCCATGGCATAATCTATAATATCAATATATTCATCTTTGCTAACAGTTTTATTTAAGAAAGGATAATCTTCAATATAATTAACTGGAGTGTATTGATTCATAATACTAAGATAAATATTATCTTGGTATTTTTTATATAAATAATTTATTATTTTCTTAGTATCATCACTTTTAGTAGGTAAGACTAAACATCTAACAATAATACCTTTAGTCATTAAATCATTATCATTAAATTTATTTTTACCTATTTGTCTATACATTTCTTCAAGAACTTTAGATGTTACTTCAAAATAGTTAGAACATTTTGATAAATCTTTACCTAATTTGTTATCAAAATATTTAAAGTCTGTTAAATAAATATCAATGTAGCCATCTAATAGTTTTAATGTTTCTACACTTTCATAACCACTAGTATTATAAACTATAGGAATAGATAAGCCTTTCTTTCTTGCTATTTTAATCGCTTCTATAATACTAGGTACATAGTGAGTAGGGGTAACTAAGTTAATATTGTTAGCATGTTTTTCTTCTAATTCTAACATCATTTCAGAAAGCCTTTCTATAGATATTTCTTTTCCAAAGCCATCAGTAGATATCTCTTTATTCTGACAATAACAACATTTTAAATTGCAATTACTAAAGAAGATAGTACCGCTTCCATTGGTACCAGAAATAGATGGTTCTTCAAAATAGTGTAGGGCACTTCTTGCAACCTTAACCTTATCAGTTGCTTTACAATATCCCAAAGTTTTAGTCCTATCTATTAAACAATTTCTTGGACATAAATTACATTTTTTATATAATTCTAACATATTTACCTCTTTCTATAGAACAGAAACTCTGTATCATGTTCGATTGATTTGTTATATTAGATATGTTATTATATTTTTTAGGAATGCCTAGTATGGGTGTTTTCCCTTTCTTTAACTTTAATTTTATTAGCGGATAGAAAAGGGAAATGTCTATGAGTAAGAAGGATTTTCTAATTTTATCATTGATAATAATTATTATACTCTTAATTATTTTTAGATAGAAAGACACCCCATTACAGCATTGTAATTAGGGTGTTTACACTATCTTTTTAGAGGTAACACCCAAAACGCAAACTAGGTATTCCTCATTTTTATTATATGTAAATTTCTTTTTCATATTAACAATATCATAAATAGATAATAAATTCAAGTATATTTGAAAATCTATATAACATAAGGTATAATGATTAAAGAAAGAAGGAAGTCTTATGAAATATTATTGTATAGGAATAAAAGGAACTGGTATGAGTACACTTGCTCAGATGTTATACGATATGGGTAATGAGGTATCAGGATATGATGATGCCAAGGATTATAAATTTACACAGAAAGGTTTAGAAGATAGAGGTATAAAGATATTTTATGATGGAAATCACTCTATAGATAAAGATACTATTGTAACAGCCTCTCGTGCTTTTAGTGATGAACATCCAGAAATAAAACGTGTAAAAGAATTAGGTTTAACTTTTAAGCCCTATAATGAAGTAGTGGGTGATATTACTAAAGAGTTTGATACTATTTCAGTTTGTGGTACACATGGTAAGACAACTACAACTTCACTTTTAAAACATCTATTTGAAAACACTACTCATTGTAACTATTTTATAGGTGATGGAACTGGTCATATTGATATGAAAAATAGATTATTAGTAATAGAATCAGATGAATTTAATCGTCATTTTCTTGCCTATCATCCCAAAACTGCTATCATTACTTGTATTGAACTTGAACATACAGAAATATATAAAGATATAGAAGATACTATTAATACCTTTGAAAAGTTTGCTAATAAAGCTAGGAATGTTATTGCCAATGGTGATGATTTAAATATTAGAAAGATTAATTTTAATAATGATGTAGTTTTTTATGGAGAAGATGAATCTAATGACTATATTATTAAAAAAATTAAATTAGAAACTACTGGTTCAACTTTTACTTTATATAAAAAAGATGAACTTATAGATACCTTTAGTATTCCTTTATATGGTCATCATATGGTTATGAATACAGTAGCTGCTATAATATCTGCTTTAGATGAAGGTATTAGTAATGAAAAGATTAAAGAACTTTTACCTAGTTTTAAAAATGCCAATCGTCGTTTTGCAGAAGCAAAAGTAGGTAATACTATCATAGTAGATGACTATGCTCACCATCCAACAGAGGTAAAAGTAACTCTTGAAGCGATTAGGCAAAAACATCCTGATAAGAAATTAACAGTTGTCTTTCGTCCTAATACTTATTCTAGAACATCGCATTTTAAAAAAGAATTTGCAGAAGCTTTAAGTATTGCTGATAAAGTATATTTAACTCCAATTAAATGTGATAGAGAAGATCCTAATGACTATCCGCCTATTAAATCAGAAGATATAATTGACCTTATTCCTGGTAGTGAACTTGTAGATGAGGATACTGTTAGTAAAGTTTTAAAAGATAAAGATGGTGTAGTTGCTTTCATGGGATGTGCAACCGTATCTCATTTGATTGAAAATTTCACAAAAACATTAGAAAATATTGAATAATTTAAAGTAACTATGATATACTATAATTGTCTAAAGAAAACGATACGGATGACTTAGTATAAAACCGACTAAAGAGACGATAAGGGAGTATTGATGATTGTCATGTTCGTGTTGAAAACCTTTCCACTGGTTAGGGATCCTAAGAACTGACTATATACACCCACCTGTACATAAGTATAGGTTTTATCGCAGATCCAAAACGTTTCTTTGGACTTTTTTTGTTGCATTTTTATAGAAAAAAATGTATAATATAAGCACCTTTAAGGAGAAGTGTAAATGTTTAAAGACCTAGATAGATTTGCCATTAGATTCATTAAGTCTAGTAATAGAACAGTACAAGGAAATTGTAAAAATAGAAAGAGAACTTAAATATAGAGGGGGAATTACTATGAAGTCAAAAGCAGTAGAACAAATATATAAAATTGATAGCTATTATAATCGTCAAGAATCAATACCATGTGCAGATGCTATAAAAGCTATTGAACTAGTTTCTGACATATCAATAAGGAATGAAAGAGGTTTTATTTCCCAAATTACAAATTTAACAATTAAAGATACTACTTGTTATGAAGTATTACAATCAAGTTACAGAACAATAAGACAAGAAAAAGAGGCTCTTCTTACAAATTTAACCGATGAGAATCTTGCCATTTTTTTAACTCAATATAAAATAGCTCACTCATATCATCAATTTATAAACAGTATGAGTGAAGAGATACTAGATTCTCAACTAATAAATGAAATGAATAGAAGAGTAGTTGACAGCATTGGAAACAGTGCTAAAGTATTCAGAAAAATAAATCACATGAGTAGGTAATTTTACCTACTTTCTTATTTTTTTTGTTGACATATGACAACTTGTCACATATAATGTTATAGTGACTGTTAGGAGGTAAGTATAATGCCTAGTGATACTTTTTTAAGATTAAATAATGAAAAAAAGAAAAAACTTCTAGATGCTAGTTTTAAAGAATTTTCCCTTAATAATTTTAATGATGTTTCTATTAATAGAATTATTAAAGAAGCAGGTATTCCTAGAGGAAGTTTCTATATGTATTTTGAAGATAAAAAAGACTTGTATTTCTATCTTTTAGAACAATATGGAGAAATACTTGTTAATAATATGAAAAAAGACTTGATAAAAAATAAAGGTGATCTTTTTAAAATGTTTCAAGATAACATTGAAGAAAGTTATAATTCCTTTAAAAATGATAATATTAACTTTTTTAAGAAATCTTTGGAAAATATCACTATTATGGAAGAGTCTAAAAGAACCTTTGGTTTTCGTGATAAGAGGCTTTTAAAAGAACTTATTCCTAACATCAATTTAGAATTACTTAATGATAAGGCTAAACGTCATATTGAAGTAATTTTTGTCATTAATATGCATCTTTTGATGGTTACATTATTTAAGTTGTTAAAAGAGGATAGTCTTGATAGAAAAATACTTAAAGATTATTATGAACAACTCGATATCTTAAAATATGGATGCAGTATAGAAAAAGAAATAGGAGGAGTATGATTTATGTTAAAAATATTTAGATATTTAAAAGACAATATTTTATCAGTTATTTTAATTATTTTATTATTAATAGTCCAGGCGAACTGTGATTTAACTATACCAGAGTATACTTCTAATATTATTAACGTGGGAGTACAACAAGGTGGTATAGAAGAAGTTAATCCTAAAGTAGTTAGAAAATATAAATTAGATGAGATTCTACTTTTTGTAAGTGATAAAGAAAAAGAAGAGATTCTATCTAATTATGATTTGATTACTAAAAAAAGCGATGAACACAACTATGATATTTTAGATGAAGAACCAGTCTATGTCATTAAAGATGAAGGAAAATCTAATAGTGACTTAGAGAAAGCTATCCTTGTTGATTATATGTTAACAAGTGATGAGAAGGAAGCAGTTAACATTCAAAATGAAATTAAGAAAGATATGCCAAATACTATGCAAGGTATGGCTATAATCGATATCATTGAAATGTTACCTAGCGATGAGCTTAATGAGATGAGAAAATCTATAAATGAACAATTTTCTTCAATGCCAGATAGTATTATTAGTCAAAGTGCTGTTTCTGCTATTAAATTAGAATATGTAGAAGTTGGACTTGATACTGATACAATTCAAACTAACTACATTATAATTACAGGGCTTAAGATGTTAGGGTTATCTCTATTAAGTGTAGCTTCAACTATTTTAACCGTTTTATTAGGAGCTAGAGTGGGTTCTGGTCTTTCTAAACGTGTTAGAAAAAAAGAATTTACAAAGGTCCTAAACTTTGGTACAGCTGAGTATAAAACTATTGGTATATCATCATTAATTACCAGAAGTACTAACGATATTCAACAAGTCCAAATGATGATTATTATGACGTTAAGGCTCTTTATTTATGCCCCTATAATTGCTTTTGGTGCAGTAAGAAAAGTATTTGAAACCGCCCCATCAATGACATATATTATTTGGTTAGGAATTGTTTGTGTTTTAACATTAATAGTTACGCTATTCGCTCTATCTATGCCTAAATTTAAGAAAGTTCAAAAACTTATTGATAAACTAAACCAAGTAACAAGAGAAATTATTACAGGTATTCCTGTAATTAGAGCTTTCTCTAATCAAAAATATGAAGAAGAAAGATTTAATGAAGCGAATACTAATTTAAAGAAAACAAACCTTTTTGTTAATAGAGTAATGAATTTAATGATGCCAGGAATGATGTTTATTATGAATGGTACCGTTGTATTAATTATTTGGATAGGTGCTCACAAAATAGATTCTGGTCTTTTACAAGTTGGAGATATGTTAGCTTTTATCCAGTACTCAATGCAAATAATTATGGCATTCTTAATGATATCAATGTTTTCTATTATGTTACCACGTGCTAACGTATCTGCTAATCGTATTATGGAAGTGTTAGAAACAGATGAATCCATAAAAGACCCAGAAAAACCTAAAACATATAGTAAGAGAATTAAAGGGCTTGTGGAGTTTAAAAATGTTAGTTTTAGATACCCTGATAGTGATGAAGATGTTATAACTGATGTAACCTTTACAGCCAAACCAGGAACAACAACAGCCTTTATTGGTTCTACTGGTAGTGGTAAAAGTACTTTAATTAACTTAATACCAAGATTATATGATGTAACTAAAGGAGAATTACTAGTTGATGGTATTAATGTAAAAGATGTCCTACAAAAAGATTTACATGAAAAAATTGGTTATGTTCCTCAAAAAGGAGTCTTATTTTCAGGAACAATAGAATCTAACATTAAATATAGTGATGAAAATATGCCTGATGAGAAAATGATAGAAGCAGCACGCATTGCCCAAGCAGAAGAATTCATCCTAGCAAAAAAAGAAGGCTACAAGAGTCCTATTAGTCAAGGAGGCACTAATGTAAGTGGTGGACAAAAACAAAGATTATCTATTGCTCGAGCTATTGCTAAAGATCCAGAAATATATATATTTGATGATAGCTTTTCTGCACTTGACTTTACGACTGATCTTAAACTTAGAAAAGCTTTATATAAATATGCAGAAACTGCAACTATCTTCATTGTTGCTCAACGAATTAACACTATATTAAAAGCAGATCAAATAGTTGTTTTAGATGAAGGCAAAGTAGTTGGTATTGGAACTCACGGGGACTTACTTAAAAACTGTTCTGTCTATCGTGAAATAGCAGAAAGTCAATTGTCAAAGGAGGAGTTAGAAAATGCCTAGTAAAAAATCTGAAATAAATAAAACGGCAAAAGCCAAAGATTTTAAAGGTACCTTAAAGAAATTATTTAAATATTTAGGTACATACAAAATAAGTTTAATCTTTGTTATTATCTTTGCTGTTTGTAGTGCTGTATTCTCAATAATTGGACCTAAAATATCTGGACAAGCAACAACAGAAATATTTAATGGACTTGTTGGTAAAGTAATGGGAACCAGTAGTGGTATTAATTTTTCTAAAGTAGGAACTATTCTTTTAACACTACTATCTTTATATATAATAAGTGCTTTATTTCAATATTTACAATCTTTCATTATGAGTGGAGTAAATCAAAAAGTTACCTATAATTTAAGGGAACAAATATCACATAAAATGCATAAAGTACCTCTATCTTATTTTGAAAGTAAAACAACAGGTGAGATACTTTCAAGGGTTACTAATGATGTTGATACCTTATCACAAAGTTTAGATCAATCAATTTCTCAAGTCTTAACTTCTGTTACCACTTTAATTGGTGTTATTGTTATGATGTTGACTATAAGTCCTCTAATGACATTAGTAACATTATTAATAGTACCAATCGCTTTATTCATGATGAGTTTTATTATGAAACACTCTCAAAAATATTTTATAAATCAACAAAAGTATTTAGGAAGAATAAATGGTACTATAGAAGAAGCTTATTCAGGACATACTGTTATTAAATTATTTAATGGTGAAGAAAAGACAATAGAGGACTTTAACAAAACAAACGACAAATTATATAATTCAGCATGGAGAGCCCAATTATTTTCGGGAATGATGCATCCTATTATGAATTTTATTGGAAACATTGGTTATGTTTTAATATCTATTTTAGGAGGATATTTAGTTATTCAAAATAAGATTGAAGTAGGGGATATATTATCATTTACTCAATACATTAGAAATTTCATGAACCCTCTTGCCCAAATTGCTCAGATAGGAAATATGATTCAATCAATGGTAGCTTCTGCAGAACGTGTCTTTGAATTTTTAGAGGAAAAGGAAGAAATTAAAGAAGTTAAGAAAGTAACATATAACTTAGATAAGATTGGGAACACCGTTACCTTTGAAGATGTAAAATTTGGTTATAATAAAAATAAAATTATTATTAATAATTTTAGTGCAAGTATGCATAAGGGAGAAAAAATTGCTATAGTAGGACCAACAGGAGCAGGAAAAACAACAATAGTTAAATTACTAATGAGATTTTATGATGTAAACTCTGGTTCTATTAAAATAGATGGAATTGATATAAGAGATATGAAGCGTAACGATTTAAGAAGTCTTTTTGGTATGGTTTTACAAGATACATGGCTCTATAGTGATACTATTAAAGAAAATATCCGCTATGGTAATTTAAATGCTAATGACGAATCAGTATATGATGCAGCAATTGCTTCCCATGTAGATCACTTTATTAGAACAATGCCAGAAGGCTATGACATGGTTCTAAATGAAGAAAGTGATAATGTATCAGCTGGTCAAAAGCAGTTATTAACTATCGCAAGAGTTATTCTTAAAGACCCTAAAATATTAATTTTGGATGAGGCAACAAGCAGTGTTGATACTAGAATGGAACAGTTGATACAAGAGGCAATGGATCATTTGATGGAAGGAAGAACTAGTTTTGTAATTGCACATAGACTTTCTACTATCAAAAATGCAAATCTTATTTTAGTTATGAAAGATGGAGATATAGTAGAACAGGGTACCCATGATGAATTGCTTAAGAAAAATGGTTTCTATGCAGAACTTTATAATTCACAGTTTGAAAAAACGAGTGCATAAATAAAAAAGAAGACGAGGGAAATGGAAGATTTCTCTCGTCT
>ERZ827512.1197-NODE-1197-length-27395-cov-3.632041_pt1 | contig 27395 bp, 21 predicted proteins | sample MGYA00519916_ERZ827512 | MGnify/ENA primary metagenome ERZ827512 (study PRJEB31778, sample SAMEA3449335) | human gut metagenome | biome: human gut; feature: human-associated habitat; material: faeces | place: United Kingdom | collected 2010/2012 ... | reverse complement strand
ATCCGCATACATCACGATATCCGTAAAAAAGTCCAGTGACGGATCTATCATCTCTAAAATATTACGTTCCACCATTGTTTCACTGTAATCATGGTAGAAATAGTAAATAGTCTGCATCACTTCTCTTTTATCCACTACTTCATCCTGTGCTGCCGCAAAGATTCCATAGACCTCTACAAACAGCTCGCCGAAAATCGTAATGTCCTCTGCTCTTCCCTCATAGGCATAGCCAATGCAGGCACGAAGTTCTGTATAGAGAAAACTTAAGACTCCGCCAAATTCCTCTCCCAGCTTTTCCACTGCATAGGAAGGGTTAGCGTAACTGGTGTCATAATTTTTTCCTAAAATATCCTGATAAAACTCTTTGTTTCTCTTTTTTGCCTCTTCCTCTGACTCTGCATCTAACAGTCCCTGCTGCTTTTTTTGCAGTGTTTCATCTACTTTTTCTAAAAATAATGCTGTCTTTTGAAAATACTCCTGATAGCGGGCAGGTACGCTCTCTTCTTTTGCAATCTCCCGGATGCGTCCCGTCACTAATTCATATCGTTCTCTTTGTAATTCCTGATCCATATATCTTCCTACATATCTCCTTACATATCATCTATGATATTGCCTTTTTTTATATTCTGTTCAATAATTTCCTTCTGATACTCCCAGATTGCCTCGGAGCCCTCATGTGTTCTCGCATTCCGTTTCATGATCTGGGATTTTTTCACGCCGTGCTCTCTCCATGATTTTCCTTCGGATGCATCATTTAAAAGCATTGGCTGTGCATTGTCAAGCACATGGGCAAATTTTGCCTCCGGGGTTTTGCTCTCTTCAAATTCTTCCCAAAGGTTCCGGTATTCTTTTGCCATATCTTCCGGGAGTATCGGAAATATCCGGTCTGCCGCCTTTTGCTCCCGCTCTTTTTTTGTCTGGTTGCCTGCCGCATCATATGCATAAGTGTCACCGGCATCAATCTCTATGGCATCGTGTAACAATACCATTTTCATTGTTTTTAACACATCGATCGGCTCATTGGAATATTCCGCAAGGATCCCGCACATCAAAGCCAGATGCCAGGAATGTTCCGCATCATTTTCCTTACGCTCTCCATTTGCAAGATATGTCTGTCTCATGATGGATTTCATTTTATCCATCTCTAAAATGAAATCCATCTGCTTTTTCAGCCGTTCGTTATCCATTTCGTCTTCTCCTTTATAACAAAATTCCTAACATGTAAAGTGCTAACCACAGCACTGTCGCAACCGCCGACAATCCGACTGCCGTATATGGAATGGAGCGGAAGGTGTCTTTTTCCTGCACTGCCTGTACGGCCTCTATAAAAGATGCAACACCGACAAACAGTGCAACAACACCTGCACTTCCTAAAAATGCACCACCGTTTCCTGCACTTGTGACTGCCTGTATCAGCATTCCTGCTAATATGAGCAGGGAGATCACTGCTCCGACACAGGCGATCATGCCGCGAACGGATTTTTTCTTCTCTGTAAATTTATAACTTCTGTTATTCTTCTTTTTTCTCATTTCTTCTCTTCTTCCACTTCCTTGCAACCCAAAAACAAAGATAACCGAGACTTCCTCCCAGCGTATTTAAAATCATATCATCCACATCGAAACTGCCCACCTTAGACACCAGCTGTATACACTCGATCAAAAGACTGAACTCAAAGCTGATGAGTGTCACATATGCAAAACTCCTGTTTTTCTGACTAAGGAATGGCAGAAAAAAGCCAAACGGAAGAAACGCCGCGATATTTCCGAGCAGATTTACTACTACTGCTGTCATTCCCAGCTTCTTCCGATAGATGATAAAACGCTTGATTTCCAAAAATGGAACCAGATTGTAATGATAGGTTCTGGTCAGATTGGTTCTTCCCATGATTTCCGCAAAAAACAGGAAGTAACTCAAAAGCAACAGATATCCTCCGAACAGAATCCATCTAAAACATAATTTCTTTTTTGTCATGTAACAAACGTGCCCCGCTTACCACTGCAATAATACCGCAGACTAAGCCTGCCACCATCATAATGATCCCAACAGTCAGTGCTCCTGCTCCACTACGGCTCATTGTCTTATATGCTTTTTCGTTCATAATCATTCCTCCAATTATTTTACACCATACTCCTGATAGTATTGGTCAATTGCTGTTTTTAATGTATCGTCAATGACAATTTTTCCCTGACATGGACGATTATGGAGATGTTCTACCACATCTGCCATGCTGACAATGGCATTTGCATCAAATCCATAAGTTTCTTTGATCTCTTCTAATGCGGATTTATCACCCTTGCCCCGCTCCATGCGGTTCAAAGATACCATAAGTCCTACGATCTCTACCTTTCCCTGTGCCCGGATGATCGGAAATGTCTCTTCAATGGATTTCCCGGATGTTGTCACATCTTCAATGATCACCACTTTATCGCCATCCTGAATTTTACTTCCAAGCAGGATTCCTGTATCTCCATGGTCTTTTACTTCCTTACGGTTTGAACAATAGCGGATATCTTTTCCATATAATTCACTGTATGCCATCGTTGTCGCAACACTTAACGGGATCCCCTTATATGCCGGACCGAATAACACATCAAAGTCATCTCCGTAATGCTCATGAATTGCCTTTGCATAGTATTCACCGAGTCTGCGAAGCTGGCTGCCTGTGACATAAGCTCCTGCATTCATAAAAAACGGGGATTTTCTTCCGCTCTTTAATGTGAACTCACCAAACTTTAAGACATCACTCTCTACCATGAATTCGATAAATTCCTGTTTGTATTGTTCCATTCTGTTGTTTCCTCCTTATTTCAAGCCATTCGTAAGCATTTATATGTTCATTTTATGTGTCACTATAATGATATCTGCAAGCTAATACATAGATATTCTCATCATCGATTTTGTATATGAGCCTGTCTTTATCGTTGATCCGTCTGCTCCAGAATCCTGCTAAATTTCCGGTTAACGGTTCCGGCTTTCCAATGCCTTCGTTGCCATTTCTGCATATATCTTCGATCAGACGATTGATCTTCTTCAGTGTCTTTCTGTCCTCGGTCTGCCAGTAAACATAATCTTTCCATCCGTTATCGGTGAAAACTTTATTCATCTGCGGACACCTCCGCAAGATTATGAACAGAACATTTTCCATTTTTAAGCTGTGCTTTGGATTCCATCAGCCAATCATAGTTCGCTTTATTTCCCATTACATATACATTTTCCATCAAATTATTATATGTTTCCTCCGACAACATCACTACGTTTTTATTGTCTTTCCGTGTCACGATCATTGTCTCATAATCATCTGTTACCTTATCCATATACGTTTTCATATTATCTCGTAAATTGGTATAGTTGACCGCTAACATGATAACACCTCCGTTTAATTCCGTACGGTTTTCTGTACTTTTATTGTATTGTACGACGTTCCGCACGTCAAGTGCATATATAAAAATTTAGCTGAAATTACTCTCTCTTCTACTCAGACACCGCTCCGATTAATTCCCTGATATCGGAAATCTCATATTCTGCCATATAGCTTCGGATTCCTTCTAAGATTTCCATGGTTGCCCGTGGATTCTGGAAATTCGCTGTTCCCACAGCTACCGCAGTTGCTCCTGCAAGCATCATTTCGATCGCATCCTCTGCTGTATGCACACCACCCATTCCGATGATCGGAAGGTTAACTGCCTGTGCCACCTGATAGACCATGCGTACTGCGATTGGATGAACCGCAGGACCTGACATGCCTCCGGTCTTATTTGCCAGTGCAAATTTCCGGTTATGAATGTTGATCTTCATTCCTGTTAATGTATTGATCAGGGACAACACATCTGCACCACCGGCTTCTGCCGCTTTTGCCATCTCTGTGATATCCGTCACATTCGGACTTAATTTCATGATGACCGGCTGTTTTGCATGCTTTTTGATCTCTTTTGTAATTGCCTCTATCGCTTTTGGGTCCTGACCAAAAGCAATCCCGCCTTCTTTGACATTCGGGCAGGAGATATTGATTTCTAACATATCCACCGGCTGGTCAGATAAACGTTCTACTACTTCGCAATAATCCTCGGTAGTTCTTCCGCAGACATTGACAATAATTTTTGTATCAAACTGCGTTAAAAACGGGATATCTCTTTCCACAAAAAGGTCAATGCCCGGATTCTGCAATCCAATAGCATTGAGCATTCCGCCATAGACTTCCGCCACCCGTGGAGTCGGATTCCCCTCCCACGGAACATTTGCAACGCCTTTCGTTACGACTGCCCCTAATCGGTTTAAATCCACAAATTCCGAATATTCCTCACCGGAGCCAAAGGTACCTGAGGCTGTCATAATCGGATTATTTAAGGTAACTCCTGCTAAATCTACTTTCAGATTCATTACAACTCCACCTCCTCAGCTAAAAATACCGGACCCTCTTTACAAATACGTTTATTATGCACATTCGTATGGCTGTCCTTATGTCTGGACTTGCATACACAGGCAAGACAGGCTCCGATTCCGCATGCCATCCGCTCTTCCATTGAAATCCAGCACTCAATTCCCGCTTCTTTTGCATACTCCTTGACTGCTTTTAACATTGGAGTCGGTCCACAGGCATAGATGATATCTGCCTCAAGTTCATTGACACGGATCGCATCTAAAACGGTTCCTTTGGTTCCCATGCTTCCATCTTCGGTTGCGAGATAGATTTCTCCTGCTTTTTCAAATTCCTCTGTTAAAAAAAGTTCGTCCCGATATCCTAACACAATCTGCTTTTCACATTTCAGTTCCTTTGCTAATTCTAACATTGGCGGAATTCCGATTCCCCCTCCTATCAGAATTGCTTTTTTGGATTTTTTCGGAAAACCGTTCCCTAACGGTCCTAAAATATCTAAAATCATTCCCGCTCTCATACCGGAAAACTCTTCTGTTCCCTTGCCTGCCACACGGTAGACAATTCTCAACGCCCCATCTTTTTTGTCTATTTCACAAATACTGATCGGTCTTGGCAGCATTCTGCTTCCGTCCTTACAATAGACTGAAATAAACTGTCCTGCTTTTGCATTTTTTGCAATCTCATCCGTCTTTATCCACATACTAAAAATTCCGTCTGCGATTTCCTCCTGACGAATAATGATTGCCTCTTCCCTGCTCTTTTCTGACATGTCCTTCTCCTTACTTCGCTCTTTCCAAAGCTGTACTGATGTCTTCCACCATATCGATTACGGCTGCTCTGGATGCTTCTGCAAAATGCTCGGCTCCAAACTTCGCATATTTTTCCTGCTTATATGCCGCAATGATACCTCTGGAAGAGTTTACAATGGCTCCTAAACCATCCTCGTTAAAGAAGTGTACCAAATCTGCTCCTTTTCCTCCCTGTGCTCCATAGCCCGGTACTAAAATATAGCTCTTTGGCATTACTTTCCTTAAGACTTTTCCCATTTCCGGATAAGTTGCCCCCACAACTGCTCCGATGTAACTATAGGAATCTCCCATGTGATCTGCACCCCACTCGGCAACTTTTTCCCCTACCCACTCATAGAGCGGTCTGCCGTCAATCATGCGATCCTGAAATTCCCCGCTGGATGGGTTCGATGTCTTAACAAGGATGAACAATCCCTTTTTTTCTTCCTTACATATATCCACAAACGGCTTGATTCCATCTGTTCCCAGATATGGGTTGACCGTTGCAAAATCTTCATTAAATGCCTGACAGGTGGTATTTCCTACCTGCACCTTTCCCAGATGTCCGACTGCATAAGCAGCAGAGGTTGAACCGATATCTCCTCTCTTGACATCTCCGATCACGACCAGTCCTTTTTCGTGACAGTAATCTACGGTTTTTTGGAATGCTTTCAGTCCTTCTACACCAAACTGCTCATACATGGCAATCTGCGGCTTTACTGCCGGGATCAGGTCATAGGTCGCATCTACGATCTCTTTATTGAACTGCCAGATCGCATCTGCTGCTCCTTCTAAAGTCTCTCCGTATTCTGCAAATGATTTCTTCTGTATATGTTCCGGCACATAGTTTAACATCGGATCTAATCCTACAACGATTGGTGCATTGGTTTTTTGAATGTTACTGATAAGTTTGTTGATCATGCTTTTTCTCCTGTCATTTCTTTTTCATATATCATCTTACCGCCACAAATGGTATACTCTACCTCACCGGTCACGGTACGTCCATCAAATGGTGTATTTCTTCCTTTGGATGCAAAATTATTTTTATCGATCTGATATGTTTTTTTCGGATTAAAGATTACAATATCCGCATCTTTTCCAACTTCTAAGCTGCCTCTGTCACTTCCAATGACTTTTGCCGGATTGTAACTCATCTTTTCCGCCATCTGCATTGGTGTCAGATATCCCTTTAATACCAGCTCACTGTAAGTCAGCGCCGCTACGGTTTCGATGCCCACGATCCCAAACGGTGCTTTTTGCATGCTCTGGTTTTTATCCTGTTGTGTATGAGGAGCATGGTCTGTTGCAATGACATCCATGATATCTTCTTTTAATCCCTGTCTTAATGCCTCCACATCCGCTTTGGTACGAAGTGGCGGGTTCATTTTATAATTGGTATCATACGGTACCATATCTTCGGTAGACAGTGTAAAATGGTGTGGGCAGACTTCTGCCGTCACAGGAAGTCCGTCTGCTTTTGCCTCTTTTACCATGGTAACACTGTCCTTTGTGGAACAGTGACAAAGATGCAGTCTTGCCCCTGTCTCTTTTGCTAAAATAATATCTCTTGCTATGATCACATCTTCTACGGAATTGGTGATCCCTGCAAGTCCCTGTTTTTTAGTGATCTCATCTGCGTTTACTACTCCGCCCTGAACTAAATGAATATCTTCGCAGTGTGCTAACACAGGAATCTTACACTCTGCTGCAATCTTCATTGCTTCTCTATATAAATCGGTACGCATGACCGATTTGCCGTCTTCACTGATTGCCGGGCTTCCTGCCTGAACCATGCCTTTGATATCCGCAAGTTCCTCTCCCTGCTGCCCTTTTGTGACTGCTCCAACCTGTAAGACTCTGGTCAGTCCCTCACTCTCTGCTTTTTTATGCACATATGACACCACGTCCGCATTATCTACGACCGGCTTTGTGTTTGGCATTGCTAAGATCGTCGTATAACCGCCCTTTGCCGCTGCCCGCACTCCGCTTGCAATCGTTTCTTTTTCTTCGTATCCCGGATCTCTTAAATGCACATGCAGATCAATAAATCCCGGCATGACATAACTGCCTGCCGCATCTATGACACGCTCTGCTTTACATTTTAATTTTTTTCCTCTTTTTGCAATTTTTCCATCTTCAATGAAAATATCTATTTCCTCGTCTGTTTCCGTTGCAGGGTCTAAGACATGCCCATTTTTAATAAGAAGTGTCATTTCCTCTCCTCACTTTGCTTTACTAGTCTGTATGCTCACCGAACGTGCAAGCACGTTCTTCTCGCTTGCACTCATTGTATCATGTGACAGGATGTATCGCAACTGTGATTGTGGATTTCGCCGGTGCGAATTTATATGGATTTTGCTTTAAATTTTGAACATAGAATCTTCCTATATAAAAAATGGGTCAGATGTAAACATACATATTGACCCATTGTTATAGTTAAAATCATTGTTAATATACAACAATATCTTCATCCGAAGGTAATACCTCGATATCATCTTCTTTCTTCGGTTCTGTTTCATGTTTTAGTTCCGGTGCAGGACTTTCCGGTTGAGCAGGTGTCGCCGACGTTTCTGGTTGCGATGGGGTTGTAGGTGTTTCAGGTTGTGATGGAGCTGCTGTATTCATTCTTTTCGGTTCTCCTCCCATACTTACAACAAGCGTAACCGTACTGCCTTTATCCGCTTCTGTTCCCTCTTCTCTGCTCTGACTTATTACACATCCTTTTGCAACCTTGGAACTATATTCTGTTTCAATATTTACATTCAGACCCAGACTCTGCAGATCCTGCTTTGCATCATCTTGTTCCTTATAAACCACATTCGGCATTACAACCTTTTCCGGTCCTTCACTGATAACTAATGTGATTGGTTTGTCTGTACGGACCTTACTTCCGGACTCTAACCCCTGACGAATAATTCTTCCTTTTTCTACCTCTGTACTGTGTTCTTTTGTAATATCACCAATGGTATAAGTAAATCCTTCACGGTCTTTTAACTGCTGAAGTTTTTCAATTGCCTCATCTTTCGTCAGTCCTGTCAGATCCGGAACCGCCAACTCTGCTGTTTCTTCTGACAATTTTCCTAACGATACTACAAAACTGACTTTTGTCTTTGGTGAAATTCTTTTGTCTGCCTTGATGTTTTGTGAAACAATTCTTCCCTTTTCTACAAAATCATTATATTCTTTTTTTATTGCCTTTTTGTCCAAAACCAAATTCTGAGCTTTTATCAGCTTTTTTGCCTTCTCATATGTCATACCTTCTAAATCCGGCATCATAATTTCCTCTTTTCCACCACTCATCACAACTGTTATCGTTGCCTTTTTCTGAACAATTTCTCCATCTCTTGGAGATTGTGACAAAATCTTATTTTTCTTAATCGTCTCACTGTAATTCATGCCATTAATAACAACTTTTAATCCCAGTTCTTCTAACTTATCTTTCGCTTTTTTATATGACATTCCTGAAACATCCGGGACATAACACTCATTTTTACTTAAAACTGCTTTTCCTGTAGTACTTTGAATTTTTTTATTTGTAAGACCTATGGTTCCCGTTGCCGCAAGTACTATAAAAACTACTGCGATTCCCGCTGCTACACCTGCCATGACTTTGGTATGCAATGGAATCTTTGAAAGTTCTTCTCTCTCTTTTTCCACAATAATACGTTCTGCGTCCTCTTCTTTCCGCAACACTCTGCAGAATGTTTCTGCATCTTGAATACGATATTCCCGCTTAACATTTAAGCTGTTCATCAATGCATTCTCCACACTCTGCGGAATCTCTATTCCAAGTTCAGATGGCATTTTTAAATTATCATTTACATTTCTTTCAATGGATTCTGACGGACGTATTCCCGTGATCATACGATAAAAGACTGCTCCTGCAGCATAGACATCCGTCCATGGTCCCTGTTTTCCTCTGCTGCGATACTGCTCTTCCGGTGCATATCCCGGTTTTAAAATCACAGATAAACTTCTAGACTGGACTGCAGTTGCATAACGTGCTGCGCCAAAATCGAGGATTTTAACTTTGCCCTCTTTTGTTATAAATATGTTATCCGGCGCAATATCTCGATGTATGATCCCTTCTTTATGGATCTGAGACAGTCCATCCAATACAGATACCATAATCCGCTCCGCCTCCTGGTATGGTATCTTTTTTTCTCTTTTCAGTATTTCCTTAACGGTCTCTCCTTCTAAAAATTCCATGATAATATAACCGGTGTCATTTTCCATGAAACAGTCGTAGATATCTACAATTTCAGGTATCCGGTTAAATCTTGCCAGACGCTTTGCTTCTGAAACAAAACTCTCAAGTCCCGCCTGAAACTGGATCGTCGCTTCTCCCGAAAATACAGTCAGCTTTTCTGCTCCATAACTTCTTGTTGAAAAATTACTTGGCAGATATTCTTTGATAGCCACTTTTCTTTCCAGTTCAGCATCCCAACCAATATAGGTCACTCCAAATCCACCATATCCAAGCACTTTTCCAACTATGTATTTTTTCCCTAAAATTTTTCCGGGTAACAGATAGTATGCTTCCTTTACTTCGGCTCCCTGCTCATATCCACAATAGGGACATCTCCTTTGATCTTCTTCTATTTCTGCCATACATCCCATGCATCGTATCATTTTTCCTACCTCTCACTCTGTTCTTTTAAAATCTTATAAATATCTGTCTCTTTTCTGATCTCTATCTCTTCCGGCTCATATTTTTTTAAGAAAGAAAGATACGTCGTCATTTTATATTCTTTAAAATCCGCATATATCTGTCGGTTTACAGGAATTCCTTCTTCATTATTCATATACAGTGCACTCTGTACATTCTCACTTAACAACATGGAAAGGACATACATTGCAGCATCCTGTTCATCCTGGCTTGTCTTATTACTGACCCCATAGGTATGTCCATAACACCCTATCAGTTTTCTCTTTTCAAGAATCGGAATAACGGAAAAGTCTATTGGTGGAACCTGATCAATAGTTACCTTTTTTACCTCTTCTAAATCGGATATATCTCCTACAAGCCATGAAACCTCACTCTTACTGTTCTGAAATTCTAAATAGGCTTTTTCCCCATTTGCATATTTCATCTCCTGCCCTTTTTTTGACAGTTGTGTTAAATGTACACTTTTTGGAATATCCTTTTGTTTGGATTTATTCACATAAAGTACTCCTACCTGTACAGATGACGGAAGTCCATAAACATTTTTTTCTGTTTCCTGTATTCCTTTCAGGTATAGATAATCTTCTAAATCCATGGTCCGAAGTAACCGGCTAAGTTCTCCACAATATTTTTTCTCATCTAATGAATCTGTACAGAATACATCCGGAAACTTTCCTGTTTTTTTCGCTTCCCTGATTTTTTTCTGATACTCTTTCTCATCCATAAGTTTAATATTTACTTTTAATTGTGGACATTTTTTACTGACACCTTCCTGTAGTGCCTGCTTTACCTTTTTTCCAGCCTCGTCATTTTCCTGTACCAGCCATACGTCCACTGTCTCTTTTCCTATCTTTGCAACATCTATTTTTCCCCTCCCGGAAAAAACGGTCTGTGACAGGATCATCATAACTGCGACAATTGCGATCACTGCCACGGAAGATATTCCAATCCACTTTTTTCTCTGTTGGATCTTCTTCATTTCTTCTTCCGGTAATTCTACCCTTTTTTGCATTATGATCGCTTCTTTAAATTGTTCCGCCGTCTGAAAACGCAGTTCCGGTTTTAATGCAACGGCTTTCATAATGATATGCTCTAAATTCTCATCAATAGGAATCCCTAATTTACTCGGTAACTCTAAGATATCTTCTACTGCACGGTCCGGTGCTTCCACCGGACGCACTCCGGTTACCATTTCATAAAAGACTGCACCCGCTGCATATATATCCATAAAAATCCCCTGCTCGCTTTTAGAGCGATACTGCTCCGGTGGCGTATAACCGGCTTTGATCACTACGTCTTCTGAACGTTCACTTTCCGTTCCCTGAAATTTTGCCGCACCAAAGTCAAATAATTTTATGGTGTTTTCCCCTGTTAAAAAAATGTTATCCGGGCTGACATCTTTATGGATAATTCCCTGACGATGAATTTTTTCTAATGCATTCAAAATTGCTGTCATATAACCAACTGCTGTCTGTACCTTCATTTTCCCATTTTTCAAACGGTCTTTCAGTAATTCACCCTCAATATATTCCATAATAATATAAGCAGTCTGATTGTCTTCAAAATAATCAAATACATTGACGATATCTTTTTCTTTTGAAAAAATCGCCATATGCTTTGCTTCCTCTAAAAAACGTTTCAACTGGCGGTCAAATTCTGTCTTTTTATCACCGGAAAAGATCCCGACTTTCTTCTCGCCCTCTCCACGGTTTACCAATCCTGCCGGATAGAATTCTTTGATCGCAACCACAATGCTCAAAACGGTATCATATGCTTTATATGTAATCCCAAAACCTCCAAATCCGATACAAGTTCCTATGATATAGCGGTCTTTTAAGACTGTTCCGGGTGCTAACTGATAAGCTTCTTTTGCCCTGGTAACTTCCACATATCCGCAATATGGACATACTTCATAATCTCCTTTGATCCTAAAACACTGAAAACATAATTGATTTGACATGATTTATTTCTCCTGTTAATACTGTATGGTCCATGCATTAGACATTCCACTATAGATTTTTTTCTTATCTGCAACATAATAAACCCGTAGTTTAAAATTATACTTATGAGACTTTTTCAAGCTCTTCCGATATGAATATACTGCTTTATTTTTCTTTGCTGAAACAGTATGCCACACTTTATATTTTCCATGATCCACGCTCATTAAAATCTGTACTTTCTGTGCTCCCTTGACCTTGTTCCATGAAAATGTAAATGTTCCGTCAGAAGTGTTCAGTTTAATCTTTTTCTGTTTTGGTGTTGGAAGTTTTCCTATGATTTTCCTGCTTACCACTTTAGAATAATTTCCATAAATGGATTTGTTACCTGCTACCCGATAAGCCCTTACCTTATAATAATATGTCTTTCCTTTCTTTAAACCTGTAATGTGTACCTTTGTCTTAGTCGTCTGCTTTACTTTTTTATAATCTCCATTCTTCTGATCAGAACAATATAGGACATACCCTTTGACACCTTTTACTTTTTTCCATGAAACATCCAGACTCTTATCACCTGTGATTTTTATGGAAATCTGCGGAGCTGCAATATTCTTGCTTACCCATTGAGCATAAAATGTGATATTTTCAGTAACTTTTACGCTGCCTGTCACTTTCTTTCCACCAGATGTTGCAGTATACCAGCCTGTAAATGCATAACCACTTCGTGTTGGTGTCGGATATGAACTCAAAATACTGCCTTCTGCAATCATCTGTTTTCCATTCTGTACACTTCCTCCATTTGGATTAAATAAAACAGTATATTTCTTTATTTCCTTTTCCCAGTGCGCATAAAGAGTTGTATCTTTGGTTATTTTCAGACTGCCATTGACCTTATTTCCTCCACTTGCTTGTGTATACCAGCCTGTAAATATATATCCACTTCGTGTCGGCGTTGGAAATGAATTTGTCGTTTCTCCCCCACCAATAACCCGTTTTCCATTCTGTACACTTCCTCCATTCGGGTGAAAGGTAACTGTATAGCTTCCCTGCTTCCAATGAGCATATAGTGTCTGATCCGTAACACTCTGCACAATATCATTTTCGCATATCTTTTCCCCACCAGTGGCTGATGTATACCATCCTGTAAAGGTATAGCCTGAACGAGTCGGAATTGACAGAGTACCATAAGTGTATGCCGGATAGACTTTCTTTGTGGAACTGCTGATACTTCCGCCATTAGCATTTAAGGTCAGCTGTATTCCATTATCAAGGTTTACAAATTTATCTCCTGCTAATTCTTTTAGACTTTTTTCCGTTCCGGCTTCTGTCCACACCATCGTAGTTGAATAGCCATAAACTTTTTTGAGATTTGTACAGTCTGCCATTACCGTATCATATTGCATCTTAACCCTGTTTTTAGAAAATACAATATATTCTACTGAACTACATCCATAAAATATATCGTTTACCCACAAACTATTTACCGTGTACGGAAGAACAATACTTTTTAATGCTTTACAGCCATGAAATACACCCGCATCACTTCTACTCTTAGTCATTGCACCTTCCAGTGTCGTTATTCCTTTAGAAAGAATTGCCTCTTTTAAAACAGTACAATCCTCAAATACTCCAATTGACAATTTTGTAACACCCTGTGGAACAACAACTTTTTGCAATGAGCAGTTATGAAAGGCATACTCTTCTATGTCGGTTACCTGCTCTGGAATTCGATAGACCTGTTGATCTTCTTTCCCCTGAGGATAGGAAATCAGTCTGGTCTGATTTTTATTAAATAAAACCCCATCCAAAGAGGAATACCATGGATTTCCCTGTGCTACGAAATATGCTTTCACATTAGGACAATGATAAAATGTTGAACTATGCCACGTTTTATAGCTGCTTGGGAATCTGATCTCTGTCAGTTTTTCAGAATCAAATGCCCACTCCCCAATCTCTGTCGTTCCTTCCTGTAAAGTCAGATTAGCAATTGCAGGACAATTGACAAACGTATGAGAAGAAATATCTCCGACTACCGTTACATCTGTCAGATTCTCACAATAATCAAAAATGAAACTATCCTCTTGCGTAGATAACAAAGCGGATTCACTAATAACTTTTTTCAATTTTTCATTATCTGCAAATGCTTTAACCCCAATTTGTTTAACTCCTTTTGGAATATATACACTTGTCAACTGTGTATTTTCAAAAGCATATTCTCCAATGATTGTTAAAGTGCTTCCAAATTGTACATCTGTAATCTGACTTCCGCCAAACGCATTCGCTCCCACCTCAATTACACTATCCGGCATGATTACCTTGGTCAAATTACCACAACTAAATGAATTGCTACAAATCTCCTTTACTCCGGATGGTATGGTATAACTTCCTGTTCTCTTATCCGGATACCGGATCAGTCTTGTTCTTTGCTTATTAAATAACACACCATCCACACTGCACAGATATTGATTTTGTCTGTCTACTTCAATCTTCTCTAAATTAGACCATTTGGCAGCTGTAGGATAATTGTATTTACTACTTAAAAACATACCCGGACCCACATCTGTAATACCTACTCCCAGTTGAATTGTTCTGACTTTTGCCCTATATTCAGTTTTAAAATCTTTTAACGAATACCGATTATCTAAAACTCCATTTCCTTCAAATTTTAATACTCCTGTGCTTTCATTCAGCTCCCATGTAATATTTGTATCTTCTCCATATGTTCCCGTATATACATTTCCACTTTCACCATAATGGATAATCTCCTCTGCCTGCGCAGACAATGGTATTAATATACAGACAATGCTGCATGCAAGCAGTATTCCACAGATTTTTGATTTTACTTTTTCTTTATATCCTCTGTTCATATATCCCCCTACCCTTATTTCTTTTTCTAAAAAAATTTTAATATCCGCTTTGAATATTGTCAATCATTATGCTCATTTTGAATATCTTATTGTAAAAAATAACACTTCTAAGGATATAACCACTCGATTCACTACCAGAATAGATCAGTATTTATTCAAAAAAATAGAACTAACTAAATATTCCAGTTAATCCTATTTTATGAAATCATTTTAATATTCTATTTTCAAAACTCGGTGCATAGATATGTACACCACTTAAAACTAAACATTATTATAAAATGGCTGGCAATATAGCCATCTGCCTAATTACCACTCTTATTTATAAAATTGATAAATGGTATATTATATGCCGGAAAATGCGAAGCATTTGTCGTCATTGAAATAATAGGTCTTGCATATGACAATAATAATGCAGGCGCATTTTGATTTAAAAATAAATCCACCTTATCTTCCTCTAATCCTAAAACCCATTTAAATTTTGCCATAAATATAGTTTCTAAATAAAATGGCGATGTATTACCTTTATCCCCCAATTTTATTAATAATTCAACAACTGCTTCATCCTCTGATATTTTTGTGTTCCTAACATTCACGCTTGTTTGGATTTCAATTTCTTTTCCTTTTTCAATAGAAAATTTTCTATTTTCCTGAAATTGCATAAATGTAAGACTCGGATCTGTGAATTGAAAATTGCTCTCTTTCATCTGCTACCCCTAAACTTATGCTGCATAACTAATTGACACACTCTGATCAACAGAGTATATACCCGTTGATGCATAATACTTAGTAACTGTATATGACGTATTTCTTTCATTCGATATATTAATATTTGAACCCGGTGAAGCTGTAAACTGTACGCTTATTTCTCCTACATATGTTTCATTTTTTGAAACAGGAACTGCTTCTATTTCACAGGACATATCCTGCATAACACTCAGATCAACATCCAAATCTGAAATATCAATTGACAATACTCCTTGTTCATCCAACTCACACGTCAAGTCTGAAAGGAACTTATCTCTCGCATTTAATGATTCTATATCAACGGATGTCATCATATTATGAAATTCAACTGCCGCTTCTCCATTTAATCTAATCTCTGCATCCATCATCATAACTACCACCTCTCAACAACATCCTGCACAATATTCGTCTAATTTTTCCAGCTCAGCTTCCGACATACAGTCCATAAACATAGCATATGTATTTCCATCAAATTCTCTTCCGGGAATATCCTTAAAACCTATCGTTTTATACCATTCATAATATTCACTTAATGCATCAATTGTTATGATTCTTATCGGATAAATTTTTGAAAGCCTCAATATCTCAGCTATGATTCCTTTTAGAACACGAGTTCCAATTCCCTTATGTTGAAGACGCTCATCAATTGCCAAATACCTTATATGCATTGCCATATAATAATCCGCCATATTACTTTCATAATCTTCTTCCATTATTTTATTAATTTCCTCAAGTTGTATTCCCTTAAAATACAACATATAATATCCTATCACAGTACCATCAATCACAATTTGATGTCCATAAGCCTGCTTTAGTAAGGTAATAAAATAAGCATCTTCTATCTGCTGTTCAATTGAAGAATTTGCACACTTAAATTCTGTGACTTCTTTATCCATTAATGGACATTTAATTTCACGCATTATTCTCCCTTTAATATAAACCATCTTCTCAGTCAATCATTTTTGTGGTTTTTTATAGTTTACCACATTTTAGATACATAATACCATAAAAAATTTAAAAAATATCATGCCTGCAAAACAAATCTCTCATTTGTTCTGCAGGCATTTTGCTGATTTTCTTATTCCAAAGCTGTCCACTCCAGATTTTCTGCTTTCGGATACTTACTTATAATTTCCTGATACTGTTCCTCGGTAATCTCATTTTCCGGTGCACCTTCTTCGTCGTGGTAATATTTTCCTACCGGATTGATATCCGCTGTATTTTCATGATATGATACACTTTCAACATCTGTCGGCACTACACGGTCTGCTCCTAATTTATAGTAAGTAATACCGCTGTCTGTTGCACTTCCTGAATACTCATATTTTAAAATATTATTTTCACAGATTTCACAATTCATGCGATATCCTAATTCATATTCAAATATATCGACTGCCTGTTTCCTTTCCTGATCATAGGTATAAATATCATAAATATGGTACTCTGAATTGTTGTCAGAAGTTGCTACGATCAACTCCGGTATACCCTCACCTGACAAATCGACCATCATATAAAAAAGAGTTCCCGGATCATTTGCCATACACAGTTCCCGACTGATATTCGGAGTCATCTCACTGTCACCATTATAATAATTATTAGCCTTTGCCCTTTTATGTTCTTCTAAGATTTTGTCATATACCGCTTTCCATTCCGGGGTCTCTGCCTCCTGTTTTTCTTCCTTTGCATTCTGCTCAGTATCTTTTTGTTTTGATTCCTTATATTTTGAAACAGTTCCCTTACCTATTACATATGGGAGCTTATCTGCTTCGTGGTTTTCTATATATTGCAAAAGATTATCATAATTTGGATTTTCTAACTGACCTGTAAATTCTATGACAGGAGTGCCCATCTCCTCTGCTGCAAACTGATACATCCAATTTTTATAGACATTGTCTGCTGACTTTGTTAAACCAATTTCGTTCAGCTTCACACTCGTTTCCTTCATCGCCGGAGAATCTGTAAAATCACTTCCATTTGCCCACTCATCGATATCCCCTGTTAAATGCCCATCTTCATAATGACATACATTCATAGACATATATGCTCCGTCTGCCCATGTATAAGTTAAATCGTATCCTTCAGAACAAATGTAATATGTCCCATTGATATTTACGATATAAACTTTCCAATGTCCCTCATCGGTACATGACATTACATCCTCTAAAATGACTTCTTCATCCAGTTCTTTAAAGTGTTTCTTCTCTTTTTTATAAAGCTTTACTGACAGGCAGTTCTGAGGATGTCCCTCAGAATCTTTCCAGTCTCCATACATGTAAAATACTAAATATTCTTTCTGACCATCATGATCCATATCTATGGCTTCCGTACTTACGATTCCACTTCCGTTATCTAATTTTCCATCAATATACTCCGATTCTCCTGAATTTTCAAAAACATACTGATAGCGGTAATCTCCTAATTGAAACACACCTAATTCCGGTTCTAATATCTGTTTTTTATAATGTTTAAAAGATATCCCTTTTTCTGTTTTCTTTTTTTCTGCCGCTTTTTCCGTTGTCTTCGTCTTATCTGTTTTTTGCCCGTTCGTTGTTTTTCCACATCCTGCTACCACAAAACATAACAGCATTGCAAAGACTCCTATTACTAATTTTTTTCTCTTCATTTTGTCCCTCACATTCTCCTCTGATACAAGGATGGACTACATACAGAATATATATAGTCCACCTTTTCATATCCGGATTTTATACTACAGCAATCCCTGATCACTTTTTAACTTTTACAGATTTTGCCGCACTCCATGTCGAATAATAATTTTTATTTGAAACCTTCTTATAAGATCTTACATATACTTTGTATGTCTTACCTTTCTGGAATCCGGACACGGTCTTTTTCACAGACTTCTGACCGGAAAATGTCTTTGTCCTGGATTTAGATCCATTGACAAATTTTACCTGATAGCCTGATGCAGAAGTATTTTTCTTCCATTTAACAGTGATTTTCTTACCCTTGCTATTCTTTACCTCCGGTTTTGCCGGTGCTGTCAGACGATAAATTACTTTTCCACTACATGCATTCTGACCAGAGCCTTTATATGCCCTTACCATATAAGTGTATTTCGTTCCGTTTTTCTTCTTTACAGATTTATCTGTAAAAGAAGTTGTTTTGTTATTCTCAATGGTTTTTATCAAGGAATAGGAACCATTTCCGGTTTTACGGTAAACCTTATAACCACTTCCCTCTGAAACCCGATTCCATGACAGCTTAATTCCTGTGCCTGTATTTACTGTTGACAGCTTCGTATTGGTTTTTGTGAATGTCGTGTTTATTTTGAAGCTATATGCCTTATCACTTCGATTACCATTATAACAATTTACTTTCAGATAGTATGTTCCTGCTGGAAGTCTGACTGCCTCATAATTCTCTGTCTTTTTCTTCCCACAATAGTAAAGATTTTGCTGTTGCTCTACCATAGAAGCATTATAAACACAAAACTGCCAACAATGATAGGTGTCGCTGTCATATTCACCTTTTGCAGAAATATTTACATAAGAAGTCTTAGGTACGGTAAACCGATAATAATCAATATCGTTATCTTCCATAATTGTTCCGCTATAATATGTTCCTACTGCAATCAGATCCGCTTGTCCAATCTCATTATTAAATTCACTTTCCCATGTGCTGCTTGCACTATAATTTACTTTCAGACTATAGGTTGCATCACTTTGATATGTATAAGCCCGACGCTCTACTTTGATATAGTAAGTGCCTGCCGGTACCCCTACCTTACATGTAGTCTCTGTTTCTGCATTGTTACAACGATATTCCCTGCTCATTAATTCGTTTTGGGATGAATTGTATAATGTTACGTTCCATCCATGATTTGAATCACTATCATAGCCTTTTCCAAATGACAGGCTAATCACTCCTGCACTGTTAATTGTAAAATAATAATTCTTTTCATCGCAGGATTCACTCAATGCATCTTTTTTTACAGAATTAGTATTGATTCTGATAGCATTTGAACTTTCTTTTGGCTCTGCTTCTTCTGTCACTACTTCTACCTGTGCTTCACTTTCTGCAGAATCCTTATCTGATTCCTGTGCCTCCTTAGCCTCTTCTATAGATGGCTCTGTCACTATCTCCTCGGATTTTTCTATCTGTACATTTTCCTCGCTATTGCTCTCAACTTCCTTATCCGATGCACCTTGCTGTTCATTGCCTTTCAGCATTTCTTTCTGCTGATCCGATGTCTTTGAACTTTCTGAAGCTGTCTCCTTTCCTGCCTCTTGGTCCATAATCTCCGATGCTGCATATACACAGCCATTCCCCCATCCTGTTCCTGCCACAAGACTGGCTGCTAACAGGATTGCTAATACTCTTTTTTTCATATTGCGTTCTCCTTTCAACTACATTATTCCTTCTTAATTCTTTATTTTTACACGCCATTCATTTGATGTCTGACTGTAAACTCTGATTTTATCTACCGAATAATAAGCCCGAAGCTTAAACCGGTACTCACGCGATTTCTTGAATGAGTCACGGTAGGAATATTCTGCCTTTCCTTTTTTTGCAGAAACGGTCTTCCATACTTTGTAGCTTTTGCCTCCATTCGTACTCATCAATATCTGCATCTTTTGGGAATTTGGCACCGTTTTCCAGGAAAATATTACCGTTCCTTTCTTCTTATCTGCCCTAATCTTATTCTGTATCGGTGTTGATACTTTTCCTTTGATCTGGCGACTGACCTTTTTAGAATAAGATCCATAGTATACCTTTCCATTGACTTTTTTGTATGCTTTGACCTTGTAATAATAGGTCTTTCCTTTTTTCAGATTTTTAAAATGTGCCTTGGTACGCGTGGTCTGTTTTACTTTTTTGTATTTTCCATTCTTTTTATCTGTACAATAAACAACATATCCTTTTGCTCCATTTATCTTTTTCCATGAGACATCCAGACTCCTACTGTCTGTCATTCTGATGGAAGTTTTAGGTGCTGCTATCTTGCTGACGGTATTCTTTTTCTTCGTCTGATCCTGTGGCTGCTGGTTTGTCTGCCCATTTGCCTGTTTTTGTGGCGGTTGATCCGTCTGCCCGTCCGTGTTCTTTTGTGGCTGTTGTTTTGTATTGCTGTTTGTCTGTTTGTCAGCCTGTTTCCAGTGTGCATACAACGTCTGTTTCGTCACACTGCGTACCTGATCTTTTTCACTGACCTGTGTCCCGCCGGATGCTGCTGTATACCAGCCGGTAAATGCATAGCCTGTACGACTTGGAACCGGAAGTGAACCATAAGCATATGCCGGATAGATCCGCTTTGAATTACTGCTGACTTTACCACCATTGGCATTCAATTCCAATTCTATTCCATTGTCCAGACTGACGAATTTATTTCCTGCCCATTCCTTCAGGCTTTTTCTGCTTCCATCTTCTGTAGAAAGAATCGTACTTGTATATCCGTAAATCTTTTTAAGACCGGTACAATTACACTTATTAATAGCTGCATCGTAATCCATCTTAATCTCCGTCTTAGGAAATACAATGTACTCCAATCCGGTACATTCATAAAAAACTGCCTGTTGCCAGATTTCATTCACAGTATAAGGAATTACCAGTCTTTTTAATGAACTGCTTCCTGCAAAGGCTCCCTGTCCTATCTTCGTTACATTGAAAGGAATTAAAATCTCCTCTAACGAGTTTCCCTGTAAAAACGAAAAAGACCAACCGGTAATCTCTGTTACGGTATCCGGTATCTGATACGTTTTTCCACTCTTCTTCCCCGGCGGATAAGATATGAGCTGTCTTTTATTCTTACTGAACAACACACCATCCTGACTGCAAAACCAGTTGTTCTCTGCATGGACCGTATATTTTTGTATATTGGCACATCCTACAAACGCACTTTCCTCTAATCCATTCAGAGACTTCGGCAGATACATCTCTGTAATTCCTTCATCTCCTGTAAAAGCTCCTACACCAATGTAATTGACGCCTTCTTTTAAAGTTACATTTTTCAGGCTTGTACAATCATTGAATGCAAAACTTCCAACATTGTTTGTCATTGTCACATCTGTCAGATTATGGCAGGATGTGAAAATGCTGCATCCTGACTGGTTATAATTCCCCACTTTTGGTCCTAACGCAGAATTACTGACTACTTTTTTGAGTTTGGCATTATATCCAAACGCCTCTAAGCCTATGTAGATTATGCCAGCCGGAAGTGAAACACTTGTCAAATCCGTATTTTCAAATGCTCCCGCACCAATCTGCTGTAATCCCTGTGAAAAAGTTATATTTGCAAGTCTGCTATAGGCAAATGCTTCCGGATACACTCTCTCTAATCCCTTTGCACCATCAACATTCGTAATACTGCTGCAAAAAAATGCTCTCTGCCAGATATCGGAAACACTCTGCGGTATGGTAATTCTTTTTAATGTACACTGTGCAAATGCCCGATTTCCAATTTCAGTCACACCGGAGGGCACTGTATAATCCGTGCTCCTTTTATTCGGATATTTCAGGATTTTAGTCCCTTGCTTATTAAACAGTATCCCATTCACGCTTTTTAAATAGGGACTGTTTGATGCTACTGTGATCTTTTCAAGATTATTCCACCTTTGCACACCCAAGGCTCCCTGTGCCATTCCGGTAATGCCTGCTGTGATATAAATACTTTTTACGGTATCCACCGGCATTCCTTTATATCCAGACCAGTCAAATACAGACTGTATCTCGCCGTTTCCTGAAATCTTTAATTCTCCCGTACTTTTATTCAATTCCCAGGTAACTCCGGAAGTTCCACAGTTGCCACTGTATACTGCACTTGTCGCTGCCTGTGTCTGCAATGGAATGGATGTGAACAATATTCCGAGTACAAGCAGCACTGCTGTAATCTTCTTTTTTATCATACATTTTCACCGCCTTGTCTGTTGTGACCTTACTTAACCTGTACTCTCCAGCCATTTGACATCCCACTATAGATATTTTTCTTATCTACTGTGTAATATGCTCTTAGCCTAAAGCTGTAGATATGTGATTTTTTCAGCTTGTCGCGATAGACATACTCTGCTTTTCCTTTGCTTGCAGAAACAGTACGCCATACTTTATATTTTCCTCCATCTGTACTCATCAAAATCTGTACCTTCTGTGCATTTTTTACCTTATTCCATGAAATCGTAAGCGTTCCTTTCATCTGGTTGACCTGGATGATTTTCTGTTTCGGTGTTGCAGGTTTTCCTTTTATCTGTCGCTTTACAACCTTCGAATATTTTCCATAAACCGGCTGACCGGCAGCTGTGCGGTATGCCTTTACTTTGTAATAGTAAGTCTTTCCTTGTTTCAGATTAGAAAAATGTACCTTCGTCTTTGTTGTTTTTCTGACCTGTTTGTACTTTCCATTTTTCTGGTCAGAATAGTATATAATGTAACCTTTGACACCCTTTACTCTTTTCCATGAAACTTCCACACTATTATAGGATGTAACTTTTATAGACATCTTAGGTGCAGTAATGTTTCTACTAACCCAATGGGCATAGAGCGTCATATTCGCTGTAACTTTAACACTGCCTGTTACTTTTTTACCTCCGGATGCTGATGTATACCAGCCATCAAATGCATAGCCTTTTCGCGTTGGTGTCGGATAAGATTTCAGGCTTCCTCCAGAAGTAACTGTCTGTGTTCCATTCTGTACGCTGCCTCCATTTGGATGAAATGTAACCGTATATTTTGACGGAGTCTGGTCAATCTGCTTCCAGTGTGCATACAGTGTCATGTTTTTTGTTACTTTCAGACTTCCGCTTACCTTGCTTCCTCCACTCGCTTGAGTATACCAACCTTCAAAGGTATATCCACTTCGCGTTGGTGTCGGGAATATACCGAGTGTTTCTCCGCTTCCTACTACTCTGCTTTTCGTCTGTACACTTCCTCCGTTTGGATGAAATGTAACCGTATATTTTGATGGTGTCTGGTCGATCTGCTTCCAATGAGCATACAATGTCATGTTCTTTGTTGCTTTCAGACTTCCACTTACCTTGCTTCCCCCACTTGCCTGGGTATACCAGCCTTCAAAGGTATAGCCGCTTCGCGTTGGTGTCGGGAATGTACTGAGTGTTTCTCCTCCACCTACTACTTTGCTTTTCGTCTGTACACTTCCTCCATTTGGGTTAAAAGTAACTGTATATTTAATTTGTTTCCAGTGGGCATATACGGTTACATTTCCGGTTACCTTCATACTTTCTTCTACTTTGCTTCCTCCACTCGCCTGGGTATACCAGCCTTCGAAGGTATATCCATTTCGCGTTGGTGTCGGAAATGTACTGAGTGTTTCTCCACTTCCTACTACTCTGCTTCCTGTCTCTACACTTCCTCCGTTTGGATTAAAAGTAACTGTATATTTAATTTGCTTCCAGTGGGCATATAGTGTCTGATTTGTAACACTCTGTACGATGTCACTACTATTTATTTTTTGTCCACTGGATGCTGATGTATACCAACCTGCAAAATCATACCCTGTACGGATTGGAGTTGGCAACGTACCATAGGTGTACGCCGGATATACTTTTTTTGTAGAACTACTGATACTTCCGCCATTAGCATTTAAGGTAAGTTGAATTCCATTGTCAAGGCTAACGTACTTTTTACCATATTTCTCAACCCATTCTTTCAGACTGTAATCTCTGATTCTCCTAACTACAATCGTCGTTGCATCATATCCATATATTTGCTTTAAATTTGTACATTGACATATCATCTCAAGTTCACTTGAAATACTTGTCTCTACTTTATTTTTAGGAAAAACCAGTATTTCTAAAGAACTACAATATAAAAAAGCCGCCTCTTCTACTGAATTGATTTTATATGGCAATACTACTTTCCTTAACAAATTACAAGACGAAAATGCAGCATATCCAATACTTGTCACACTTGAGGGAATACTAATACTGTTTAAACTACTGCAACTGCCAAATGCATAATCTCCTATTCCTGTTATTCCACTAGAAATCACAACTGTTCTAATATTTTTCTTTCCATTAAATGCCCTGCCTTTAATCTCCCCACTTCCCGATATTCTCAATTCTCCATTAGAATCCAGTGTATAAGTAGCATTATCTCCACAAGAACCACTTTCTACAATAGAAGCACCATTTGCCTGTACTGTCTCCGGCTCTTCCATTTCCGGCATCTGTGTCTCAAAGTCTTCCTCCTCATTTTCTACCGGTTCTGCTGCTGTTTCTGTATTCTCTATTTCTTGTGCTGACACACTCATTGGTATCATGCTTCCCACTACTAATGTCAAAGCTAAAAATCCTGCTACGATCTTCTTTCTCATTTCCATCCCTCCGCATCTTTTCACCTGATAAAATTATAATATTCGTTTTGAATATAGTCAATAAATATACTCGTTTTGAGTTTTCAGTTGTAAAAAATAGCAACCTGAAAAAGAATTTTGTTCTTGACATCTCCTTTTTCAGGCTGCTTTTCCTTTCTATCTGCATCTGACAGCTTTTACAGCACTGTATTTTCCATAATATTTCTTACCGTCTATCCACTTGAAGGATCTGATCTTTACATAACAGTTATTACCTTTTCTATAACCCGTAATGTTCCGGGTGGTAATGCTGTTTTTGGAAATAACATTCTTTTTTGCCCTGATGAAAATTCTGTTATTTGCATGACATATCTCATATCCGTCTGCCTGTGTATTTTTCTTCCAGGATACCCTGATTTTTCCACTCTGATATCCGGCTGAGACACGATTCATCTTATTCGGTATAATACGGAATGTCTTTTTTACGGTTCCACTATATTTTCCTTTTCCCTGTATGGTAACGGTTGCTTTTCCCATATTTACATTATTCTGACAGGTAACAATATAATCTTTTCCTTTTTTCAATCTTGTTTTGTTATTGTAAATGATAACCGATGGTGTGATCGATTTTCCTGTATATGTATAAGATGTTTTGATACCATATATTTTTGTACCTGTAAGGCTCTTTGTATCTTTTTGTACACTGTTGACCTGAATGCTGACACATTTACCGGACAGGCTTCCTGTTTCGCTCGATACCGGGGATTTTAGTTCTGCGTAGATCCGATAAGTTCCGGCCTGTGTTCCGCTAAATGTATAATTTGGATTACATTTGTTATCTACAACGCTTTCCTGACCGTTTGGAGCAACGATATGAAAACGGTAAGAAGTTGTATACAGCACTCCTGTTACGGAAATATTCACTTTTTCATTGACATTCACCTGTGTTTTGGATGCGGAAATCTGATGATTAAGTTTATCACGGTTTGCATCCAGCTGATAGATCGTAAACACCTGTGCATTCGTCATATTGTAATCCCACATCTGGATATTGGTCCCATCTGCACTTTCATTATTGGACAGATCCAGATTCTTAGAAGAACATGCTGCTTTTAAATACATCTTGCCATTCGAGTCCCTTAACACATACCATCTCTGTGCAACATGACCATGCTCCTGATAGCACCACACATTCGCCCCGCAATCACTCTTTGCATCCTGTACATCCAGACATTTTCCATTCAGATAAGAATAGATCGTGTAATAACCTGTTTTCGGATTTCTGACAAAATGCCACAGGATCCTTGACATATTCTCTGCAGTTGGTGTTCCTAAGACTACATTGGCATCGTCTCTTTGCATAATTGGTTTCCAACATGCCGTATTCATGATCAATGCGGAAAAATCTTCACCTATATTTTGGATCTCACTACATTTGTCTATTGCAAATTTCTGTGCATCGGTTCCGTTATATGTCCATTCCCATACATTGGTACCTTCTTCCGTAAATCCATTTGCAATATCCAGTACTTTAGTCGTTGAATTTGCCGGTCTGAAATATACGCTTCCATCTGCCCTCTGATGTATGAACCATCTCTGGTTTTGCAACTGATAATTATTGTTTAAATAAATGTTCAGAGCATCTTTATCTCCGGATTCCACATCCATGACCATTCCTGTAATACTGGAATGTATGTAATAGGAACCATCACTGTTTCTTTCAAATTTCCAAATCTGCTCTCCTAATTTCTCATCTCCACGACTCTCTATATCTACGTTAGAATTTCGGTCTGTCAGATATTTTCCACTTGCACAATTACGGATTCTGGCGGAAAAACTGTTACCCGGATTTATTATGCCACCTGCATTCATTGCTGTGATCTGTGGTGCTGCCGGTTTGCTGTCCCGGATATTCATAACATCACTGTAATTATTTGCATGCTGCACATAGGATAATCCATAAACGGATGATTTACTGATGGTTGCATTCCAGCGGATCTTACAATGACCATCTGAATTACAGTCCGCATAAGTGATCGTATTTCCTGATACTTTTGTGACAAAAATAGAATGTCCGTTATTTTTATACCGGATAATATCTCCTGCTCTTACATTGGAAAGATTATATGATTTTGTCCATGTTCTGGATGGGTTTGTTCCAAATACATCATAGCCTAATTTTTCTGCAAATCCAAAACACTGAATGGACTGATTATTAAAACTGTTACATCCGCACCAGCCATTGTAGCCTTTTGCACTGCAATGTCCGTGGTGTGTACAAGGTGTACTCGTATACCCGTTTGGATCATTTGCCCCTTTTCCCATATGGTTCCAGTATTTCCCATTTGGGAACTTCTTTTGAAGCTGTGAGATCCCTTCATTAAAACTTCCGGAGGTATTCGCTGCCTCTGTCGGCATGACCGGACAGAACAGAAAGAATGTCGCTGCCACGATACAGATTACAAATACTTTTTTTATTAATTTCTTCATGTGATTTCCCCCTTTGCTCTGACAAATTCTTTTGATACTCTTATTATAAAAAGAATCTGCCAGATTTCCGGGGATTGTCTTTTTTGACATGGAAAATGCATATTTTGACTAAAATATCGTCTATTTATCTTCCATCTTTTGATACACTGCGTAAGATTACGGTTGTCAGAACCCCACATACCAGCATCATGAGCAGCAGAACTCCCCAATGCTGCAATAGATGATTTCTTGAAAATTCAAAGATTTTTTCAAATTCATGTTCTGT
>ERZ827512.1184-NODE-1184-length-27573-cov-5.581765_pt1 | contig 27573 bp, 26 predicted proteins | sample MGYA00519916_ERZ827512 | MGnify/ENA primary metagenome ERZ827512 (study PRJEB31778, sample SAMEA3449335) | human gut metagenome | biome: human gut; feature: human-associated habitat; material: faeces | place: United Kingdom | collected 2010/2012 ... | reverse complement strand
GACTTGGTGTTGAAAAGGACTTGGAAAAAGCACTATATTGGACTCGCCGTGCCGCAGAGCATGGTGATAGAGATGGGCAATACAATTTGGCATGGTTTTATGAAGAAGCAATCGGAGTAGAACGAGACATCGAACAGGCTAAGCATTGGTATCGACTTGCCGCACTGCAATACCATGATTTGGCAATCGAGAAATGCAACGAGTTAGGTATTACATTGTAATTATAGATCCCGTTTTGCACACCTGACTACCCGGCCTTATTCCAATCCGTGCAATTTTATGGATAATATGTAAATTTATGTTTAGGTTTGTCGCGCCCACTTGAAGCAATATCACGGCTCAGGTATAATTTAGATATAATAAATTATTTCAACAGGAGTGTATGCTATGCGAATAGGACAATTTAGCGAAAGCTTTCTTCCCATAGTGGATGGCGTGGGCCGCGTGGTTTACAGCTACGCAAACGGCCTTGCCAAAGGCAGCGACGAATGCTACGTTATCGCCCCGCAGAACAACACGGGCTACCGCGGAGGGTATCCGTTTGAGCTGGTAGACTATTCCGCATCCCCCGTTATAGGTTCGCCGCAATATAAAAGCGGGCTTGCAGTGCTGGATAAGCATTATCTTGACCGCATGGAAATGATAAAGTTGGACGTTTGCCATGCGCACACGCCGTTCTTTGCCGGTCAGGAAGCGCTTAGGCTATGTTCCAAATATAATCTGCCGCTGATAGGCACATTCCATTCCAAATATTACGACGATTTTTATAAGGCCACCCATGCGGAGCTTATCGCCAACATAGGCGTAAAGTTCGTTGTGGACTTCTATGAACGCTGCGACGAGGTTTGGACTGTAAGCGAATCCTCCGCCGTGGTGCTGCGCGAATACGGCTATACGGGCGACATTATAATAATCGAAAACGGCACGGAGATGCGCCCCGTAAGGAGCGAAGATAAGCAGGCCGCAATAGAGAAATTCCACATTGATGCGGCTAACCCCATTTTCCTTTTCGTTGGGCAGATAAACTGGAAAAAGGGCATACTGCGCCTGCTTGAGGCGGCGGCATATCTGAAGCAGCGCGGCGAGAAATTCACCGTTGTGCTTGCAGGCCAAGGTCCGGATGAGGAAGCCGTGAAGGCAAAGGCAAATGAGCTTAACGTGGCGGAGCATGTATTGTTCACCGGCCACCTTAGCGACACACATCTGCTGGACGGGCTTTACCAGGCGGCTACGCTGTTCACCTTCCCCTCCCAGTACGACACATTCTCACTTGTTATACGCGAGGCGGCGGCCATGTACACGCCAAGCGTGGCAATAGAGGGCACGGCCCCCGCGGAGCCGATAGTGCACGGGCAGAACGGCCTTGTTTGCGCGGATGACGGCGAAAAGCTGGGCGAGCTGCTGCTGAAATACATGCACGATACCGAAGCCCTTACCCGCATGGGGCGGGCCGCGCACGATACTATCCCGCGCGACTGGGACAGTATACTGGTCAAGGTGCGTGAGCGCTACGCCGCGCTTGTAGCCCGAAAGGACGAAGCAAAAATGACCGAGCGGCACGCAAAGCTGAAAGACACTCTGCTTGAGCGCTACGAAAAGCTGGCGGCTTACTTCGGCATAAAGCTATAAAACCGGGCAATATAAAAGGCGCAGGAGAAGCTTCCCGCGCCTTTCTTTTTTATCAGCTTATATCCACCATTCCGGCGTAAGCATGCCGAGCGTTACCACTTTATTCGCCTCATAGTCCAGCATTATCTCCACATTCCTGTATTCATCGGGCATAAGCTGGCTCATCAGTTCCCTGCATGCGCCGCAGGGCGGTATGGCCTCCCCCTTTGAATTGATGGCGATAACGCGGCGAAACGCACCTTCGCCATTCGTTATCATGTTGAATATCGCGTTACGCTCGGCGCATACGCCCAATGTGCAGGCGCTGTCCACGCACACACCAACGTATATTTTGCCGGAGGCAGACTCTATCGCCGCGGCAACGCCGCCCGCTTCAACAAACCGCGAAACCTCCCGCGGGGCAAGCACGCCCTTCGCCGCGGCATACATATCGGCCCATATCTTTTCCATGTTCATTCCTCCGTTTTTGTCTATATTTTCCCTGTCAGCTTATACAGCGTCAGCGCTATTGCTTCACGCATATAGTTATTGGGTGCGGTGTAATATACGTCCCTCGCGCCGAAGCCGTCTATAACTATTCCCTGCTTCTTTGCCACAAGCTCCGCGCGCAGCACATGAAAATTGGTTGTTACGAACGCAAGCCGCGCGCCGTTTGGGTACAGCGAATCGATTATTTCCCGGGAAAATGCAAAGTTTTCCTCCGTACTTGTGGATTTATCCTCCATAATTATGCGCTCGTTCGCTATGCCTCTGTTCACCATATAGCGGCGCATAGCCTCGGCCTCGCTTATGCTTTCGCCCTGCCCTTGCCCGCCGGACACTATGGCTACCGTGTTCGGGTTTGCGTTAAGGTAGTCCACCGCCCTATCCAGTCTGTAGCTTAGCGTTAAGGACACGCGCTCTCCATGCACGGCGCAGCCAAGCACTATCAGCACGTCCGCCCCTTCTTCCGGATCGTCATGCGCGCTTGTGTATATCATGCCGCCTACTATCAGCATAAACAGCGCATATGCTATATACGCGCCAAAGAACGCATATCTGAGCCAAAGCGCGTGCGCCGTGAATGAACGCAGCGGTTCAAAGAATATGCCCACTATTATGAGCGGCATGCCTATTATGGCGGGCAGCATTATGCCAAGGTTCATGTTTGACCACATGGAAAGCACCGCCGTGTCCGCAACGCCGATTGCGCCTATCAATACCATTATTATTCTGAAAATCTTCATTATCGTTTCTCCGTTTTTATTTCCACGGCGCCTTTGGGCAGCGTGTTCGCCATTGTTGTGCCTATCAATATAAGCGCGGTGGCTATGCCCTGAAGCAGGCTGAATGCATCGCCCAGTATCAGCACGCCGGACAGTACGCTTGTGAGCGTGGTTATGCCGGCAAATGAGCTTGAGCGGTTGGCGCCTATCTGCGCAATGCCGTATGTATGCATGATGAACGCGGCCACCTGGCAGCCCAGCGCCAAATACAGCACGGCAATAAGGAACTGCGTATCATGGAACGGCAGCGTAACGTATTCGGCCAATGTGCCCGCGCTTGCGTGCTCTATCACAGCACCCGCCGTGAACACTACCGAACCCACAACCGCCATAAGATAGGTTTTCTCAAAGCTTGAAAACTCATCCGCCCTGCGCGCGGCTATTGCATAGCCAACGTCCCCCATTACGGCAACGAACAGCATTGCGTACCCGAGCGGGTTTAGCGAAGCGGAAAAGCCCTTAACAAGGGCTATGCATATAACGCCCGCAATGCTGAGCACAATACCCATAACCTGAAGCCTTGTGGGCCTTTCTTTAAGGAAAACCGCGCTGAATATCAGCACAAATATGGGTATTACGGCAATTATCGTGCCGCTTTCGCTGGCGGTGGTCAGCCGCATGCCCACGCTTTCGCCAATAAAATATATCACCGGCTGGAATATAGCCATCGTCAGCACCGCGCCGAAGCGTTTGCCGCGGAAGTTCAGCTTTATCGCGCCGCACAGCGCGAGTATGCTCATAACAACAAGCGCCGTAACAAAGCGCCAGCTTAAAAGCGTGCACGCAGAAACGCGGTCAACAGCGCCCTTTGTGAAAAGGAAGCTGAAGCCGAACAGCAGGCTTGCAACCAGCGTGGCAATCATGCCAAGCGTTTCATTTTTTGAACCGATACTCTTTCCCATGCCGTATAGTATAACATAAATAACACCCCGATTTGTATACGGGGTGTTAACTTTGGCCGTTAGATTATTATTTATCCCAATTCATAAGGCGCTTCTGTATCTCCCCTATTTCTTCGGAGACGATGCCTTCTTCGGAAACGGTGGGGTAATATTGCGGATTTTCCTCCTGGAACTTTCTTATCGCTTCCCAATTCACGATCTCCGCCGCGGAGCAGTCGTACTCATTATCAAAGGCAATGTCCAAAAGGCGTTCCTGAATTTCCCCTATGCCTTCCGAATCCATTGCCGCTTCCGCCTGCGGCGGCAATTCAGGCGTTTGCGTCTCACACGGCGCTGTTGCCGCGGCGCAGCTCACCATCAGCACGGCAAGCAGCAATGCCGAAATTATGCTTATTCGCTTCATACTCCCTCTCCTTTCACTTCTGCACTTTTTATTTTTAGCTTTGCACATATCCGATAAGACCAGCCTTTCGGACTGTGATTCCATAATAGCATGGTTTCATTGCTTAATGCAAGCCGTTTTTGCTTGTTTTTCTATATATCTTGCCCATTGGGGCGTTAAGGGGCGAAAAGTTTGTGTATAGGGTGTTAAATTTGTCAACATTGCGCGGTTTGATTGCCAAACAAGCCCTTTCCATGCTACAATAATATGAATTATGCAAGAAAGGCGATAACCATGGGTTTTATGGATAAACTGCTGGGCAACACCAGCGAGGCGAAGCTGAAAAAGCTGGCGCCATTGGTAAAAAGGATAAACGAGCTTGAGCCTGCCACGCATGCGCTGAGCGACGGCGAGCTGCGCGCGAAAACCGACGAGTTCAAGGCCCGCCTTGCTAACGGCGAAAAAGAGGACGATATACTGTGCGAAGCTTACGCCGTGGTAAGGGAAGCCGCAATGCGCACGATAGGCCAGCGGCATTTCGACGTTCAGCTATACGGCGGCATAGTGCTGCACCGCGGCAACATTGCCGAAATGAAAACCGGCGAAGGTAAAACCATAACCGAGACGCTGCCCGCGTATTTGAACGCACTGAGCGGGCACGGCGTGCATATAGTTACCGTTAACGATTACCTTGCCAAGCGAGACGCGGCATGGATGGGCAAAATTTTCCGTTTCCTTGGGCTGAGCGTGGGCTGCGTGGTTCACGAGCTTTCCAATGACGAACGCCGCATGGCCTATAATTGCGACATTACATACGGCACCAATAACGAATTCGGCTTCGATTACCTTAGGGACAACATGGTGGTCTACCGCGAACAGATGGTGCAGCGGGAGCTTAACTACGCCATAGTGGACGAAGTTGACTCCATTTTGATAGACGAAGCGCGCACGCCGCTTATAATTTCAGGCACGGGCGAAAAGTCCACAGATATGTACGCCAAGGCAGATCGCTTCGTAAGCCGCCTTGTTAGGGGCGAAAACATAGAAAAGCTTTCCAAGGCGGACATTATGCTGGGCGAAACGCAGCAGGAAAGCGGAGACTATATGTGCGACATAAAGGCGCGCACGGTCGCGCTTACCCAGCAGGGCCAGCGCAAGGCGGAGACATTCTTCGGCATAGACGATATATCGGACGCCGCAAATACCGAAATAAACCACCATATAATTCAGGCCCTGAAGGCGCATGCCCTTTTCACGCGGGATAAGGACTACGTTGTGCAGAACGGGCAGGTGCTTATAGTTGATGAATTCACCGGCCGCCTTATGATGGGCCGGCGTTACAGCGACGGACTGCATCAGGCATTGGAGGCCAAGGAACACGTTAAGGTTGAACGCGAGAATAAAACCCTTGCCACCATCACGTTCCAGAATTATTTCAGGATGTACCATAAGCTTGCCGGCATGACCGGAACGGCTAAGACAGAGGAAGCGGAGTTCCAATCCATATATGGGCTGGACGTTATGGAAATCCCCACCAATAAGCCGCTCAGGCGCATAGACAATAATGACATTATATACGGCACCGAGCGCGGTAAGTTCGATGCGGTAGTGGACGAAATAGTAAAGGTTCACGCGACGGGCCAGCCGATACTGGTCGGTACCATATCGGTCGAAAAGAGCGAAATGCTGAGCGACATGCTTTCCCGCCGCGGCATAAAGCACCAGGTGCTCAACGCCAAGCTGCACGCCAAGGAAGCCGAAATAGTGGCGCAGGCGGGCAGCCTGGGCTGCGTTACCATTGCCACCAACATGGCCGGCCGCGGTACGGACATACTGCTGGGCGGCAATCCGGAATTCCTTGCAAAGCGCGAACTTAGGCAGAACGGCATGGACGAGCTGCTTATAGAAGCCGCCACGGGGCACGAGGAAACGAGCGACGACAGCGTGGTTGAAGCCCGCGCGGAATACGCGGAAGCATACAACAGAATAAAGCAGGAAACCGATAAGCAGCACGACGCGGTGGTCGCCGCGGGCGGCTTGCACATAATAGGCACCGAGCGGCACGAATCCCGCCGCATAGATAATCAGCTGCGCGGCCGCGCCGGCCGCCAGGGTGACCCCGGCTCCACGCGCTTCTATGTATCGCTTGAGGATGAGCTGATGCAGCGTTTCGGCGGGGAACGCATAAAGCTGATGATGCAGCGCATATCGCCGGACGAGGAGATTCCGCTGGACATGAAGCTGCTTTCAAAGCAGATTGAGAACGCACAAAAGCGCGTTGAAGCCCATAACTTTGAAATACGAAAGAACGTGCTTCAGTATGACGACGTTATGAATAAGATGCGCGAAATAATCTATTCGCAGCGCCGCCGCGTGCTCATGGGCGAAGATATTCACGATTCCATAATGGAAATGGTGAACGAAAGCGTTACGGCAAAGCTTGACCAATGCGCAAGCGCCCATGCTTCCGCCAACGAATGGGACATGATGGCGCTGTACAGCGAGCTTAACCAGCTGCTCGGCGCGGACTTCACGGGCAAGCTGCACGGCATAACCAACCGCAAGGCGCTTGAGGAAAAGACGCATGAGCTTGTTGACGCGCTGTATGCCAAGAAGGAAGCGGAAATATCCGGCGCGGGCATAGACATGCGCGAAGTGGAGCGCGTGGTGCTGCTGAAGGCAGTTGATTCGCACTGGATGGATCATATAGACGCAATGGATCAGCTGCGCCAGGGCATAGGCTTGCAGGCGCTGGGCCAGAAGGACCCCGTTGTTGCGTACCGCAACATGGGCTTCGACATGTTCGATGAAATGGTGCTTGGCATACGGGAGCAGACCGTGCGGAACATATTCCACGTTACCGTGCGCATGGCGCCGCAGCAGCGAGAGCAGCTTGCAAAGCCGGTTGAGGTTGCGGGCGATGATAAGCAAAAGCCCAAGCGTACAGATAAAAAGCCCGGCCGTAACGACCCCTGCCCCTGCGGCAGCGGACTGAAATACAAGAATTGCTGTGGAAGGAACTGATACCTTCCACGGTAAATATAAAACACAAAAAGAAGGATGTGATTAACAGTGATCCAACTGGATGAAACACGGCAGCAGCTTGCCGCGGCGGTTGAAACGCTGAAAGAGGCAGGTGGCTCCCTTTGACCTTGCTTCATTGAGCAAGGAAAAGGAAGAACTGGAAGCCGAAATGGGCAAGGAAGGCTTCTGGAACGATGTTGAGAACGCGAACAAGGTGAACCGCCGCATGAAGGCCATAAGCTCCAAGCTGGACAAATACCAGCACCTTATGAGCCGCTGCGAGGACCTTGAAACGTTGATTGAAATGGCGGACGAGGAAAACGACGAAAGCCTTGTGCCGGAGGTACAGAGCGAGTTTGCCTCGCTTGAAAAGGACATAGAGGCGCTGAAGCTTGAGGCGCTGCTGAAGGGCCCTTACGACAGTTATAACGCCGTACTCAGCCTGCATGCGGGCGCGGGCGGAACCGAGGCGCAGGACTGGGTAAGCCTGCTTTACCGCATGTATACCCGTTACTGCGAAAAGATGGGCTATTCCGTAAAGGTGATAGACTATCTGGACGGCGAAGAGGCCGGCATAAAGAGCGTTACGTTCGAAGTGGACGGCGACAATGCCTACGGCTACCTTAAGGCCGAAAAGGGCGTGCATCGCCTGGTCAGGATATCGCCCTTCGATTCTTCCGGCAGGCGGCATACCAGCTTCGCTTCCCTTGACGTTACGCCTATATTCGACGACGATACAAACGACGTTGAGATAGACATGGACGATCTGCGCATAGACACATACCGCTCCGGCGGCGCAGGCGGCCAGAACGTTAATAAGGTAAGCTCTGCCATCCGCATAACCCATCTTCCCACCGGAATAGTGGTGCAATGCCAAAATGAGCGCAGCCAGCTGCAGAATAAGGAAATGGCAATGCGCATACTGAAGGGCAAGCTGATGGAGCTGGCGGAGCAGGAGCGCATGGCCCAGATGAACGAAATAAAGGGCGAAATGAAGCGCATAGAATGGGGCAGCCAGATACGTTCCTATGTATTCCAGCCGTATACGCTTGTCAAGGACCACCGCACCGGCGAAGAAAATGGCAACATTCAGGCCGTTATGGATGGTGACATAGAGAACTTTATAAACGCTTACCTTGCAAAATCCTGATAAAGCATACTAAAAAGGAGCCTATAAAGGCTCCTTTTGGTATATAGCGGTATTATTCCTTGAACAGATGCGGCAGCGCCTTGCTCTTGCTTATCAGCACATACAGCGCGGCGCCGACAACTATGCCCACCAAGCCCTGCATAAGGTTGCCGGGGATGCTTGCGGCGGCAGCCCAGCCCTTGCCAAGCAGCAGCGAAGCATAAACAAAATACAGCACCACCATGGCAATTTCGCCGGCAATGCCGCTTATAACAAGCGGAAGGATGAGGTTCTTGGTGTTCTGCTCCTTGCCGCGCCTGAGCGCCGTAAACAACACATAGGCTATCAGCGCAACAACCGCCTTGATAACAAGCGTACCGGGCGCATAATGCGGATATGCCGCCAATATGTCCGCCAGCATGCTGCCGATGCCTGCCGCGGCAACGCCGTATACCGGCCCAAGTATCCAGCCGCACATCAGCACGACCGCATCGCCAAGGTTAACATAGCCCTGCATGGGCGAAGGGATGCGGATTATCATTGTTGCGACGCAGGCAAGTGCGGCCATCATCGCCGCTACGATTATTTTATAAAGCTTTTCATTCTTCATTTTCAGGTACATCCTTTCCTGTTATAAGCGTGTTCACGCTCCATGTCATATAATATCACACATTAGGAATAAGTAAAGTACCCTTTGCTTATCGCCGCATGATTATTTTAGATATACCCATTATGTTACCATCAGTTGATAAAGATAAAGGGGACGCGCTGAGCATCCCCAATAAAAAACATATGAGCAAGCAATAAGCCGGGTTCTGTCGGCCGATATGCATCGGCGTGCGGCCATCTATCTTGGCGCGGCGTTGCCGCCGCACTCGCGCGATTATCAGGAGCCTAACGGGCAGCCATTTCTGCGCAAAAGCGCATGCGCTCCCATTCCAATCTTGCACCGGGTGGGGTTTACAGGACGGAACGGTTACCCGCCCCGCCGGTGAGCTCTTACCTCGCCTTTCCATCCTTACCGCGCATAAACGCGGCGGTATATCTCTGTTGCACTATCCCTGGGGTCGCCCCCGCCGGACGTTATCCGGCACCCTGCCCTGCGGAGCCCGGACTTTCCTCATGCGGATGACTGAAAACTCAGTTCCGCACGCGACCGCATGGCTTACTCATAAACTTTATAAACTTTTCTATGCGTACAGTATCCTGCCGCAGTTTTCGCATTCAACAATGCCTTCCCCCGTTGCAACGCGCTTAACGGTGCTTGTGGGCAGCGACATGTTGCAGCCGGAGCATTGGTTGTTTTCAACCTTTGCCATCGGCACGGCATACCGCCCCTTTATGCGCTTATACCGCGCAAGCAGCTCCGCATCCACGGCCTTCGCCGCTTCGTCTGCGGCAGCCTTGGCCTTGTCTATATCGGGCTTAGCGGCGGCAGCCTCCTGCTCGCATTCGCTCCTGGCGGCGTCGTATTCCTTCTTGGCCTTGGCAGCCTTGGCATAGGTCTCCTTGTATTCCGCCGCGGATTTTTCAATCTGTGCCATCGCATCGTAAAGCTCCCGCTTGGCGGCTTCCGCCTTTTTCATTATGCGTTCCACGCTCCTGCGGGATTCGGTCATTTCCTCCGCGGTGCATTCATCATCGTTGAGCATTATTTTGAACTCGCCAAGTTCAAGCTCGTATTTATGCGCCAGTTCATCTATCTGCGCCTGAAGCTTATCCACGGCCTGCTGGCGGCTGTCCAGCGTTTTTTGTATTCCGGCTATGGCGTTCTGCTGTTCCTTCAAAAAGTTGAACAGCTTATTCAGCTTTTGCCTTGCGGGCGTTGATTTAAGCTTGTTTTCCAGCTTATCCGCTTCAAGCTCGGCCTGCTGATACTGCCAGAGGGCGTCCAGTTTGTTCATGGTTCATACCTCCATATCTATAATTCACGCTAAGGTCTATATAATTCCTCCGCTGCAAATCATAATCTCCTGAGTGGGCCGTATTCATACTCACTCACTTTATATTGTACATCATCGCCATCGCAATGTAAACGCCCTATGAGCCGATTCAGCACGGTTTTCTCCGTTTCGTAATGTCCCGCATCTATAAGGCAAATGCCCATCTCCCGCGCATAGAGCGCCTCGTGGTGCCTGCATTCACCAGTAACGAACACATCCGCGCCCGCATCACGCGCCAAGAGCGCGTATTCGCCCGCCGCGCCGCCTATAACCGCCACGCGGCTAATTATCCTGTCAATTTCGCCTGATATACGCACGGCGGTATTCAGCTTTTCTTCAACCGTTTTTGCAAACGTACCGAAGCTTACCGGCGCGGCAAGCGTGCCTATCCTGCCAAGCCCGTCCGGCTCCATCGGCACGGCATTCTGCACGCCCAGCGCTTCCGCCAGCGCGTCGTTCACGCCATCCTCGGCGGCATCCAAATTGGTATGCGCCGCAAAAAGGCCTATGCCGTGGCGTATCAGCATATATGCGCCCGCAGTAGCCGGATCGTCCGGCGCAATGCGCTTAGTTCCGCGGAAAAACACAGGGTGATGCGTAAGCATAAGGTCCGCGCCCCATTCTATCGCTTCCTTGGCGGTTACGCTCGTGCAGTCCAGCGCCACAAGCACGCGCCGTATCTCCTGCTTCTCCGGCCCTATCAAAAGCCCAACGTTATCGTAATCCATCTTCAGCTCCCGCGGAGCTATCTGCTGCATTTTTTCGGTAAAGTTTGATATGTGCATGTGGTGTTCTCCTTTCTACCACTCCGCCCTCAGCCTTTCGGCCTCGTGCAGTTCGTTTATAAGTTCTTTGGGTGCGGCGCCGCTATTTTTGGCGCTTTGAAGCTTTTTGCCGCGCGTGGCGCAGACCTTGTCAAGAAGCTTTTTCAGCGCCGCTTCGCGCTTACCGTATGCTATTTCGCCGAATTCGAGCAAGCCCCCGTCCGGCAGCGGGCGCGATATGCCGTCGTAATGCGTAAGTATCAACTGATAATACCGCCCGCCTTCTTCTATTATGCTTTCATCGGTTATGTCAAAGCCGTTCGCGTAAAGATATTCGCGCAGTTCCTTGGCCCCGCCCATGGGCTGCATGGCTATTTCCGCTGCGCGGCGGGCCTTGTCCCCTCCCGCTTCAAGTATGCGCGCTATCAGCTCCCCGCCCATGCCGGCTATTACAACGCTGTAATTTTTCGCGGCAATATCTATGTTCATGAACCCATCAGACACGGCAAAGCCGACCATATCTTCAAGTGAAAGCTCCCTCATGAGCGCGCGCGCCTTGCTGAGCGAATCCACGCTTATGTCCGCGGCCGTTGCATGCGCCGCCCTGCCCATGGTAACGGCGTATGCGCACAATAGGCCGTGGTCAGAGCCTATATCTATCAATTCTTCCGTGCCGCGCAGCATATTCAGCAATGCGCCCAGCCGTTTTGTAAGCCGCTTCAGCTTATATCCACCTGCCCCTGCATAAATGATATCTTATTTATTTTATACAAATATTTCGCCTTTTGCAATCAAGTATATTCCGCAGCCGTCCAAGCATACATATGTACCATCACCACAAAAGGAGCTTGCACATATGGAATACAGGCGCAGAAAAAAAACCGGTTCAATGCGTTCCCGCCCGCGCAGCCGCGCGCAGTCGTCCTCCGGCGCCGGCGGAATGATAGTATCACTCATACTCATTGCCGGAATAGTATACATAATAGTCACGTCAAACGCCGGCGAATGGGTGGCGCGCGAGGTCATGGCCCCGCTGTTTTCCGCCGTTTCTTCCATTGGCGATAAGGCGAACGACGCGCCGTCAAGCCTGAACAACAGCGGCACAACAACCGAAAAGCCCGGAGGCATAAACCTTTCCACGGGCGAATCAACCGCCGCCGAAAGCGCAAACGCCGTGCTGCCCGCATTGAACTGCTATATGCTGCAAATGGGCGTGTATTCAAGCCACGAAAACGCACAGAAGGAAGCCGAACGTCTCCGCGCGCTCGGCGCAGCAGGCTATATATTTGCCGACAGCAGCTCCGGCGAAACGCGCTATCGCGTTATGGCATCGGGCTACGACAGCGAACAGAGCGCCAAAAGCGTTAAGGATAGGCTTACGTCAGAAGGCGTGGAAGCCGCCATGTACACACTTTCCTCCCCACAGGCAAGCTTTAAGGTTACAGCGGACAAAAGCGCCATAGAGGACGTTTGCGGCGCATTTGCCGCATTTGACGAAGCCATAGACGGCATGGGTCAGGCGGTGATACGCTTCGATAAGGAAAGTCTCAGCGTGGCAGACGGAAAGCTCATCTGCGCCGATATACTGAACACATTCGATGCAAAGCTTACGCCGCTTGAATCCTTTTCCGGTACGGACGGCACACTTGGCGAAATACTCGGCGCGTATTCGGACTGCCGTGCGCAGCTTGACACGGTGCGCGGAGGCGAATATCAAAGCATTGTGGATTTTTCATCCGCAATGAAGTATACTCATTTATATATCGCTTCCCGCTACGCGGCAATGGTTGAAAAGCTTGCGGGATAGTATGAGCAAAGGATGATTTTATATGACAGCCGGCGAACTTTCGCGCCGTATCGGCGGCACGCTTATTGCTGCCAATGCCGATAACGAAATATCCCGCGGCATGGTTTGCGACATGCTGAGCCACGCAATGGCGCACGGCAAAGCCGGCTGCGCATGGATAACCGTACAAACGCACATGACAGCCGTTGCCATAGCCACGCAATGCTCAATGGCGTGCATAATATGGCCGGACGGCATCGCCGCGGATATGCTCAGCGCACAAAGGGCGGAGCATGAAGGCATAGCGATAATATGCAGCCCGCTTTCGGCTTACGAAATAGCGGGCATAATGCACAAAGCCGGAATACAGGCCTAAACGAACCGCTTCATATAGTTCAAAAGATTGTCGCAGGCTATTTTGCGGATATCGCTTTCGCTAAAGCCTGCTTTTTGCAATGCTGCGATAAGCTTGGGAACATCCTTCCAGTTGTTCATTCCTTCGGGATAAGCGTCCTGACCCATTCCGTCAAAATCGCTGCCAAGGGCCACGCAGTCTATGCCGCCCACCGCCGCAATATGCTCTATATGCTTAACTATATCCTCTATCCTTGCGCGGCCGCGCTCAACAAGCTGCGGCGAATAATAGTTCACGCCTACCACGCCGCCGCGCCGCGCAATCTCCCTTATGTGCCTATCCGAAAGCGAACGCCTGTGCTTGAGCACCGCGCGCGCATTGGTATGGGATGAAAATATTGGGGCGCTTATTTCGTCCAGCACGCCGTCTATTGAAGCGTCGCTCAGGTGCGCCACATCCACAGCCATGTTTATCCGCTCCATTTCGCGCACAACGCTCCTGCCAAGGCGGCTCAGTCCCTTATCCCTTCGCGCCATTGCGGGGCTTGCAAGCTCGTTTTGGTCGTTCCATGTAAGCGTCATTGCCTTAACGCCCAATTCATGGAACAGCCGCAGGTTTTCAAGCCGCTCCTCTATCGCCTCGCCGCCTTCTATTGTAAGCACGGCGGCAATTTTGCCCTGCCCCGGCTCAAAGTCCTTTGTAAGCGGCGTAAGCATGCTGTTGGCGGCTAACATGCGCTTATATGCGTCTATAAGGCTCATGCATTGCTGCAAAAACGTAACGTCCTCATCGGGATCCATCCATGCGGCAAAAAGCTGCATAGCCGCCCCGCCCGCGCGCATGCCGGGAATATCCACGGCCTGCCCTGCCCGCGGCACGGCAACGTCATATTCCCTATGCAGCATATAATATAAAAAATCGCAATGCGCATCCGCAACGTACATAGTTTTCTCCAGTCTGCTTTATCATTAAAAGGCCGCGGCAGTTGCGCCGCAGCCCATTTTTATTTTTGTCCGTATTCCGTTTATTTGGCGAACTCCACCGCGCGCGTTTCGCGTATTACGTTCACCTTTATCTGGCCGGGGTATTCAAGTTCCGTCTCTATGCGCTTCACGATCTCCTTGGCCATTATTATGGTATCGGCATCGTTCACGTTTTCGGGCTTGACGATTATACGTATCTCGCGGCCTGCCTGTATTGCAAAGGACTTATCCACGCCCTCGAACGAGTTCGCGATTTCCTCCAGCTTTTCAAGGCGCTTGATGTAGTTTTCAAGCGTTTCGCGCCTTGCGCCGGGACGCGCCGCGCTTATGGCATCCGCCGCCTGAACAAGCACGGCCTCGACCGTTGCGGGTTCAACGTCGCCATGGTGCGCCATTATGGCGTTTATGACCTGATTATTCTCGCGGTACTTCTTGGCAACGTCGGCGCCTATCTGCACGTGCGGGCCCTCAACCTCGTGGTCGATGGCCTTGCCTATATCGTGCAGCAGACCTGCGCGCTTGGCAAGCGTTACGTTCGCGCCTATTTCGGCAGCCATAATGCCCGCAAGATGGGAAACCTCTATGGAATGCTTCAGCACGTTTTGGCCATAGCTGGTGCGGTATTTAAGCCTGCCCAGCAGCTTAACAAGTTCGTGATGCAGCCCGTGTATGCCGCATTCGAAAATGGCCTGCTCGCCCGCTTCGCGTATCTGCACGTCCACTTCCTTGCGCGCCTTTTCAACCATTTCCTCTATGCGGCCCGGATGAATACGCCCGTCCATTATCAGCTTTTCAAGCGCAATCCTTGCAACCTCCCGCCTGACCGGGTCAAAGCCCGAAAGTATAACGGCCTCCGGAGTATCGTCGATTATAAGATCAACGCCCGTGGCGGTTTCAAGGGTGCGTATGTTCCTGCCCTCGCGGCCTATTATGCGGCCCTTCATTTCGTCATTGGGCAGCGCGACTACGCTTACGGTAGTCTCCGCCACGTGATCCGCCGCGCAGCGCTGTATGGCAAGGGATACTATGTTCCTTGCGCGCTTGTCGGCCTCTTCCTTGGTCTTTTGCTCTATTTCCCTGAGCATAAGCGCCGCTTCGTGCCGCGCGTCGTGCTCAACGCTTTCAAGCAGAATATCCTTGGCTTCGTCCATGCTCATGCCGGATATGGTTTCCAGCTCTTTAAGCTGCTTAGCCTTCAGCTCGTTTATCTCCGCCTCGCTCGCTTCAATCTCCTTCTGCTTCTTTACGGCGTTTTCTTCGCGCTGCTCGATAGCCTCTATCTTTTTGTCCAGCAGCTCTTCCTTCTGCAAAAGCCGGCGCTCGCTGCGCTGTATTTCGTTACGGCGTTCCCTGTTTTCGCGTTCGTTTTCGCTCTTGAGCTTATAAACTTCTTCTTTTGCTTCCAGTATCGTTTCTTTTTTGATGGTTTCCGCGCGCTTCTGTGCGGCGTCTATCATCTGTTTTACGGCGTCTTCAGCCTTGGCAACCTTAGCCTCGGCAATGTTACGGCGATACCAGTACCCTCCGAACCAGCCGCCGGCACCGCAAACAACCCCAACTATAATGGGGATAAGTATGTCCCACAAAGTAAGTACACCTCCAAATATATATCGAAAAATCCGAGCATATCAACGTTGTATGTATAAATAAGCATAATGCAATAAATCACAAACACACACCGGTGCATATTTACTCCGTTTAATTGTAAAGCCTGCACGGCTAAAAGTCAAGATTATGAAAACTTTATGCGTTGCCGCAAAAAAGTTATAAAATGCGGCAAAAAGGCCGCGGGAGCGGATCCTGCGGCCTTTTTATGTACAGTAAAAAATTATTCTTCTTCCTCAACCTCGGGCAGTATGGCATTATGATAAATCTGCTGCACGTCGTCGTTATCGTCAAAGCGCTCTATCATACGCTCTATCTTTTCGGCAAGCTCGGGGTCGCTCGCGTCAACAGTGGTCTGCGGTATCATGGATACCTCGGCGGAAAGGAAGCCGTAGCCAAGCTTTTCCAATTCTTCGCGCACGGCGGAGAAATCGTTTGCATTGGTGTATATTTCAAACACATCGTCCTGGGGAACAACGTCTTCCGCGCCCGCTTCAAGCGCCTGCATCATTATCTCGTCCTCGTCAATGTCGCTGGTGCGCTCGATTACGATAACGCCGCGCTTATCGAACATCCATGCAACGCAGCCGCTCGCGCCCATGCTGCCGCCGCTCTTATCGAACAGGTGGCGCACCTCCGCCGCGGTACGGTTACGGTTATCGGTAACCACGTCCACTATCATGGCTATGCCGTTGGGGCCGTAGCCTTCATAGGTTATCTCTTCGTAGTTTATGCTGCCCAGCTCGCCCGCGGCCTTCTTAATGGAGCGGGTGATATTATCGTTGGGCACGTTGGCGGCCTTCGCCTTGGCTATAACGTCCCTAAGCTTTGAGTTGTTGTTGGGGTCGCTGCCGCCCTCTTTAACGGCTATAGCTATCTCGCGGCCTATTTTGGTAAAAATTTTGCCGCGCTGAGAATCGGTCTTTTCTTTCTTATTCTTGATATTTGCCCATTTGGAATGACCCGACATATTGTTGACCTCCACAAAAATTAACAACTTATTATAGCACCCATTTAGCCCACGTACAACCCCGCGCGGCCAAATTGCCGCGTTTTTCTTCTTATTTTACCAATTGGGGCGGTATTTCGCCACGTTGGCGTTGTGCTCTTCAAGCGTTTTGGCGTAAATAAGCTCGCCCGTTTCCGAATCCATAAGGCAGAAATACAGGTATCCTTCGTTCATGTATTCCTTATCCGGATACAGCGCGGCCTCTATAGCCTTCCTGCCCGGATTTGCTATCGGCCCAAGCGGCAGCCCTTCATACACATGGGTATTATAAAGCGAGGTATCCGCCATCTGCTCAGCTGTAAACGTGAGCACGCCGGACGTATGGAATATGTACTTGAGCGGCGCGTCGCTTTGCAGCTTCATGCCCTTATCAAGGCGAAGATGGAACACGGCCGATACGCGCGTAAAGTCGTTTTCGTGCCGCGCTTCCTTTTCAATAAGGGAAGCGAGCGTTATCACGTCGTCCACGCTCATGTTCAATTTCGCCGCGCGGGCGGTATATTCATCGCCCATTATCTGCCCGAAGCGGGTGAGCATCCTGCCGATTATCGATTCGGCGGATTCATCGCTGTAAATTTCATATGTATCGGGGAACAGATAGCCTTCCAGCGCATAGTCACGCGCCTGCGCGCTGTTCACGGGTATGTTGGCCACGAACGGATAGCTTTCCTTAAAGCTTTCGCCCGTTTTGCACAGGTTCAGGAATTCGGACTTTGCCTTCAGCACGCCAAGCGTTACAAGCTTGTCCGCAATATCCTCCGCTGTCATGCCCTCCGTAACAACGAATTTGAGCGTTGTGCGCGGCGGGTTGCCTTCGCATATAACGTCAACAATCTGCTCAATGTCCATGTTGCGGGAAAGTATATATGTTCCGGCTTTAAGCTTGCTGGATTTTCCCGTAAAGTCAACATATATCTTGAACACGGTCTTGCTGGTTATAAGCCCGGGGGACACGATGTTCCCTTCTTCGTCCACGCCGCCGGCCTCGTACAGCTTTTTGGCTATGCTGCTTGCTCCGGAGCCGGAATTGATTGTTATTTCAACAGGCGTTGCGTCGTTTATATCCACTGGAGAAAACAGCTTTGCCTTAACCTTATTGAACGCAAACGCGAACACGAACACGCATATGCCCGCGCTTATAAGGAATATGAGCAGCGGCCTTACCGCGCGCCATATTTTCCCTGCCGTGCTGTTTCCCTTCCCGCTATGCCGTTTTCTTTCCTTTGTGCCGCGCTCCACGCTACGTTACCTCTCCGTTTAGTCTTCGCTCAAGCCCAAGTCAAGGTCTATGCCGTCCGCAAGTATTTTATAAACATCGCCAAGCATTGTATTCAGCCTGTATTCAGCCATAAGATAGGCCGATGCGTCAGGGTTGAGCTGAAGCACCTCGCCTATTTTTTGCAGCCGTTCCATGGCCTCGTCATCCTTCTGGCCCGATACAAGCGCGCCCTGCATGCGGATACGCAGCGTCATGTATTCCTTCAGCAGCGCCTTGGTGGTGTCGTTCGCAAAGGCCTTTTCCTTCGCGTTTTTATAGGAAACGTATTCTTCGCTTTCGGCCATTGCCTTGGCCAAATCCCTTGCCTTATCGTAAATCATAGTTTACCTCCGTTTTGTATTATATGTCTATTTCTATAATAATAGGCAAAATTATCGGTGTACGCTTGGTTTTGTGGTACAGCTCGTTTTTCAGCGCGGAACGGATATTGTTCTTTATACCGCTCCATTCGCTGCGGTTGGCCGATGCAAACTGCGCCGCAAGCCCCTTGACCAGATTTTTCGCGTCCGCAATCAGTTCTTCCGAGCTTTTTACATATACGAATCCGCGCGATATTATCTCCGGCTGGCCAATAAGCTCTCCGGTTTTCTTCTTGAGCGGTATCACGACGGTGAAAAGCCCGTCCTCGGAAAGCTGCTTCCTGTCCTTTAGCACCGCGTCGCCTATTTCGCCCACGCTGGAGCCGTCTATCAGCACGCTGCCGCTGTGCACGGAGCCGTTCGCCTTTATGCCGGACTTATTAAGCTCTATCACCTCGCCAAGCTCGGGCACGATTATGTTTTCTTCCGGTATACCCATCTGCTTTGCAAGATCGGCATGCTGATAAAGCTGCTTAGCCTCGCCATGTACGGGTATGAAGAATTTGGGCTTTGTAAGCGTGAACATAAGGCGCAGTTCCTCGCGCCGCGCATGGCCGGAAACGTGCACGTCCGCCATTCTGTCGTAAACAACCCTTACGCCGCGCTGATAAAGCTGATTTATCACTCTGCTCACGCCCAGCTCGTTGCCCGGTATTGCGGAAGCGGAGATTATTACCGTGTCCCCTTCGCCCACGTTAAGCTTATGCGATGCGTTGGCCATGCGGAAAAGCCCGCTCATGGGTTCGCCCTGGCTGCCTGTGGTTATTACGCAAACCTTGCTGTCGTCAATGCGCTTGAGCTTTTCCACCTCAACTATCTTTTCTTCGGGGATATTAAGATAGCCAAGCTCTGCCGCAACCTTGGTTATGTTCACCATGCTGCGCCCCTGGAAGCATATTACCCTGCCAAATGATATGGCAACATCCGCGATCTGCTGAATCCTGTATATGTTTGATGCAAACGTGGCCACTATCACGCGGCCGTCCGCAATGTCAAAATAATGCTCAAACGTTTTGCCTATTTCGCGTTCGGATACCGTGTGGCCGGAAAGCTCGGCGTTGGTACTGTCGCTCATCAGCGCAAGCACGCCCTTTGATCCGTAATACGCAAACCTGCCCATGTCCATGGGTTCGCCGTCCAGCGGAGTGTAGTCCACCTTAAAGTCGCCCGTATGGATTATGGTACCCACCGGCGTAACTATCGCCAGCGCCACCGCGCCGGGGATAGAATGGCTGGTCTTTATAAATTCCGCCGCGAAGCAGCCAAGCTGCACCTTGTCCCCTGGCTTTATAACGTTCAGCTTTGCGTTCTTCACGCGCTCCTCTTCAAGCTTGTGCTCAATAAGCGCGCAGGTAAGCTTGGTGCCGTAAACCGGGGTTTGGAACTGCTTTAGCGCGAAAGGCAGCGCGCCTATATGATCCTCGTGACCATGGGTCACCAGTATGCCGCGCAGCTTGTCCGCGTTCTTTTCAACGTATGTCATGTCCGGTATAACAAGATCTATGCCCGGCATGTCGTCATCGGGAAATATAAGCCCGCAGTCTATTATTATCATGTCCTTGCCGTATTCCAGCACGGTCATGTTCTTGCCTATTTCGCCCACGCCGCCAAGCGGGATTATCTTCAGCTTGTTCTTTGCGCGGCCCGTGCGCGCGCTCTGCGCCTTCGCCGCTGTCTTTGCGGCGGATTTGGCCACGCGGCTCGGCTTTTCGGCGGCGGCCTTTTCGGTTGTCTTTGTGCGGCCCTGTGTGCGCGGCCGCGTTGCGCTGCGCCTGCGTGCACCGGTCTGCGCGCCCGCTTCGGCTTTTCTTCTGGTTCTTCCGCCCGCCTTCTTTTCGGCAGGCACTTCAATGTTATCCGTCAAAAGTTATCCTCTCTTTCGTATCTTTCCATATATCTATACAGTTATATTATACTATGATTGTTATTGCCCAACAAGGGGCGTATTTTGTGAACAAATGGGGACGGGCGGTAAAGCGCCCATTCGCCGACAAGGCTGCCGCAGTACAGTGCATCGCTAAGCACGCCAAAAGCCTCCCTGTCGAGGGAGGTGGATGCGAGTGTAACGAGCAGACGGAGGGAGTAAACCGTGGCTCCGCTGTTTACGGCAACCCCTCAGTCAATACGCCTTGCGGCGTATTGCCAGCTCCCCCGCAAGCGGTGGCGCCTTTGGGAAGTCAAATGCAAGCTAATATATCTGCGCCAAAAGCTGTCCCCGCGTGCGGGGAAAGTGGCGCGGTGCAAGCCGTGACGAAAGGGGAATAGCTAAATTGAGCCAATTTATTTCCCCTACTTCTTCGTCTTTGGCGTGAATATTGCCGCATTGAGCGCGCCGAAAACTATTGCCGCGGCAACACCGCCGGCGGTGGCTCTTATGCCGCCGGTGAACGCGCCCATAAGCCCATCCTCCATCGCGCCGTCTATCGCGCCCTTGCCAAGGGCATAGCCGAAGCCCGTAAGCGGAGTCGTGGCCCCCGCGCCCGCCAGGCGCACAAGCGGCTCATATAGCCCAAGCCCCGTGAGCACCACGCCGCTCACAACGAACAGCACCAGCACCCTTGCGCTGGTAAGGCGGGTAAGGCTTATCAAAAGCTGGCCTATTACGCATATCGCCCCGCCTATAATAAACGCATAAATGTATGCGGAAAACTCCATCGCTTATCTCCTTTCTATCACCACGCCGTGCGCTATGCCCGGTATGCTTTCGCCCTGCAACCCCGCCGTGGGGCTCATCAGCGCGCCCGTGGCCATGAACAGTATCCTTTCGTATTCGCCCGCATCCATGCGCGGCAGTATATATCCGTTCATTGTAACTGCGCTGCACCCGCAGCCGCTGCCGCCGCACACAGCGTTCTGTTCGGCGGAAAATATTATATTGCCGCAGTCAAGGTGCCGCGTTCCGGCGTCTATACCGGCATCGTTGAGCAGCATAAGGAAAAGCTCGCTGCCGAAGGAGCCAAGATCGCCCGTGATTATCAAATCATAATCCTCAACCGTGCGCCCAGTATCGAACAGGTGGCGTTTTAGCGTATCCGCAGCCGCCGGAGCCATTGCCGCGCCCATGTTCGCCGCATCCGTTATGCCAAGGTCAACAACCCTACCTATCACCCCGCCCGCTATGCATACGCTTGAAAGCGAGCCTTTGTCCGCGCAGCCGCTGCCGCTCAAAAGCGTGCAGCCCGCGCCGGTTACGGTGCGCTGGCTTGTGGGCACGGCCTGCGAGCCCATCTCCAGCGGTAATCTGTACTGCCGCTCCGCCGTGGAAAAATGGCTGCTTGCGGCGCAGGCTACTCTGTCCGCAAAGCCGCCGTCTATAAGCATGGAACCTATCAGCATTCCTTCGGCCATTGTGGAACACGCGCCGTAAAGTCCAAGGAACGGTATTTCAAGCTCCCTTGCCGCAAAGTTGGCCGATATTATCTGGTTCAGCAGATCTCCGCCCAGTAATATGTCCACCTGCATTGGCGTAAGGCCGCCCTTTTCAACGGCTGTACGCACCGCATGTTCAAACATTTTTCTTTCGGCCTTTTCCCATGTACCCTCGCCCCAGGTGTCGTCCTCAAGGGCAATGTCGAAATAGCTGCCGAGCGGGCCTTTCGCTTCCACGTCGCCAACTATCGTTCCGCCCGAAATTATGCGCGGCGGGTCGGCGAAAAAAACGGTTGACTTGCCTTTGCATTTTGTACGCATGTGCCTATCCTCCCGCTAAAACCGGCCCGTTATAAGGCAGGTTATTATGCCCACTATAACGCTTGCGCTTATTCCGTAAACAAGCACCGGCCCCGCTATCGAAAAAAGCTTGGCGCCAAGGCCAAGCACATAGCCTTCCCGTTTGAACTCCATCGCGGGGGACACTATTGAATTGGCAAAGCCGGTTATAGGCACCACGCTACCCGCGCCCGCCCACGCGCCTATTTTATCGTATATGCCAACGCCCGTAAGCGTTGCCCCTATAAACACCAGCACTATCGCCGTAAATGCGGCGACGTTGGATTCGCTGTAATTTAGCGTAAGCTTTGCAAAATCGTGTATAAGCTGACCTATGCAGCATATTATTCCGCCGGACACAAAAGCGCGGATGCATTGGGAAAGCGTTTTGCTTTTGGGCATCCGCTCGTTAACGCGCCGCTGATAATCCTTCTCCTTCGCCGAGGATATACGTTCGTTCTTCATTTTTAGCCTCCTTCTGCCATAACGCCGAACTTATATAAGGAGTATTGGCATTATGGGGAAGGATTATGCCCGGCCTTTTCCTTAGGGCCCCTTTCCCCCGCCCGTTTTTCCCTGTCGTTCGGTAGGCCGGTGCCGCCTGGAGATATCAACTCATGCGGCGGGCGGGTGAAGCAGGGGCGCGTATCAGCGGCGCAGCTCATATACACCCGCCTTTACGAACCGCGCGCCTGCAAGCCGGTTTTCCCCGGGAGGCGACACGAACGCAAAGTACAGCACCGCGCACAGCGCCGCGCACGCCAGCACGCTCAGCGCGATAAGCAGCAGTTTTTTCGTTTTCATATATCAAAAAAGCCCTTCCGTTTTTTGCTTATTATCTGCGGAAGGGCCGATATATATGCTTTTGTGCTTAAAAATCGAAGCCGAAGCCTATGCCGCGCACGTCCGCGGCCTTTTCGGAAAGCTTGGCTATGGGGAAATCGTTCATGTCAACAACAAAATTCTTGCTGTCCCCGCCTTCAAACAGGGCGTTTTTTGAAAAATACCATGCGCCGATAAACCTGCCGTTTTCGTCATAAAATCCGGCGAATATCATGTTTGCCGCGCATGCGCGCCCCTCTTGGCAGGTCAGCCTGCCCGAAAGCGTTGTTACGGAAGGATAATTGTCCGCAATGTACAAATTGTCCACCGTTATGCGCGCGCCGCGCTCGTCCCGCTTTTGGGCGGTAAGCGAAGCGTCAAGCGTTATCGTCTCCCCTGCGGGTATTGTCGTTTCGCCCAGCCAGCGGGCGATATATCCCGTCTCCCCCGGCAGCAGCACGATATAATCGCTCAGTTCCGGCACAAATTCCACCGTTTCGCTTGCGCCCGCGGCCGTGATGGTAAGCTTCACGTTTGAAACAGCTATCGGGCAATCTCCGTCGTTTTGGTATTCCACCGCGGCGTAAAGCTTAGTCTTATCGCCATCCGCATATGAATATGCCGCCGTGGCCGTAACGCGGGCGGATGCATTAACACCGTATGCGGCTGGCGTAGCTTCCGCATCGGGCGCAGCCGTGCCTTCCGGCGCAGCGGACGCAGCCGCATCCGCAGGTATCGGCGTTTCGTCCTTCGCCCCGCAGGCGGAAAGAATAAATATTGCCATAAGCGCGGCAACTGCCGCAATGGTCTGCAAAAAAAACTTTTTCATATCTAAAATTATAACACAGCATGAACAAAATGCAAAAGCACATTTAACGAATTTGCATTATGGTAATAATATGCTAAAATATAGGCGGAAGCATAGGCCTCGGCCTTAAATTTAGATCACAACAAACAAGGAGGACTTACTTATGAAAAAGACGGTAAAAGACGTTGACGTGCGCTCCAAGCGCGTGCTTGTGCGCGTGGACTACAACGTTCCGCTGGATGCAAACGGAAACGTGAGCGATGATAAGCGCATAACCGCCAGCCTGCCCACGATAAACTATCTGCTTGAGCAGGGCGCGCGGATAATACTCTGCTCCCATCTTGGCCGCCCCAAGGGCGAAGTGAAGAAGGAGTTTTCCCTTGCGCCGGTGGCGAAGCGGCTTAAGGAGCTGCTGCCCAATGTGAACATATATTTTGCGTCCGACTGCATAGGCGAAGAGGCGCAGCAGAAGGCCGCCGCGCTAAAGGATGGCGAGATACTGCTGCTTGAAAACCTCCGCTTCCATAAGGAGGAGGAAAAAAACGACCCCGAATTTGCCAAAAAGCTTGCTTCGCTTGCGGAAATATATGTAAGCGACGCTTTCGGCACAGTGCACCGCGCCCATGCTTCAACCGCGGGCGTTGCGGCGTATTTGCCGGCGGTGGCGGGCTTCCTTATCGGCAAGGAGCTGAGCATAATGGGCGGCGCGCTCGAAAACCCCGAAAGGCCGTTCGTGGCGATACTGGGCGGCGCAAAGGTTGCGGACAAGATAGGCGTTATAACCAACCTGCTCAACAAGTGCGACACGCTGCTTATAGGCGGCGGCATGGCATACACCTTTTTCAAGGCCATGGGCTACGAAATAGGCGATTCCCTGCTGGATGCGGAAAGCATAGACTTAGCCAAGCAGCTTATGGAAACCGCAAAGGAAAAGGGCGTTAAGCTGCTGCTGCCCGTTGATACGGTGGTTGCCAAAGCATTTGCCGCCGATGCGGAGCACATGACCGTTTCCGCGAATGCAATTCCCGCCGGCTGGCAGGGGCTTGACATAGGCGAAAAAACGCGCGAGCTGTTCGCCGCCGAAATCAAGAACGCAAAGACCGTTATTTGGAACGGGCCAATGGGCGTCTTTGAATTCCCCGAATTTGCCAAGGGTACCGAAGCCGTGGCAAAGGCCTGCGCAGAGTGCGGCGGCACCACCATAATAGGCGGCGGCGACAGCGCAAGCGCCGTGAAGAAGCTTGGCTATGCGGACAAGATGACCCATATTTCCACCGGCGGCGGCGCAAGCCTTGAATTCCTGGAAGGTAAAGTTCTGCCCGGCGTAGCCGCGCTGAACGACAAATAAGTTTATTGAAAGGTAGGCTCAATTTTATGAGAAAGCCGATAATAGCCGGAAACTGGAAAATGAACATGACGCCGAGTGAAACGGCGAAGCTGATAGGCGAACTTAAGCCGCTGATTGCAAACGAAGCGTGCGACGTGGTGGTTTGCCCGCCCGCGTGCTGCCTTGCCGCGGCAAAGGACGCGCTTTGCGGGAGCGAAATCCATCTTGGCGCGCAGAACGTGCATTGGGAAAAGAGCGGCGCATACACCGGCGAGGTAAGCACAGCCATGCTGAAGGAGCTTGGCGTCGAATACGTTATAGTTGGCCACAGCGAGCGCAGGCAATACTTCGGAGAAACGGACGAAACCGTGAATAAGCGCGCCCGCGCGGCACTTGAGGCGGACATAACGCCCATAATATGCGTTGGCGAAACGCTGGAGCAGCGCGAAAGCGGCAGCACAAATGAAATAGTATCCGCGCAGGTAAACAAGGCCCTTTGCGGCATGAGCGAGGCGGACGCGGAGCGCGTTGTGCTGGCATATGAGCCCATATGGGCAATAGGCACGGGCCGCACCGCAACGAGCGCACAGGCAAACGACACAATAGCCGTTATCCGCGCCGAGGTGCGCCGCATGTTCGGCGCGGCGGCGGACAAGCTGCGCATACAGTACGGCGGCAGCATGAAGCCGCAGAACGCGAAGGAGCTTATGGCCATGAGCGAAATAGACGGCGGCCTTATAGGCGGGGCAAGCCTGAAGGCGAACGATTTTGCCGCCATAGTGCATTACGATAAATAAAAAGGACGATACGGTTATGAAGAAAATGACTGCGCTCATAATCCTGGACGGCTTCGGCATAAGGGAGGAGAGCAAATACAACGCCGTAAAGACGGACGGCGTGAAGAACATAACAAAGCTTTGGAACGAATATCCGCATACGCAAATAGCCGCAAGCGGCCTTGCCGTCGGCCTGCCGGAAGGGCAGATGGGCAACAGCGAGGTTGGCCATCTTAACCTTGGCGCGGGCAGGATAGTTTACCAGGAGCTTACGCGCATAACCAAATCAATACAGGACGGCGATTTTTTTGAAAATCCCGCGTTCAATGCGGCCATGGACAGCTGCAAGCAGCGCGGCACAAAGCTGCACCTTTTCGGCCTTTGTTCCGATGGCGGCGTGCACAGCCACCTGAACCATCTTTATGCCCTTATAAAGCTTGCAAAGCAAAAGGGGCTTGAAAAGGTGTATGTGCATTGCTTTATGGATGGGCGCGACGTTCCGCCCGAAAGCGGTAAGGGATACATTGAGCAGCTTCAATCCAAGCTGAACGAGCTTGGCTGCGGCAAGATTGCAACCGTAATGGGCCGCTACTATGCAATGGACAGGGACAACCGCTTCGAGCGCGTTGAAAAGGCCTATGCCGCAATGACATACGGCGAAGGCGTATACGCGGCAGACCCCGTGAAGGCAATGCAGGCTTCCTATGACGCGGGCGTTACGGATGAATTCGTCGTGCCTGTGGTCATAACCGAAAACGGCGCGCCGGTAGCCAAGGTTGAAGCGAACGACAGCGTTATATTCTTCAACTTCCGTCCGGACAGGGCGCGCGAGATTACCCGCGCATATCTTTTCGATGATTTCACGGGCTTTGAAAGGCGGAACGGCTGCTTCCCGCTCACCTATGTTTCCATGACGCAGTACGACAAGGCGTTTGAAGATAAGCTTGCGGTTGCATTCAAGCCGGAAACGCTTACGAATACGCTTGGCGAATACGTGTCCGCGCATGGGCTTACGCAGCTGAGGATAGCTGAAACGGAGAAGTACGCGCACGTCACGTTCTTCTTCAACGGCGGCGTGGAGGCCCCCAATCCCGGCGAGGACAGGGCGCTTATCCCCTCCCCCAAGGTGGCCACATATGACCTGAAGCCCGAAATGAGCGCGTATGAGGTCACGGAAGAGGCCGTGAAGCGCATAAACAGCGGCAAGTACGACATGATGATACTCAACTTTGCCAATCCCGACATGGTAGGCCACACGGGCGTTATGGAAGCGGCGGTAAAGGCGGTGCATACCGTTGACGAATGCGCGGCGCGCGTGATAGACGCAATACTTAAAAACGGCGGCCGCGCCATACTTACGGCGGACCACGGCAACTGCGAGCTGATGGCGGAGGAGGACGGCACGCCCTTCACCGCGCACACAACAAACCCCGTGCCGCTTATACTCATAGACCCCGCGTACAAAGGCGCGACGCTCCGCGAAGGCGGCAGGCTTTCGGACGTTGCCCCTACAATGCTGAAGCTGATGGGCCTGCCCCAGCCGAGTGAAATGACGGGCGAAAGCCTTGTGTAATCAAAACCGACAAGCAATAAATAACCCCCGCGCTTAGATGGGTGTTCATAAAACAGTCAATGGAGCGTATCGATACAGATGCGCTCCATTTCTCATGCCAACATACTATGTAAAGGGGTGCAGCCCCTTGGCTCTCCCTTTGGGA
>ERZ827512.1181-NODE-1181-length-27645-cov-5.651867_pt1 | contig 27645 bp, 15 predicted proteins | sample MGYA00519916_ERZ827512 | MGnify/ENA primary metagenome ERZ827512 (study PRJEB31778, sample SAMEA3449335) | human gut metagenome | biome: human gut; feature: human-associated habitat; material: faeces | place: United Kingdom | collected 2010/2012 ... | reverse complement strand
GATTCCAGTAGCCGGACAGCTCCAGCGACCAGTTGTCCGTCAGGGCCGCTTCGGCGCCGACGTTCAGCGTCGCTGTACATGCCGCAAGGGCATTGGCCCTTACGGCGAAGATCTGCGCCGAAGCCCTGCGGGGCAGCCCCCACAAGGCCGCCGACAGCAGCAGGAACAGTATGATTCGTTGTTTCCTCATTGTTGAAAGTTAATTCGGTTTTATTCCCGGATGCAGCGCACCGGATTGGCGGCATAGCGGTAAAAATCCGTCGTGTTGACGAATGGCGGGTAGTTGCTCGTATCGAATACGATCGAGGTGCAGGCTACGTCATGGAACACGCCGGTCGAGTCTCCCCAATGAAGATAATACGGAGCGTTCGTGTAGAGCCTTCCGAGCGATCCGTTCCGGTCGTAACGTCCTTCGTAGAACGTTCCGCCCAAGGGTATTTTCGCCGTCTGCGTGCTGTTACAGCGGATTGTAACGTAATAAGGTGCCGATACGCCTATCCGCTCTATTCCCGCAAAATCCTCGGCACCGGGCACTTTCCACCCCGGAGGGCATGGATCGTAAATGGATTTATGGCTGGTGCGGCTGATATTGTTCTTCCCGGTCGTGACGTTACCCCAGAGGTTCGGGTGGTGGACGTAGAGCCAGTCGGCGACCGACGTCCACTCTTCCCAATCCTCGTAAAATACACCGTCCATATAGGTCGTAGGATGCGCTGTGGCCCATTCGAGGGTCATCACGTCGTAAGGCGATTCAGTTCCGGAGGTTCGGGGATTGCTTTCAGCATACTCGAATCCCGGAGCATAGACGGTCGGAGCCTGCGTGTAGGCGTCCGTGGCCAGCGCCGGATACGGGAACGGATCTTTGCGGCCCCACTGGTAATAGAGTCCTTTGGCAGCGGCCTGCGTGCAATCCGTAGCCAGGGCCCCGAGGTTGCGATCCATAAAGACGGCTCCCGAAGCGTAGGTCTGGGCCGTGGCCTCGATATCGTAATCCACCGACCAAATGTGCCACGACCATATGCATACCCCGCGGCTGTCGAGAAGTCCGATTACGGCGTTGCCATAGGTCATGCCGGTTCGGAAGACGATACGTCCGTCGCCAGTCAGTTCCGCGCTTTCGACGATCGCGCCACGGATCGTGCCCGTTTCCCAGAGGACTTTCGCCTCGGCTCCCGCAAGTCTCTTCGGGACGATATTCGTCGTTGCACGGCCGTTGCCCATCGTCGTAGCGTCGAACGAATAGAAGGTATTCAATTCCGGCGCGATATAGCAGTTGGCCGTGCCCCCGTCGTCGAGCGGCCGGGTATTGGCCGTGAATTTCGGGAAGATCGCGGCTTCAGGCGAGGTTGGAATATAAACATACGAGGCCGATGTCGAAAGCAGCGTTCGGTAATCCGAAGAGGCATACCATCCTTCAAAACGATACCCGGCATCGGGCACGGCAGTCAGCGTGCATCCCTTTTCATGGCACAGGACGACCCGGTCGTGCGTCAGGGAAGAAGTTTCAGCGTCATACAACGCTCCGGCGACGGTTACCGTACCGTTCCCGTTTTCAGCCGTCGCGGGGTGAATATATACGTCGAGACGGTTGGCGAAGCGGTGTCCGATGTCGAACGACTGTGCAAATCCCGCATCATCCTCGACCGTGACGGTATAGACCACCTGCGAATTGACTGTCGTATAGATTCCCGGAGCGTAGTTCACGCCGAAGACATTGGGGCCGGGCTGTTCCGGAAGCATAAGGTCGCGGCCTTCCCCTACGGGAGAGCCGTTCAGACAGAACGCTCCGGCGTTGCCTTGCGCGACACCGATACGTCCCCGAAGCGTCAGGGGTGCGGGACTCCCGTCGATCTCCACGGCAAGCATCTGAAACGGATTGTAGGTGCAATATCCGCCGACCGAGTTTTCTTCGTAGGTGTCATGCACATTGACGGCATAGCTGCTAATGCGGGTATCGACCTCGCTGTCGCCCAAGATCGAGATATTGAGCCTGTAATGCGTGTTGGCCCGGACATTGAAATCCGAAGTGTTGTTTCCTCCGAGATAAATATAATAAGCCAATACTTTCGACCCGCGCACGGCGCGGATCAAAAGATACGAGGCATTCGCAGGGGCATTCTCCGGGTTCTTCTGCTTTTGGTCGGTAATCGTAGCGACGACGCCTTGCATATTGGGCAGCAGATAGCAGTCGTCCGCAGCCTGCTGTCCGGAAAGTTCCACCTCCGGACAATCCGTATAGTCGTCGGGATCATCCGACGGTGCGGCCGCCATATCGAACACGGATACAGAACGCAGTACCGAGAACAGTTGCACGGAGCGCAGTTCGATGTCGGCAACGGCCGGAGTAACGGTAATGTTATAGGAGATTTTCGACACGCAGCGTTGTACTTCGACGGCAGGAAGCGTCAGCACACCGTCTGTCGAGGGCATGATCGTAACGTTGCCCTCATAAGCCATCGGCAATACATTGTACTCGTCGGCATACGACACGGTGAAATCTTCCGATGCCGGATTTTCACCCAAGTCGCGTCCCATGTTAACTGTAATACGTATCCTGTAGTCGCCCGGTAGGCATTCGAAACGCAGCGTCGCAGAGGTCTGGTAACGGTGTAGGACAACATTGCTGTTATCGTCGTAAAGGTAGAGGTTCAGGTCGCGGATAGTCGTTTCATCCGCAGAGCGAGTTACGGAGGACATCCTTTCGGGCCGTACTGTCAGGCTGACGAAGACACCGCGGGGATTTGTACATTCTGTCCTGTCCTCGGCGATGCAGCCCCACAGCAACAGGATGGCAGCGAGTATCAACAGATATTTTTTCATAGTCGGAAAAATCTGAAAAAGGGATTGAAAAAAGCTCCCGCCCGCGAGGGACGGGAGCTGCCAAAACAAGAGGGCTATGCCCCCAGTTCGACGTTCTGCGTAACGGGCGTCTCCCAATCGGCGACGGTGACCGATACGGCGCACTCCTGACCTACGAGGCCCGTGATATTGGCCGCGACACGGTAGTAGCCGTTTCGGAGAATCTCGCCCGCGGCCTTACCCGTCAACTCGACCGAATAGGTCATCTCCGAGCGGTCGTCCGTAGTCGAGGTGCTGCCGTCCGAATCGTATGTGGCGTTAATTTCCAGCAGAACGCGGCTGCCCGCGGGCAAAGCTCCATTCTCGAAACAGTAGAACAGCGCATTGCATTTTCCCGAAGCCGTGGCGGGAGTCTGCGTGTGGCTGAAGGTCATGGCCCCGGGTGTCGGCGTTCCGGCCACGACGAGCGACTGTGAGGCGGCTTTGGAGAGTTTTACCGAGTTGATGGTAAGCGTTCCGGCATATTTGTCGGCGAACGACGGGTCGATGGTCGTCTGAAGAGCTACTTTAGCGACAGTGCGTTTGAGCGTGATGCCGACATTGGTCGTGGAGTTCACGGCCCCGACGGTCTGCGATTTCATGCCCGACATCACGAAGCCGCCCGAACGCTTGGCTGCGGTGGACACCTCGGCAAAGGTGCCGTTATAGTCGGCGGCCGACTTCTCCACAAGGGCCGTAAGGGCCGCCCGGGTCTTGGCCGACGAGGCGTCGTAGTTCGCTATGGCGTAGAATGAGCAGGGGGTGCTGGCAAGAGATTTAGGTAGGGAGAATGTCGCCGATTTCGCGGCCAGCTCGCTGGATGTTAAATCCCGGCGAATAACGAAGTTGTCGGCATTATCGAAGACGAAAATCGACAGTGACGACAACGAAGACTCTCATGCCTCGGCCGAGGCTGTCGAATCGAAGAAGGAGCGGGTGTCGGCAGCATCATCGGTAAGCGTAAGTGCGATACGTGCCCCATCGGTGAAAGAATTGGGGGAAGGTACGACTTCGGTCTCCTTGTTGCAGGAAACGAATGCGGCAGCGAAGACTGCAACGGCTAAAAGGATGTTTTTCATGTTATTTGGATTTTGAATGCAGCGATGCACTATGCGTCGCTTTCTGCTGCAAATGTATAATACAAAATCACTGAAAAGTACACTTTTCCGGATGCCTCTCGGGAAAAATCAAAAAGTTTTTTGTAAAGTATGAAAATATAATCAACTGAAAAATAACCTGTTGAAATTTTGCAAACGGAGAAAAACTTTCTGATTTTCTCATCCTTGACAGGCCTCCGCTCTCTCTATCGCAGGTGTCTTTCGACGACTTGCTCATAGGCTTTTTTCAATTTATCCAGAAAAGGTGTGACCGCCGTGCTGCGGTCAAGCATCCTGGTTTTCTTGACATAGACATCGTTGATCGTGATATGGAATGTAGAAGACAAGGCACGGACGATCTCGATGAAACGCGCCTTGCGGTTGCCGTACATGATAATCCCGTTTTTATGAAGGGCAACGGCAAGCTCCAGCAACTCTTGCTGCGTCCCTGTCCACAGCAACTCGCCGTCCTGATAGGATAAAGGGAACGAATAGTCTTGGTTCGAGCTATATTTCGTACTATTGCTGACGATATTGATTTCGCAATCCAGAATATACATGATTTTATAGATGAACGTCGTCCTTAAAACATTGTTCGAATATCGATTAAACGATGGATGGGACAATACGTCGAATTCAATCCGGCCGTAATGCAGTATTCTTAATATTTCGTCCCGGTCGTTGCAATTAGCGATCATTTCGATCATCGTCTCGATAAATTCCTCATATGCCTGGGTTAATTCTAATAGATTCGATTCATTATGGGATAACAACGCATATATACGGGTGTCGATAAGCGTTTTCATAATTGAAAAAGTTACAGACTGATTTATAATCGTTGACACTAATTATAGAAATGCCATTGAAAACAGTAGCTTTATAACCAAGTTTGCAATTGCAATGGATCGCTGAATTCATTTCTGCACAAAAGAGGAGCTGTCTAATAAGTTTTTTTAACCCTCTGAGAATTGCATCTTCGGAAAAGTTCTCGAATAGCAGTACGAATAAAAAAGGGCTGCCTAAGAATTGTTAGACAGCCCCTATCAATAACAAATGGGAATCACACAAATGGGAATATAAAATTATCTCATTTCAGATTATTCAAGAATAGTCTGGTGTGTTACTACTTTTTTGATTGTAGGTAATGAGGTGCTGCAATTCTAATTAGGACCAAGAATAAAGCTATATATTATTCCTTTCGGTTCATTGCGAGACACTGGGGTTTCGATCAAAATAGTCAATCAATGCATACGCATTCACATGAACCTGTTTCATGGCTTTCAGAAAATCCGTATAAGGTTCGCTGTCGATCGAGACAATACCCTTGTTGCAATAGGCTTCTTCGCCGCTCTTACTCCTATAAACAGCATCCCGGTATTTGAAATGCACCCATCCGACACAGTTTCGGGCACGCAGCAGATGGAGGGTGAAATTCTGGTAATAACGTCCGCGGTCGGCCTGCGTGCGCACAAGCCATCCGCCACCCTCCTTATTTTCATACGGAACGCCGTTGCGGACCGCATCCGCGCCCTTGACATAAAACTCAGTGACGAAAAAGGGCTTGCCTTCGGACCATATTTCCAGATCGCGCATGTATCTCTCTTCGGGCGTCCAGACCCCATAATAATTGATCGAAATCGCGTCGCAGTATCGGGCACAGGCTCGTACGGTGATCTCGTCGTATTTCGGGAATCCGTGCAGACGGCTTCCCAGTATCAGGTGGTTCGGGTCGTGGCGGCGCAAAGCTTCGGAGGCAGTCCGGAAGTAGTAGTCGGTAACATAGGCGCGGAACGCCTCTTCATCCTCCTCGGTGATTGCTTCGGGCGCGACTCCGCGGCGCCGCAGAAACTCAAGCGCCGCCTCTTTGGCATAGGCACAGCTCTCGGGAAGCGGCGTCGGATTCCGGGCATCCGTTATGCCCAGAAAATTACGCAGCAGGATCGTCTGGTCGGCAAAATACTTGCGCCATCCGATAAAGCCCAATTCATTGTCGATGTAGTACCCGATGCAGTGTTTGTCGTCGCGGAATCTGGCGCAGTTCTCGCGGGCATACCGGTCCAGGTGATCCAGATAATCGGGATGAAAAACCGCAATCAACCGGTTGAGCTTCAGCCGGTCGATCTCCGTATCCCACACGAACGACCGCAGCATGTAAGCCAAATCGATATAGGCCAATTTCCGACCGCCGGAATCGAGAATCCGCTCACCGCACCCCGGAGCCATGACATCGGAGTAGTGTTTGAGGGTGAAAGCTCCGAAATTGGCATAGTTGAACCCATTTCCCCGTAACAGCCGGGCCGTCTCGCGGCTCCACCGCCGTTCGCCGGGCATCCCGGCGCAATCCCCAAGACTCTGCGTTCCCATCAATACGAGACATCCGCCGTCGGGATCGATGAAATACCAGCGATTATCGAATCTTCCGAGGCGGAAATACCCCGGACGACCGATGACGACCGACGGTTCCTTCAGGTCGCGGCGTCCGCCCCACCGGGTAAGACGAATCCGCTTCGGCCGAAAACCGTGCAGACTGTCGACGACAAGCGTCCGGTCCGATTCACCGCTCTCCCAGCCGGTATATTCCAGGTTCCGGATTCTCCGGTATTCCACCGTACAACGGTTCCCGTAAGGTATTTGCTGCCCGAAGCCGGGACTGCCGAGACCGAAAGCCATCGACAAAAGAAACATTCGGATTTTCATCGTCCGGTCTTTTCAGTATAGAAACGGTCGATCTCGGCCGCATATTTCGTATAGAGCAATCTGCAAAGCCGGAAGGCATCCCCTCTGGGCTTCTCCGCGAAACGGTCCTTCCGTCCGACCCATTCCCACTCGAAGTCCTGCAACTCCTGCAACAGCGTATCCTCATCCGGAGCGCCGTCGCTTTGCAGCCGGTCGTAGAAGCGGCGCCAGCGCCCCTTGTAGTAGTCCGACACCAGTCCCGACCAGGTGCGGTTCGCATAGTCGTTCAGCGAATAACCGCGGCCTCCCCAAGTGGTGAGGATGTTGCGGGCATCGCGTTCGAAATAGTCTTTCTCGGCGGGAGTCGTCCCCATCCTGCGGGCATCGGCAATCCACTTCCCGAGCAGAAAATAAGCATCCGATGCGACCAGCCGGTCGATATCGTCCAGCAATTCCAGCAGGCGCGCCGAAAGCCGGGCGACCGTTTCCCGGTCCCCGCCGCGGCAGGCGGCGATACACCGCTCGTTCAGATTCCCGAAGTAGTTTTCAAGACATTGCCGGGGAATGTTGACGCAATCGAAACGGCTGGATGCTGTCCGTTCCGGCCGGGCGAGCGTCAACTGTTCCCAGACTCTCAGCAAATCGCGGTTGTCGTAGTCGAGATGCGGGCTGCTCCATTTCGACCGCCCTTTCAGGTTCGGACGGGCGCAAACCGCCGCCGAACGGTTTCCGCTCGGAGCACAGTAGATCTTGTCGTAAAGGATTCGCCAGGCCTGTCGGTAATGCACATCGATACGTCCAGAATGGCGGTCGGCCAGCCGGTCGATCCACCCGGCATCGTCGTATAACTGCGTCCAGGCGCGGTCCAAGACATATTCATACATGAACGGATTGACATCCAGCCCTTCGAGCGTGCAGCCGATCCCCACGAAATTGCGCCCGGCCTCCGCATAGGCGCGGTCCAGTTTCCGGCTTACGTCCTTCACGTCGCCCGCAAGCATCGTATTGCCGCCGAAATTGCCCAGATAGGACCAGATGAAAGGCTGACCGTAGAAAGATTCCGTGCTGCGCCACAGCTCCACCTTGTCGCAATAATAGTCCAGCATCAGCAGTTTTCCGTCCGGAACGGCGCACAGATAGGCTTTCAGCCGTTCGGGAGTCCAATCCCTGCGCTTGTGGTAAAAGACCCAGGCCATTTGCAGCCAGACGGCATCCTTGTCGAACTGCGTGATCGACTCGTACGTCAGCCGGGCGGCCCGTGCCAGATACTCCGGGTCCCAGCTCGGCGGATCGAGCTCGTTGAAGGGATCGACCCCATAGACCGAACTCTCGCCGAACAGCCGCCGCTGTTCCTGCATGTAAGCTTGTTGTATCCGGTTGAAAAGCGGCTCGGCAGGGTTCAGGTAATAGCTGTTATACGGTCTCTCGAAACTTGTCCACGGATTGAGCCGTTCGATGTCAGCATCGGGGAAAAGCGTTTTCAGGGCCTTGGGCACATGCCCCGTGAAAGAGGTGAAGACCGGCTGAATACCGAGCTCCCGCTCCCGGGCGATGATGCGTCGCTGCAATTCCAGCTGCCCGTCGATCCACGACTGCGGCAGCGGCCCGTGCCAGGCGTCGATATTGGCCATGCGGTGCCAGGGCAGGTAGGAAGGCCCGGTGAAATAACCGCGTATCGTATCGTCGTCCAGCCCGAACCGCCGCCAGACGCGCTGCCAGACGGCTTCCTGTCCCGTAGTCGCCAGCGCCATCGTGACGCCGTTCAAAGCCATCCAGTCGATGAAATGCTCCCACTCGTCCCACTGCCACCAGTTGAGCGAATAGCCGTAGGTGCAATAATTCAGAAAAAACCGGTTGCCGACCCGCGCCTCGCGTTCGACACGTCCTTCCACGGCCGGCAACCGCTTCGGCTCGTCGATCTTGTCGCGTCGGTACCATGTCACCGTGACACGGCAATATTCACGCAGGTAGCAGTTCAGGCCGAAGGCCATCGAGACCGCCGAATTGCCGGAGATCTGCAACTCGTCACCGTGCATTTCGAGCACGAACCGGTCCCGGTCGGACGGAACGTGCACAAACCGGATACCGGCTCCCAACCGCGGCAGGATACGCCGGGCCAATGCGGCGGCAGCTTGTGTTTCGGCCGTACCGGAGGCCGAGGCGGAGCGAACCGCGAGCAGCGGGATCGCCGCAAACAACAGAATAAGCAGTTTTTTCATGTTCGTATCTCATTCGGTGACGCGCAGGGACTCGATCCGGCCTCCGCCCTCGGTAATCAGGATGCGCATTTCGCTGGCATTGGTCCGACGGAAGCGATAGAGGGTCCCCGACCGGGAGAAGCGTATCGGATAACTTCCGACCGTCAAGAACTGGCCGCCGCCCGACATGAGCTGCACCTCGAAAGTGCCCTCCGAATCCTTCGACCAGCGAATCTCCACCCCTTCGGGCCGACCATCGCCCCCGGTCGGCAGGATCAGCGATCCACCCTTGTCGAGCGCATACGGACAGCGAATCTCCTCTTTCGGCGCCACGGGTCCCTCGCCATCGACCGTGACGGTAGCTTTCAACCGGATGTCGGTCGACGACGCCCCGATCAGCACGTCGAAATCCCCGGGTTCGACCACCCGCTCCATCCGTTCGTTCAGCAGCGATAGGTCCTGCGGACGAACCTGCATGGTCACACGGCGCGTCTCGCCGGCTTTCAAATGCACGCGGTCGAAGCCGCGCAGGTTCTTTTCATAGGTGGTCACTGACGAAAGCACGTCATGAATATAGAGTTGCACCACCTCGTCCCCGTCCCGCTGCCCGGTGTTGGTCACGTCGAACGACACCCTAAAAGGCTCGTCCTGGCGGATCGTCTGCGGTTCGATCCGCAAGTCGGCATACTCGAACGTCGTATAACTCAGCCCGTAGCCGAAATCATACAACGCCCCGTTGATACGGGTCTGGTTGCCGCCGGGGCCCGGCGTGAGTCCGCCGTCGGTATTGGCCGCAGGTTTGTACGGGAAATTGAAGGGTATCTGCCCGACATGCCGCGGAAAAGTGACCGTCAGCTTTCCTCCGGGATTGTACTCTCCGAACAGCACCTCGTAGACGGCCTGCCCGCCGTGAGCTCCCGGATACCATGCCTCGACGATGGCATCGACATGCGCATCGGCCCAATTGATAGAGTTCGGACGGCCGTTTATCATCACCAGCACCGTGGGTTTTCCGGTCGCCTCGACCGCCCGCAGCAGCTCCTCCTGGCGGCCCGGCAGGTCGAGGCTCGACCGCGAACAGTTTTCACCGCAGGTGCGGGAACCGCCGCCCAGGACCACAACGGCCACGTCGCTCTCCGATGCGGCCTCTGCGGCCCGCCGAATCCCGGCTTTCTCTTCGGGAGTCATCTCCTCCCGAAAAATCTCGGACAAAGGCCAGGCGGCATCGACCAGCTCGCATCCTTTCTCATAGACGATCTCGCACCGCGCGCCCAGATTCCTTTTCAGTCCGTCGAGCACCGAGATGACCTCGACGGCCAACGGACCGTAATGTCCCAGTGCAAATCCCCGGGCATCGGCGTTCGGCCCCAATACGGCAATACGGCGAATCTTCCCGGCAGCGAGCGGCAGCGTATGGTTCTCATTCTTCAACAGCACGATAGATTCCCGCGAAGCCTGCAACGCAACCTCGTTGTGCTGCGAACCGTTTACCTCACGGTCTGCTGCGGCCAGATCGGTCTGATAGGGTCTATCGAACAACCCGACGAGGAATTTCACGCGCAGCACGTCCCGAACCCGGTTATCCAGCAATTCTTCGCTGATAAGTCCATCCCGGAGAAGCTGACGTAACGGCATCACATAGGTTTCGGGGTGCCAGAAATTGCAGCGGACGTTAAGTCCAGCCTCAATGCTCTGCCGCACGGCATCCAACTGGTTGACAGCCGTATGGTGCTTGTTATGAAGATACTCCACCGAACCGCTGTCGGAAACGACGTAACCGCGGAACCCCATCTCGCCGCGCAGACGTTCCGTAAGCCAATAGCGGCTACCCTGAATCGGAACGCCGTCGTAATCGTTGTAACTCGACATGACACCGAGAATCCCGGCGCGCCGGATAACCTCCCGGAAAGGCATCAGGTGGATGTTTTCCACTTCACGCAGCGGTATCTGCGGATCGACGCGCGACATCCCCTCTCGAGCCCCCTTGTTATTACTGTAAGCGGCGAAATGCTTGGCCGTCGAAGCGACCTGATAGTCGGTCTGCATGCCCGAAGCCATCGCCACGCCGAGTTCGGCCACCAGATAGGGGGATTCGCCGAAAACCTCTTCGTAGCGACCCCACCGCTGGTCGCGTCCCACGTCGAGGACCGGAGCATAAATATTCGTGTAACCCAGCAGCCGGGCCTCGCGCCCGACGATGCGTCCGGTTTTACGCAGTAGTTCGCGGTTCCAGGTATGCCCCATGCCCAGCTGGGACGGGAAATTCGTTGCCCGGTAAGCCTCCACGCCGCGAATCCCCTCGTTGGTCATGTCGACGGGAATGCCCAGACGGGTCTCCTCGACAAAAAAACGCTGCGTTTCGTTGATGGCCCACGCATGGCGCGACGCCGGCCATACCAAGTCGCAGTCGAGCAGGGGTTTGCCCCACTGCACGAATCCGTTGAGGTGCTCGTCGATGGCCCCAAGCCCGTCCTTCCAGAGCTGATCCTTCCAACCGGGTGTCGGCAGCGAATCCTGCAGCACGCGCTTATAGCCGTAGAGCGTCACCAGCTGGCAGGTCTTCTCTTCAATGGTCATCTGCGACAGCAGGTCTTCGATCCGGTCGTCCAGGGCGGCCTCCGGGTCCTCGTAAACATCCTTGCGGCCGTTCTTGTTGAAATCGATCCAGCCTTTCCGGTAGATCGGATTATTCCCCGGATCATACCGCTCCGCAGGCTCCGACGCATAGGCCGGAGATTCCGTGCAGCAGGCCAGGCCGACCACGGCCAGGCCTGCTGCGAATCCTTTGGTTATCCGCAAATTCCTCATCGGCGTTCCTGCTTTTCGAAGACTCCCAGCCGATAACGGGCTTCGGACTTCCACACCTCCCCGCGCGAAACGACCCGGTTCCCGCAATAATCGAAATAGAGTTTGTTGTAACCGTCCTGCGGCGTATACATGCTGCAAAAGAACCGGTTCTCGGGCATCCAAGGCTCATAATCCACTTCCACCTCCGCGAACAATCCGCTTTCACGGCCCCAAATGCGGACCTTGCGCACGTCCCGGCCCTCGACCGAAAGCGTCCGATCCGAACGGCTTACATCATAAATCCGTTCCGAATCGTCCATGACGAGCCGGTCGGTGATCTGCGTACCGTCGTTCAGGCTCCGGGCGATGGGCAGCATGGCCAGCTTCATGTTATCCACTTCGACCTCTTCGAGCCAAGTTACTTGTTGTACAATCTCGATCCCGCCGGTCGAAAAGGTTAATTCCTTGATGTGTTCAGCAATGGGACGATCTGTACCGTATTCGAACATCTGCGATTTCTGCCAGAATTTCACTTCCCGGCCGATCCCGGTCCCAACCTGGGCAAGGTCCTGCGGCTCGCCGTCGAACGAGAGACTCACCTCCGACAGTTCCTCGTAGCCGTGGAAGCCGCCCGTGAAATCGGGCATCCGCCGTCCTTCTTTCAGTTGCATGAACGCGCATTCCCACTCCCCGGGATAGATGAATTCTTTACTCAATCGGTTCTGAAACGTATAATCCCCGGTCCGCTCCACGTCATAAGCCCGTGTCAACCGCCATAGCCGGGTGCGTTTGGTAGGATTGAGAAAATAGTCCATGTCCACCCTGATATAACGGGCTTCATGTCTTGCACAAGGCAGAAACAGGGAAACTTTTGAAGGCGTCTTCACCAAAAACACTTCATCAGCGGCGGTCGTCTGCGCCGAACAACTCCCAAACAGTCCGGCAGCCAGTAAAAACAATATTTTTTTCATATTAGTCAGCGTAAACGGCATTTTGTTCGAGATTGGGATTCAGGTCTATCTCCAATTGCGGAACTGGAAGCCAGATCTTATAGTTCCGCCAGTTATCCTTTAGCATGTCAATACCGATGACCACGTTGTTGGGACCACCCTCCGAAGGTAGTTCTTCGATAGTCTTCGTGATTCTGCCGAAACGGATCAGGTCGATCTTGCGCTTCGACTCGTAGCAGAGTTCGCGACCACGCTCTTCGAGTAGCTCCTCGATGAAATCCGAACGGTAGTACGCCTCGTTGAGCTTTTTCAGCGAAACGTCGCCGGCCAGAACCCGTTCGCGGACCGGATCGAACTGCTTGCGGGCACCAGGTTCATCGCCCGTGAAATAGAGCGCCTCGGCATATTGCAACCGAACTTCGGCCATACGCATCAATGGATAGTTCATGACACATTGATTGGCACTGATACTGGAACGCTCCTTCGGATCCGAGACTCGGAACTTGCCGGTGCACCACAGCGCTGTAGAGGATCCGGAGGCGATGCCCGACGATTCAACTGGAACATAGTACTTGTAACCGTCGACCATCTCCGAGGGAATCTTGCTTAGATCGCTTCCGTACCGGTTGTTCGGATTGTAGGCACCCGTGATATTGTAGTCGCGGCGCACATCTGCATTGTCGTACGAACGATAGAGCTTCATCGTCGGAAACATGCGCTGGTAACTTCCGCCGACGGTCTTGGCATCGCCAACGGGACTCAGCACATAGTACGACACCATACAATGCTTCGTATTTTCGGCGTATTCGGCCATCAGCAGGCACTCCTTGTACTGCGCCTCCTTCGACATTTCGTAATAGAGTTTCCGGTAGTTATTCTTGTTGAGCAGTTCATAGGGGCTTTTTTCGACCACCTCTTTCAGAACGTCGCGCGCCGCAAGGCTCATCGCCTCTTCGTCGACCCAGCCGAAATCATTCAACGGTTGGATACCGACCAGCTCCTTCCCGACATCGTAACGTTTGCAGCTGGCCAGGTAATTATAGACCGAACCCAGATAGGCGGCCGCCGTCCAACGGTTGGCGCTCGACTTGAAGATACCCGCATCTTCCAGCTCGTCCCAGGCATATTTGAAATCGCCGATGATTTGGGTGTATACTCGTTCCAGGTTGTCACGGGCCGCCGTCGAACCGACAGCCGGCGCATCGTAGACGGGAACGCCGCCGAACGTCTGTGCCAGATGCAGGTAAAAGAACCCCCGTAGGAACCGCGCCTCAGCTTCGTAGGCCGTGCACTGCTCCGTAGTCAAGTCGTTCTCGCCTTTCAGCTGTTCGATAAGCGTATTGCAGCGCGAAATGCCGCGGAAAAACAGAACCCAGAAACTGCGAATCTGCGCATTATCGGTTTGATACGAGCCTCGCAACAGGTCGTAAAGCGTACCTGTCGAAGCCGGATTGCTCACAACCTCGTCACTGCACCCTTCCAACACATAGATCAAGCCGTAGTAATAAGACATTTGAGAAGAGTTAATCATGCTGTAACAACCGCTTAATGCCTGCTTGAAGTCGTCTTCGGTTTTGAAGAAAGTTTCCGGCGAAGTGGTCGAATACGGATATTGAGTCAAAAAATCGTCGATGCAGGAAGACAAGAACAGACCTGCCGTCAACAGCGATGATATTAATAATAATCGTTTCATTTCCTTTGATTCTTAAATTAAAAAGTGATGTTTACGCCTGCCATATAGTTCCGGGTGCGCGGATAGGAGGTCTGGTCCAGGGCCCGCAGGAACTTCTCGTATGAGCGCACCTCGGGATCGAGCCCTGAATACTTGGTGAAAGTATAGACGTTGTCGATGAGCAGATACACGCGCAGCTTGCTGATCCCCGAGCGGCCGAAATACTTTTGCCCGAAAGTGTAGCCGATATTCAGATTTTTGATGCGCAAATAAGAACCGTCTTCCACATAGTAGGTGGAAACCTGCTGGTCAGTCTGGTTAAGAAGCCGAGCATAGACGTTAGACCCGTTTTCGGGGGTCCACCGTCCCGCCCACGCCTCGGTCGAAAGATTATTGATGTTGTTGTCCAGCGAAGGTTCCAATTGGCGGCGGAAAGCATTAAGTATTTTACCGCCATAAGAGCCATCGATAAAGACGCCAACATCCAGGTTGCCGATGCGGAACTCGTTATTGATACCGAAGTTGAAGAGCGGATTGGTATCGCCTATAGCTGTCCGGTCATTGGAATTGACAACGCCTTCACCCGTCAAGTCGCGGTACTTGCGATCGCCCGGTGCGATGGTCTTTCCCTCAAATGAGACCACGTCCTCTTTGAGCGTATATTTAAACTGACTCATATTTTCCGAGGTAATGACCGAAGGATCGACAGGAGTTCCCGTATTGGGATCAGTCCAGTCGAAATCCGAGAGCTGGTAGTTGCCGTCCCAGATATAACCGTACACTACCCCGATAGGCTCTCCGACAACGACGCGGGCGATCTCCTGTCCCGAGAACGAACCATAATTCTGGGATACGGGGAAATAGCGCTCCGAACCGCCCAGTGAAATAAGCCGGGTCTTATTCGTATCAAAATTCACGGTTGTCGTCCAGCCGAATTTCTTACGGTTGATGTTTTGCGTGGTCAGCGTGAACTCGAAACCCTGATTGGTCATGCGACCAAGATTTTTCCACTGCTTCGAATAACCCGACTGCGAAGGTATACTGGCATTGTACAACATGTCGCGCGTGTCTTTGAGGTAGTAGTCGGCGGTCAGGGAAATACGACTTTTGAAAAGATCCAGGTCAAGGCCCACGTCGTATTGGTAGGTTGTTTCCCATTTCAGCTCGGGATTTCCCGAATTGGTGATGGCCATGCCGTAATTCAGGCTGCCGTTGGAAGCGTAATAACTCGATCCCATTTGCGAAAGGTAGGAGTAAGAGGTGATACGGTCATTGCCCGTAATACCCGCGCTGGCGCGGATCTTAAAGTTATTGATCGCCTTGACCTTCTTCATAAATCCTTCCTTGTCGATGCGCCAAGCTACCGCCAGCGACGGAAAATAACCGACGCGGTTGTTTTTGGCAAAATTCGAGGAGCCGTCGACGCGCATGTTGACTGTCAGGTAATAGCGGTTGTCGAAATTATAGCTTAACCGGGCGAATGCCGAGGCGCGATTTGTCTGGTAGACATCCGATCCCCACGACTGGGGCGTCAGCCCCTTACCGATGTCAAAAACCCCAGTACTCTCATCCTCGAAATTATCGACACGCGTCGATGAACGTTCATAATGATAGCCGTTGATCTCGACACCGGCCAACGCTCCGAAATTGTGGATTTTATTGAAACATTTCGTATATTCGGCCGTCGCGCTGAGCGTATAGCCAAGCGTTCCGGTATTGGTGATCTGCGAACGTCCGTCGGTGCTGCGTCCCCAGCGGCTGTGCGAAGAGTAGAACTCGCTCAGTTTCGAATTCGTATCGGAGAGCGATCCGCTGACACGGATACGCAGATCGGCGATCGGCTTGTACTGCACATAGACATTGCCGAGCAGTCGGTCGAACAGCGAACGTTTGTAGACTTCGTTGGAGATCATCGAGGTCAGGTCGACATAGTCGGCGTATTCGCCGGCCAGCTCGCTGGCCGTATACAGAATGACGGGACGTTCGGTATACATCATCTGGATGATCCCCGTGTAGCCGCCTGTGCCGGAAACGCCGCCACTGCTCACGGCCCCTTTGTTGTCCACCCGTCCGAAGGTCGCGGAAATGCCTGCCGAGAACTTTTTATTGATCTCGTGGTCAACCTTGATGCGGCCCGAATAACGTTGAAAACCATTACTCTCAATAATACCTTGCTGGTCGTAATAGCCCAGCGAGGCAGAGATCCGGGTCTTGTTTGCAACGGTATTCAGCGAAACGTCGTAATTTTGCATGAATCCCGTGCGGGTCATGGCGTCCGGGTAATTGAAAGTCTGCAAACCGTCCTTGGCCACATTGCGCGGTACCACGCCGTTGCCGTCCTGATAATCTTTCCCCCAAATTTCCTTGTCCGAGCCTCGTGCGAATTTGTAATCTATATACCCTTGTCCGTCAAGCACATCAAACTGTTTGGTAATCTGTTGCACGCCGAAATACATATTTAGATTGATGTCGGTCTTCAACGAGGAGCTGCCGCTCTTGGTCGTGATGATGATAACGCCATTGGCGCCACGCGCACCGTAAATGGCGGCTGCCGAAGCGTCTTTCAGCACGTCGATCGACGCGATGTCGTTGGGATTGATCGACGCAAGCGGATTATAGGTGTTCTGTCCGCCGCCGGCCGAAGAGGTCGCCACCTCTCCCTGATTCACGTCAATCTGCATGCCGTCGATGACATAGAGCGGCGCCGTACCGGCATTCAACGAATTGGTACCGCGGATGGTAATATCCACGCCGGCTCCGGCCTCGCCCGACTGCGTTGTGACGCGCACGCCGGCCATGCGTCCTTGCAATGCAGAGGTAAAATCGGTTGAACCAGTCTTCATCAGTTCGTCCGAACGCATGGCCGCTACCGATCCCGTCAGGTCTTTGCGCGGAACGGCGCTGTAACCGATGACCACCACCTCGTCGACCGAACGGATCTCTTCCTGCAAGGTAATGTCGTAATGCGTTTTCTTGGGCTGGATATTGACCTCGGCAGTCTGATAGCCGATAAACCGGACCTGCAATGTTCCTGCATTCACCCCCTTGATCGTGAATCGTCCGCGGGTGTCGGTCGTAGCGCCCGACTGTGTCCCAGTAACGACAACCGTCGCCCCGATCACCGGGCTGCCGTGCTCGTCAATGACCGTACCCGTAATCAGAGAAGTATCTTGTTTCGGCTGCGCCGATGTCACAGAACACGGCACTGAAACGAACAAGCATGCGACGATAAAATAATATATAAACTTTTTCATAAATCTCCAAATATTAGTAGTTTTTGAGAATCATACCATATGAATCACTTGTCGAAACAGTCCATGATGGCGTAAACATTCCGGTTCAAACAGCCCACGCCCTCGAGGAATCCAAGCCAGGGATAGCATTTGGCCGAGACCAGTCCCCGGTTGCAATTGTTGTCAGCCGTGCTTGTAAAAGCGTCGTCGTAGGCGAAATAGGTCCATCCAGCGCAGTTGTCGGCTTCGAGCAGCCCGAGACAGAAATTCTGGTAAAAATCGCCGCGGGCGATCTGCGACGGCACCACCCAGCCGCCTCCGCTGAGATTATTGTAGAGCGTTCCGTCGTAATTGGCGTCCTCGCCCTTCACATAGAATTCGGTGACGAAAAACGGACGGTCGCCGGTCCACGAACGGAACTCTTCCAGGAAATCGGCCTCGGGAGTCCAGACTCCGTAATAATTGATCGTCACCACATCGCAATACTTGGCACAAGCCTGCAACGTCTGTTTGTCGTATTTGCCGTTGCTGTGCAGACGGCTGCCGAAGATCAGGTGGTTGCGGTCGTATTTGCGGATAACGTCGTGATACTGTTTGTAATACTTTTCGGCGACGCGCGAGCGGAACTCATCATAGGCATCCGAAAGCCCGAGCCGGACGACATCCGCAGTCTTCGTGACGGTCATGACCTCGGAGCGGTTCAGCCCCTTCTCGACGACGAATGCCTCGGCATACCGGCGGGCCGCCGCCGCATCGGGCAGGGCAAGAAACTTATGCAGCAACACATCCTGATTACCGTACCGGTAGTCCCACCCGCGGAAGCCCAGTTCATTGTCGAGCTGGTAACCCAGCATATAGGGATCGTCGGCGACCTGTGCGCAAATCTCGCGGGTTTTCTCGTCGAGATAGGTTTCGTAACGCTCCTCGAAGATCAGGTTCAGCCGATTCATGTCGCGGTCGGTGTCGTCATAGGTCCACGGCAGGTTCCGGGCATCGTCCCACATAAAGGACCGCAGCATGTTCAGGGCTACGGAATGCGAATTCTTTCGGCCCTCGGCGGGATTCAGTATCCGCTCGTTTCGGGTGTTCAGCTGATACTGCGGCCGTACGCCCGTGAAATCGGCATGGTTGAATCCATAGCCAAGCAACAGTTCCGCCGTTTCGGCGGCCCAGTCGTCCGCCGATGCAAAACGGCTGCTCTCGGGATAAGCGACGTTTTGGGTGCCACGGATGATATTCACCCCGCCCTCCGGATCGACGAAGACCCAGCGGCGCCCGACGCGGCCCAGGCGGAAATAACCGTCCGTACCTTCGATATCCGTCGCCGTCAGGTCCTTGCGGCCTCCCCAGGCCGTCAAGGGCGGAACTTCGGTGCGACATTTCTCGGAGACAATCCGCGAGGTCGTTTCCTTCCATTCAACATCGCCCGGCTTCTCCTTATACTGTCCCGTCCTATTTTCCAGTACGAGACGCTCCGTAAAATCCTTTTTATGATCGGATTCAATATCGTGTTCCGTAATACATCCTATTGCCAGACAGGCGGTAAGTAATGCCACGTTCAAAACGAGATGATTCGTATCCATTGATTTTCTGTCGATTAATGGTTGAATTACCGTGTTTCACGCATACAACGCACAGTACGACCGTTACCGTGTCCCGTATTGAGATTATTATTGACTGTACCCTTTTTTACCTGTAATTGATAGGAATTGTTCGATCCCCGGGCGATGCTTCCAGTATAATAGTAGCTGTCGGCTCCTAGGCTTGTCAATGAACCACCTGAGTTGATTTCTCCTGCTGCGGGGAAGAAGACGCCTGCGGTGTCTGAACTGCCGGCCCGGAAGAAATAACCGTTCGAGAAACTGCCGACCACCCAGGTCGTTGAAAAGGCAGTAAAGGCGTCGATCGCCGGCACCATATACCCCGGTGGACACGGATCGTAGATGGTCTTCACGCCATACGGCCGGGCATTAGTCGTTCCATCGACCTTATCACCATCAGCATTACCCCAAAGATCAAAATTATGTGTTTCCAGCCAATCCGTCGTACTGTTGGGTTTATAATAAGTGTCTGGGTCCACAATGCCCGAAGCGATAGTTATTCCGTAACCTTTTTCAAATCCGCCATCCTCCGTTACAATGCGGGAAATCTCGTTGTTATCACCATCGAAACGTATGAAAGCAGGCCAGTTTCCAGACACATACGGGGTCACGAAAGGATCTTTACGCCCCCACTGATACTTCACGCCACAATAACAGAGCGGTTTGTAATAGCTATTCGAAGCCACTCCGATCTGATAGACTTTTGTGGTGAATGATTCTCCTGTAGGAATCGCTTTCGACTCATCGGTATATTGGATGACCGTGATCTCACCCTCGCGTTTTTTGGGAAATTTGGTTGCATCGCTATCCAGCCTACACATCGCACCCAGATTGCGATCCATCAACGGAAAGCGGTTCAACCCTTGCGCTACGGCCGTTGCATTGGTGTTCGCATTGACAATCACATCATCGGCATTCAGTTCATCGGTAAACCAGATCTGCCACGACCAGACGATCCGTCCGACTCCATCACAGAGGGCGATAACGGCATTACATGGAACAACATAATCGCTCGTCGTAAACTCGATGGAGGAGCCGTCGTACTTCACATCTGTAATCTGGTTGACGCACTCCTGCCAGAGCACACGCGCCGACACGCCGCCCGACAAAGCCGCCGAAGTGATCTCGGAACCGTTATAGTCGGTGAATCCGGCACCGTCGAGAACTCCTGCATCGCCGTTCCCCATCACCCGGGCATCGAAGCGGTAGGTACCGGGCGCATGGACCATATAGGTGTTAGCCGTGCCGTTTGCCGAAAGGTCTGTGGTAGTCTCCACGCGATCTTTTTTCAAGGGATTTAGATTCGGCAACACCATCACGTCGATATCGGCGGCACCTTTGCCGCTCATTTGGCTGAGTACAATCCAATCGGGAGCAGTAGCTTCCCAAAAAACATCTTCAGATTTCTTTTCACCGTTCGCATATTCGAGTTCCACTTTGCTTTCGGCGATTCGGATACCTTTAATGGCGGAAGTTTGGGTCTTATTAGCTCCCAAATAAATAAGTTGCTTATTATTGGGAGTCGCTTCACCGATAGCTCCTGAAGTAGCGCTGAAAGTGTAATCCTGCCGAATGGGACCCGGTGAAAGGCTCAAGGAAAGTTTATTGATAGACCCCTGTTTCAAGTCCATCGCTTCACAGACTGAAAGTTTGAGCGAACTTGTAGACGTACTCCCCGAAACCGAAAGATTCACTCCTGCAAGTTTCGCAGGAAGCACGACCGCACGAGCCTGATAGAGCTTGCCTTTCTCCATCGTGAGTCCCTCGCCGAAATCGAGAGTCACACTGTTACCGGTCGTTGTCCGCATATTGACCGTCGTAGTCGCGGCGTCGAGTTTGTAGGGACCGGTAAGACCCTTGCCGGTCCCGGCCCCGACGGGGGTCAGCGAGAGCGTTTTCAGCACGAAATCGCTAGTTGCCGAAAGTTCCAGATCCAACAGCGACAATGCGGGAGAGAGTTCCAGTTCGACGTGCTTTTCCCCGGCCGATTCCTTCACGACGGCCAGCGCACTGCTGATCATGTATTTCTCGAACCCGTCGTTCACGAGCTGTGTTTCGGCCAGTTCGAACGACAGCCCCGACGGATCAGATTCAGGCGTTTCCGACAACGCCTGGGAAGGGGCTATTGCATAAAAGATATGCGACCGGCGGCCATACTCCCATTCCTGTTCTGCTGAAAAATCGGCGACAGGAGCGTCCGTCTCCGTCGAAGTCCGGGCATAGGTCTTCCACACTTTGTCGGTGCATAATAAAGGTCCACGGCATCGTTCGCATGCCATTGAAGTTGGTACGGTTCGCGTTCCGCATCCGCATATTCCAGGGATGCAGCCTTTACTGTTGCGCGGGTTTCGGCCATATAAGTACCTTCCGGACCGAAATCATCCGGTTTGATACAGCCGCCCGCCAGTAGCAATACAACTACAAACAGGGTAAATTTTTTAATCATAAGGTATTAGATTTAAGTTGAAGTTCATTCGGACGGATTTTCGCCGTTCCGATATTACAAATTAATCATTTTTCCACAGTCCCCAAGGGATAGGATTGTCCGGATTTAGGGGTAATTTTTGATTCCCGGGCGAAAATACAAACATACGATCTCCGCTTTGCGGTAAAATATGTGAAAAATTTTTCCAAGATACAGGGTAGTTTTGAACGGATTTACGGGTAATTTCGACCGTCTGAAAAAATAATTCAATTTTAGCTGGAATCCTTTTTTTTATCGGAAACAAGTGATTAAATTTGCATATGGTCCTCTCTGAAACCATTCACCACAAGTTCCTGAAACTGTTGCTGCTGATTTTATGCCTGATCCCTTGGTCTCTGTCGGCAGCTTCATTCCGATTTATTCGCGCAAACCGGCTCGAATCATTTTCCAACAGTTCGGTAGTCTCAATCTATCAGGACGGACTTGGAGCCATATGGCTCAACTCTACTTACGGACTTTACCGTTATAACGGCACATCGCTCGACTTTCTGCAAAAACCAATGCCCAAGCGTCCACTCTGCGGCAATGGCAGCGAGTTGGTCTATATCTGTTCCTACGATGCCATTCTCTGCTATGATATCCGCACAAACCACCCCCAACGGCTCTGTTCCCCGGAGATCAATTATTCAAGCTGTGCTTTATATGCTGAAAAGGAACAGCTGTGGGTCGGATCAGGAAACCACATTTACAAGCGCAGTGGGGATTCGCTGCGTATGTGCTATGAACTGCCCATCCCCCATACATCCATCACCGCCTTCTGCCGTTCGCAGACGGGTACCCTGCTGGCCGCAACGTCCGAAGGCGGACTGTACGAGATCGACGGTAACTGCGAAATTCATAGCCGCATAACCATCGCCGGAAACATCTGCACGCTCTACCCGGACAGCAGGGGTGATCTTTGGATCGGAACGATGGACCGCGGCTGCTGGCGGCTCGGCAGCGACTATACGGTTGCCGGACACTACCACCGGGAAGCTTCCGGGAGTATGCGGCTAAAAAACAACCTGGTTCGGACCTTCTGCGAAGACCACAAAGGAAATCTCTGGATCGGGACAATGAGCGGCGTCGACCGTCTCGGAACAGACCGTCTGTGCCGCACGGACGAGTTGGGGGCCCTCGGCGAAAGCTCGGTATGGAGTCTTCGGGCCGACAATCAGGGCGGCATCTGGGTCGGTACGTTCTACGACGGAATCTACTACTGCAACTCCGACAACTACCCGTTCAATCCGATCCTGCTCCCGGCCGAACGCAAAGTAAAGCTCATCAACGCCATGGTCGAGGACAAACGCGGTGACCTGTGGATACTGACCGACAAGTTCGGCATGTTTCGCCAATCGGCGCACGACGGACAGATCCGTTACATTGCGGGCAGCGACAGCCACAAATTCAAATCCGCTTGGTACGACGCCGACGAAGATGCCATCTGGGCCGGGTCCTACATGGGAACGTTGCGCAAGTACGACATCGCGGCCCAAAACTGGTCGGACTACACGTTCCGCAGCGAAGACGGCACAAACGGTCCCGAAACCGTTAACGACATCAAATACCATGACGGCAAACTTTATCTGGGAACTACGCACGGCGTGCTCGTATTCGACAAACGAAGCGCACAAGTGGTCCGCAGCCCGATCGAAGGCTACAATGGGATCGTCTTCTCGCTGGCGTTTGACGCCCTGGACCGATTATGGATTGGCGGCATAGGCGTTCGTATCCTCGACCTTAAAAGCGGGCGTATGACCCGTTACGTCGGTCTCGACAACAATGATTTGAATTTCATTAAACTTTTCTGCGACCACGACGGTTGCATGTGGGGTGCCAGCCTCGGACAAGGATTCATTCGTCTCGACATGCAGCAGGGAGTGCGTTATACACAGGAAAACATCGGCTTGGCTGACAATTTCACCAGTTTCATCGGCGAAGTAGATCCCGACGTTCTGCTCGTCGGTACGAACAGCGGTCTGTCGCTGTTCAATACCCAAACCAACCGCTGTTACAACTATAATCACAACAACGGATTGAGTATTAGTTCAGCCCGGAGCGGCTGCATCCTCAAACGTGCTAACGACGACATCGTGATCGGCGGCATCGACGGTATCGAGACCCTCACACCCTCACAAGTCGAGTTCTCCGATGACAGCATTGACATCGCCTTTGACCGTCTAATCGTCAATAACCGGCGGATCTGCCCGGGTATTCCCGACGACAGACAGCCAATTCTGCAACAGGAGCTGCCATTCACACAGAAACTCGTGTTACAGCATCGCCAAAGGAATCTCTCGGTGGAGTTGGCTTCGTTCGACTTCGAAAAAGTCTATCCGATCTTCTACGAATACATACTCGAAGGTTATGATAATGAATGGACTCTCTTTTCACCCGAACATCCGATCGTCTACATGAACCTGCCGCCCGGCGATTACCGGCTGTGTGTACGCGCTGCATATTCTAAATTCGGTAACGACCATACGCAGATCACGCTTCCCATCGAAATCTGCGCCGCCTGGTATGCCACACTACCGGCCCGCGTACTCTACTACACCGCCGCACTGACCCTGCTGGGTTGGTTGCTTTATGCTTTTTATTCACGGATGCTGCTGGCCGAACGACTGAAACAGAAGGAGATCGAGAACCTCGAACGCATGCGCTTTTTCATCAATATCTCACACGAACTCCGCACGCCGCTGACACTTATCATCGGACAACTCGAACTTTTCTTCCGCAACCACAGGCACTCCTCCCCAGGGATCGAGAACATTGAGAATACCTATCGGAACGCCCTAAACATGCAGCGGATCGTATCCGACCTGCTCGATTTCGAAAAACAGAATCAGGGATATACGAACATCGCGGTTTCGGAAACGGACCTCGGCGCATTTATCGCCGATATTCGGGATTCGTTCGCTCAATATGCCAACTACCGCAACATTCGTCTGAAACTGCATCTCCCTGTTGAGACGGTGACCGCGAGCATCGATAAAAAACAGATGCAGCGCGTCTTTTCGAACCTGCTCATCAACGCCTTCAAATACACGCCCGACGGCGGACGCATCGACATCAGCATCCGCATCAGACATCGCCGCCGGGAGGATAATACCGTAACAATCGCCTTCGCTGACACGGGCTGCGGTATCTCAGAGAAGGCTCTGCCACATATTTTCGATCCCTTCTATCAGGATGTCTCCAACTCTTCGCGCGACCGCCATAATCACGGCACAGGAATCGGCTTGGCGCTGAGTAGAGGTATCGTTGAACTGCACCACGGAACCCTGACGGCACAAAACAACCGGAACGGCGGTGCACTTTTCACCGTCACTCTCCCATTGGGCAGAAAATGGTATGCCGACGATGACAAGGTGATGTCTGCCGAACAGCCCCAACCGGAATGCACCCCTGTACTACTGTCACGCCGGGCTTCCGACACTCTCCCCAGTACCGATTCAACACCGGGAAAAGGCTATAAAATGTTGATCGTCGAAGATGATGCCGAACTGCGGGCCTTGCTACATTCCATTTTCAAACATGGCTACAAGATCAGCGAAGCCTCAGACGGCGCCGAAGGATACAGCATGGCAAAAAAACTACAGCCCGATATTATCATCAGTGATGTGGTGATGCCAGTAATGGACGGACTGAGCCTCTGCGGTAAACTGCGTCAGGACCTCGAAACCTGCCATATTCCGATCATTCTGCTGACTGCCCAACCTTCGACTGACCATAACCTCGAAAGCATCAACAGGGGAGCCGACGATTACATCTCCAAGCCATTCAACATCAGCCAGCTCGAAGCTCGTTGCCGCAACTTACTGGAAAACAGGCAAAGGCTGCGCCGGAAGTACAGCAGTTCGATCGTAGGTCCCGACGCCGTAACCACCAACGACAAGGATGCCAACTTCCTAGCCGCAGCAACCGATGCGATCGAGCGGAATCTTTACAAGGAGAACATCAGTGTCCAAATGCTATGCCGTGAGCTAAACGTCAGCAAAACAATCCTGACTCAGAAAATTAAAGGAATTACGGGATACAGCCCGGGTGAATTTATTGAGATGATCCGATTCAAGAAAGCAGCGATGCTACTCTGCGACAGGGGACGGCTGATTTCAGAAGTTTCCTACGAATTAGGATTCAGCTCGCCCAAATATTTCACAATCCGTTTTAAGAAACAATTCGGCCAGACGCCGACGCAGTTTCAGGCGGAACATGCCATGACGAAACAATCCAAATAGACAACCAGTATGTCCCGGATTCAGACCCTGCCAAAAGCCGTTTCTAGGTATTTTCCGGATGCAAACTTTTCTTAATATAGCCAGATGCGGGATATCTCACCGGAATATCTTACATCGTGTGTTTTCTCATTTTGACAACTAAAAATAACCTTTTCTGGAGAAATTCAGAAACTACGCTCTCTGGTATCCAACGGAGCATCGGTTTGTGGCTGCTCCTGTTGTCCGGACGATTGTCGCGGCCGTATTTGCTACATGCTTCGCATTGCTTTTTTCACGAGTATTCATGTGACGTCCAGCAATGATCAGGACTCGCTGCTGCGCATCGCCATCGACAAAATCAACACCTCGCCGTGCAACATCATTCTTTTTGGTGGTGACCTCACTAACCTGTACAGCAACACCAAACTGGAACACGTCCACACACATGAATTTCCCGGCTTCGGAACCCCTGGCGCGCCATTCCGGGCAATCATGAAGCCACGAAGGTTCTTGGGTTTCGCCGTAAAGGAGTCATAGGCTCCCCGAAAAAAAATGCTCGCTTGTTGTTCATATTTGTCAAATAATTTCAGTCTCTTATGCAATCTTTTTATTTATTTTTTATAATGAAATGCCCGGAAATACAAATGATTTGAAAATTCCTCGTATGTTTTTGTGCTGTTTCCGAGGCTACCTACTCCCCGTTTATCACGTTATGGGTCTTGTTTGCCTTGCTTCCGTTTCCGTGGGCAAAGCTATGGCAGGAGGTCGGAAAACAACCAAGATCGGGGCCCTTCGGGTTCAGACAAATAAATCAGCCGCAATATATAAGTTGCGGCTGATTTTTTTGTCCTGAAATCTTGTTTGTATTCCGCCCCTCTGAAATATAGCCCACAGAAACGGAAGCAAGGCAAACGCGGCCCATACGGCATAAAAAAAAGGTCGTAGTTATGAAACAGCACAAAGACATACGGGAAATTTTGAAACGGAGCGGCACCGCTCCCACCGGCATCACGGGGGCGGCGGCGTCTGCGCTGGCGGTCGTCGTCGGTCTTTTCGGGGCGTTTGCGGCATTCGAATTTCTCGCGGGCGTTTATCTCGGTGCGGGCGGATTCTTCGGGTTCTGCCTCTCGTTGTGGCTCTTGCGGCGGTGTCGGGACATCGTGCGTCTCGTGCTCTCCCCCGTGGTTGTCTTCGTGCGGTTTCTCCTGCGGCTGTTTTACTAACATTCAACACCTTACAACTATGGGAAAAGTCACATTATTATTCGCAGGAAAGAGTTACGACACCGATGCACAGAGCGTTCGGGAGAATCAGATCGTCATCTTCGACGGGCCTTACAACATGTGTAGCCGCATGGTTGTAGCCGGGATCGAGCACACGCCGTCCGGATACAGCTACCGATTGATCGACACCGAAACAGCCGAGGAACACACCGCCGATCTGATCCGTCCCTTGCGGGACAAATTCGGCATCGGGCACTATTACGACGACGAGCACCCCGAATTTCTGGATGCCGCCGAAGTCACGGCGCTCCGCACCCGTGCCGACGCCCTCAAGGCCGAACAGGAAGCCGCCCGTCGGGCGGCGGCGGAAGAATCGGAACGGCTGTGCGCCGTCGGCACGGAACGCCTGCGGCAGATCGTGCCCGACGATGCCGTGGCCGTCATCATCGGCGAACAGCACGAAAGCGAGTGCGACCCCTATACGGACTATTTCGGCTCGCGTATCGTACGCACCGTGATTCTCGGATTTTCGACCCACACGCGCGATCTGTTCCCCGAAATGCGCAAGGCTGCCGCCCGCTTCGAGGGCACGGCGCACTTGGCTGAACATAATGCCGAATACGAGCACCGCGAAAAGTACAGCATGGGGCACGGCTATTACCTCGGCACGCACCGCTATTCGGGCT
>ERZ827512.1180-NODE-1180-length-27668-cov-4.931409_pt1 | contig 27668 bp, 33 predicted proteins | sample MGYA00519916_ERZ827512 | MGnify/ENA primary metagenome ERZ827512 (study PRJEB31778, sample SAMEA3449335) | human gut metagenome | biome: human gut; feature: human-associated habitat; material: faeces | place: United Kingdom | collected 2010/2012 ... | reverse complement strand
AGGATATAATACATTCAGTCCTTTAAATAAGAACTGATTATATTATACAAGGTGATTACTTATAGCTACCTCTTATTACAGTACTGAATTCAAAAAAATGGCTACTGAACTTGTCTGTGTTTCTAAACAATCCACTATCAAAACTGCTAAAGACCTTAACATTCCTCTTAAAACTTTAGAGAAATGGATCACTGCTTATAACAAAGACAATAAAATATTTGATTCTGATTACATTTCTCCTAACCAACAAATACAGACTCTTAAGAAGAGAATTGCTGAATTAGAATCTGCTAATGATATTCTTAAGAAAACATTGGGTTTTTACATCAAAACAAACAACTAATTTATTCTTCTATTCTCAAAAACTCTAAACGTTATCCTATTTCCACTCAATGTGAAATACTAAATATATCTAAAAATGCCTTTTATAATTGGAAAAATAACCATGAATCTAATCTTAAAAAGCGTGCTTCTTTAATCGTTGCTATACTTGAGGTTTATTGGGATTCTAAGGCTACATATGGGGCTCCTAGAATTACTATTATTCTTAATAGAAAAGGTATTAAAGTTTCAATTAAAAAAGTTTCTAATGAAATGCATTTTCTTGGTATTGCCAGTATTCATAAAGAAAAATTTCCCAAGAAAAAGTCTCTTATGTCTGACGAAGAAAAAGCTTTAATTGTTAATCTTATGCTTAATATTAAAATTACTGCCTCTAATCAAGTTTGGACTACTGATATTACTTACATTCATACTGTTTATGATTCTAATCTTTATCTTGTTTCTTTTATTGATCAATTTAGTAAGAAGGTTGTTGGTTGGTATCTTTCTAAATCTCAAAAGGCTACTGATGTTTCTGTTGCTTTAAACTTTGCTATTAATAAAAGAAAACCTTTACCAGGTCTTATCGTTCATTCTGATAAAGGTTCTCAATTTCGTTCTAAACTTTATCGTGAGATTTTAATTGAACATCATTTCATTTATAGTTATACAGAACTTAATCACTCCTGTGACCAAAATGCCGCCCAAGAATCATTCCATGCCACGCTTAAGAAAGAATGTATTTATAATACCACCCTATATCACTATGAGGATGCTTATAGAGTGATATTCGATTACATAGAGGGTTTTTATAACCCTAAAAGAATCCATTCTTCTATAGGGTATCATTCGCCTGTTGAATTTGAAAAAATCTACTATAATTCAAAAAAAGAAGGTAAAACCCCCTCTAAAACCAGTACCAAATATTGACATAACTCCCAACGGGTGTTTTTCATGGGTAACTACCTTCTTTCTACTCTATTAACCTAATATTACCATAATTATAAGTTATATAGCAAGTAAATTAATTATTATTTTAATTTATCTAATAGATTGTGTATTTTTTTATCTTCTTTGGGACTCCTTACTCTATAAATTCATCTGAATTGGACATTACAGTTTATTATTTCCAATTTTTAAACTCTAGTTCTGTTATATGAATACAAAAATCTTTTTATTTTTGAATAAGTACTCTTGTTTAAATATAATATTATTTTACTAAACCACCTTAAAAATCGTTCTATAATATATTCTATAAAATTGTAACAGTAGCTGATGTTAAATTATGATCATTTAATCTTGCTCTTATAAAATCATGAGCTGTATTATCTTTTACTATTACATTAATAGTTCCATTAGTTGACCAAAACATATCTTTGTATGAAGTTACTTTACTAAAGTTAGCTTGTGACATATTTAATGTTTGTAATTTATAACAACTATTAATCATATATGCCATATCTGTTACATTACTTGTATTAAAGTTACTTAAATCTAATTCTGTTAGACTACTGCATAATTGAAACATTGTACCCATTGTTGTTACATTACTTGTATCAAAGTTACTTAAATCTAAGTTTTTGAGATTACTACATTTATTAAACATAAATGCCATATCTATTACTTTACTTGTATCAAAGTTACTTACATCTAAGTTTTTGAGATTACTACATTTATTAAACATATATGCAATATCTGTTACTTTACTTGTATCAAAATTACTTAAATCTAATTCTGTTAGACTACTGCATAATTGAAACATTACACGCATTGTTGTTACATTACTCGTATCAAAGTTACTTACATCTAAGTTTTTGAGATTACTACATTTATTAAACATTCCTCTCATATCTATTACTTTACTTGTATCAAAGTTACTTACATCTATACTAGTTAAATTACTACACCCTTCAAACATTCTTTCCATATTAGTTACCTTTGATGTATCTAAATATGTTAAGTCTAATGTTTCTAAACTTGTAAATCCACTAAATAATTTTGTTGAATCTTCTGGAGCTACTACTGTTTTATCTCCACATAATGTTAATTTATATGTCCCTGTTCCTTTTTCATCGTCTTCTATATATGCTACTGTAGTACCATTATTATTTCCTGATATATCCCAACTCTCTATTGCTGTTTCTGGTACTATTTTATCTTGTTTTGTTACTATACTACTTATCTTTGTTCTATACTTTTCTTGATAAAAAGCTTCTGTTTCACTAAATCCTTTCATCATTCTTTCTTCTTTTGATAATCCTACATTACCATAAGCATTAATTCTTACACTAAATGTTAATCCCCCACCATCTCCTTGGGGATTATAATCTTCATCTACATACATCCTAAGTCTATATTTATTGGTTTCACTACTACTCATACTACTAGCATATAAACTCATCTCATTGGCTGGTCTTCCTGTATATCCATCTTCTCTTATACTCTCTTTATAATTTGATGGATTCATTAACTCTTCTTCTCCTATTTCTGTTATTTTTGTTAAATACAACTTTATATTAGAGCCATCTATTTTTCTTTCTGATGTTGTTACATCTTTTGCACTTATCTCATAATTAATATTTGTATCTCCTACTATTTCACTACTTATGGTAAAGTCAAAGTATTCTCCTTCTTTTAGTCTTACTTTTCCAGTTTCGTCACGAGTTGGTAAAGCTTTATCTATACTTATTACATTATCACTTTCTATATAACTCATTGTTATTGTTCCTGTAGTTATACTATTTAGTTTTGTTCCTGTTTTACTATAGTTATAGGCAGCATATGATACTCCTATTATTGATACTACCATTACCAATATCAATACTATCATTACTATATTTTCTTTCTTTAACTTTATCATTACTTACTCCTCCTATTTTAGTCTTGCCCAAACTATTATCTTTTATTCTATATTCAAATATTATCACATTCAATCTTTTATATCAATATATTTGACATTTAAAAGAACAGGATATAATTATCCTGTTCTTATGACATGATGAAAGAAAGTAATTTTATTACTTAATCTACTAAATGCCCCCCCCCCAGGTAACTTTCTGTAAACGGGTGTTTTTCATGGGTAACTACCTTCTTTCTATTCTAATAATCTTATGTTAACATATTTTTTTACAGAATTCAATAAACAAATATCCCTTATTTACATATCTTATAATAGGTGTTGAATATGATTATTAACTATAAAGATGTAAATCTATCTTATCAAAAATATGGTGATTCTAAAGAGGTAATTGTAATCCTTCCTGGATGGGGAGAAACTAGAAATACATTTTTAGAAATGATTAATATTTTAATGATTGACTATACTGTTTATATAATAGACTATCCTGGTTTTGGTGATACAGTTTTTCCAAATCATAATCTTACTATGGATGATTATAGCGAAATGATTATTAAATTTCTTAATGACTTAGAGATAACTAGTCCTAACGTTATTGCTCATTCATTTGGTGGAAGAATTGCTATTTTATTATCAAGTAAATATAATATTACCATCAAAAACTTAATACTTATAGACAGTGCTGGAATTAAACCTAAAATGACTTTAACTAAAAAAATCAGACTCAAACTATATAAAACTCTTCAATCTTTTGCGAATTATCTTCCTAGAAAGCTTAAAAATAAATTTAAAACTTTTCTATTTAATAAATTTTCATCTAACGATTATCAATCTTTAGATGAAAAAATGAGAGAGACTTTTAAAAATATTGTTAATCTGGACTTAACTAATCATCTTTCATCTATTAAAAGCAATACATTAATACTGTGGGGTGAAAAGGATAGTGATACACCTTTAAAAGATGGTAAATTAATGCACAAAAAAATAACAAATAGTGAGCTTATTATCTTTCCTAATTGTACTCACTATTGTTATTTAGAAAATACTTATGTAATTATTAAAATTATTCTTTGTTTTCTCGAGGATTAGAAACGGCCTCCACCTCCTCCGCCTCCAAAGGAACCTCCTCCACCAATAGAGCCTCCACCAAAGCCACCGCCACTTGATGAGTGACTAGCGGCGATAGATGATCTTGATGAAGATACAGCAGTATGAATTCCACTATTTATATTTTTATAAACACTAGATGTAATAGAGTAATGCGTCATATAAGGATTATATCCTACATAAGTAACATCACTATTTTCCATAGTAGATATTTTAATGTTCATTTCTTTAGAAAGGGAATCAGCACAGTCTAATACAACAGCATATACTAAATATTTATCCCATAAAGTTACTTCAGGTAACTCTTTTTCATTAAATCTACTAAAATCTTCTAAAAACCTTTTATGAGCCATCCATTTAGCATAATCTTCTGCTCCCTTTTTAGTATAAAATTTTCTTGTTATAACAAAGATGATCAATGCTAACATAAGAATAATTATAATTATACTAGTCCAAAATAAATCCAGATTAAAGTTAGTAAAAGCAATGATAATACCTAATAAACTAAACAGAACTGTAAATGCTATTAAACCTGGAGCTTTAGAAAAAAAGACTTCTCTTCTACCTAAATTTTTACTAATTTTTACAAAGTCATTGTATAAATCCATTACGCTATTTGCATTACTCAAAGTAGAACAGTGGTTTTTAATATTAGATAATATTACTTCTTTAGAATTACCTATTTCCTTAATTATTATGTTTAAAGCAATTCTTTCTGTCTCTGTTAAAATAGACTCATCATACTCTTGTAATACTAATTTATAATCTTCTTTCCTATTTTCAATTTTCTCTACTTTTAATACTTTCTTGTATATTAGATTTAATATTGTTGCTGATAAACTTTTCTCTGTTACTTTTTTATCTATTAGATATTCTAGAACCTCTGGTCCATAACTTGCTGGAAAATCTCTAAAGTATTTCATATTAAAGGCTGTCTTTTTCATCTTTTTCTCTCTTAAATAAACACCCACAGCAAAACCAATTGCTACTAAAGCCCAAATACTACTTGAAACTATTAATATTAGATTTTGTCTTTGAATCATTTCTCTTTCTCTATTAGCTTCATCACTTAACTCTGTTTGATAATCTATAATGGCATTTTTGGCAATTAAACCACTTGTTTTAGTAGCATTAGGTACTAAATCTTTATTAAATATTAATCTTACACTGACAGGGTTATATGCACCTAAAAAGTTAAAGGTACCCAAAGCTTCCTTATTATTAGTTTTTTCTATTTTTCCATTCAAGGGTCCATGTAACCACACTCTATAATTGTTATCACTATTAGGTAATATTACTTTAACTTCATAATTTTCTATATTTTCTCTATAACCATCGCCTAAGGTATTCCAAGCAAGTTCTGCAACATCTTCATGAACAACTACTACATCAGTAACAGTATACTCTATATAAAAGATTTCATCTAAATTACTAGGATTGAAAAGTTTTAAATTAACTTCATTCATAAAAGTATCATAAGTATATTTAGAAGATGTTCCATTGCTAGCATAACTAACTTCATCAAAATAGTTAATACTTCTATTAAGATCATCAAAAGTAAGGTCTCCATCATCACTAATAGAACCTACTTTGATACCTGTAATACTACTACCATCATATAACTTACTATTTCCCTCTATGGCACTTATATTTCCATTATATGGTTCATTCTTATAACTAGCATAACTAACATCACGCTCCATACCATTATACTCACCATTCATCTTTATAAGCTCTCTAACTTTAATAGAACCATCTTCTTCTATTCTTATCTCACTTAAGAATTTATCTGTAGGTTCACTATCAAAAGCTGATATAATTGTTGGTAGAAATATAATTGCTAAAAATATAACAATAACTACTACTGTCTTTACTCCCTTATTCATAAAACCCTCTCCTTAGAAAAAAAGCTTGCACGGGTGCAAGTCTTAAAATGATACTTTTGGTGTCTTTTTATCTTTCTCATCTATTTCAAAGAAAGATTCTTCTTTAAAGTGGGAAATACTAGCTACTATATTGCTTGGAATAGTTTGCACTTTGTTATTATAAGTAAGTACTGTATCATTATAAAATTGTCTCATTGTACTAATCTTATCTTCTGTATCCCTTAAATCACTTTGAAGTGATATAAAATTTTGATTAGCCTTAAGATCTGGGTATGCTTCTGAAAGAGCGAATAGTCTGTTTAACATACCAGTTAACTCGCCACTAGCTTTTATCTCTTCTTCTTTAGTAGAAGCGGTATTAAAACTATTTCTAGCATTAACAACAGCATCTAAAGTAGAACTTTCATGTTTAGTATAACCTTTAACAGTTTCAACTAAATTAGGAATTAAATCTGCTCTTCTTTTTAGTTGAACGTCAATTTGACTCCATTGGTCTTTAACTCTATTTCTTAATTGAACTAATGAGTTATATGTTAGTATATACCAAATTATTAAAATAACGATAATTGCAACTATTACAATACCTATAATCATTCCTGTTGACATATCATCCCTCCTAATAAAAGTATATACGATAACAATAAAAAAATATAGTATAAATTTAAAAATATTGGTAAAGATATGTCTAGGAGATGATTTGATGAGTATAAAAGACTATATACTAAATAATTTTAAGAATGATGATAAAAAAACAATTAAGGCAGCGATAACTGAATCAATTAATTCTAAAGATGAGGTAACTCTACCTGGTATGGGTGTGTTTATGGAAATAATTTGGAATAATGCAACTGATGAGATGAAAAATGAGATGTTAACAATACTTGAGAATAATTTAAAAAGTAATGTTTGACACAATTTATTTAGGATAAGATATTGAAAATAATTTGGAATAATGCAACTGATGAGATAAAAAAAGAAGCTTAACAATAAGTTTCTTTTTTTATTTGATAACTTTTTCAAAGTAATCATCTTCAAAAGAAAAGACTAAAATTCCATTTAGATACTCTATCTCTTTAAATCCATTTTTCTATAAAAGTTATGAGCATTTCTTAATATTTTCCCACAAGCTAAATATAATCTTTTTACTATTCCATATTTCTCTTTTTGTTTAGAAGGCCTTGAAATAAATTGATGCATGTACTTATTTATAAAATTATAGATATCACTATTAGAAAATGACTCATTAATATTTTTATATTCTATAACTTCAATATAATTATTCAACTCAAAACCTCCATTTTTATAATTAAACTCCCATAGTAACAGTTTCAGGTAAAGTAGAACCACCATCTATTACAATACTTGTTCCTGTTATATAACTAGAAACATCACTTGCAAGGAAACATGCAAGTTCTCCTAACTCACTAGGGTCTCCTAATCTTTTCATAGGAATAGCATTTGCAATACCATTTATAACACTTTCTGGATCATTAGGGTTAGTTTCTTTAGCCATACCATCAACCATAGGGGTTCTAATATATCCAGGTAAAATAGCATTTACTCTAATATTATGATCTACTTCTTCGCGAGCTAGTGCTTTTGTAAAGCCAACTAAAGCCGCTTTAGTAGTAGCATATGCCACCTCTCCAGGGTCTGCAACCATTTCCCCTGTTACACTAGATAAATTAATAATACTTGCTTTTCCACTTGCTCTTAACATAGGAAGTAATACTTTAGTAACATTCCAAGTACCTTTAATATTAATATCAAAATGCAAGTCTCGTAACTCATCAGTCATATTCTCAAAAGTTTCTAACTTACAAATACCAGCATTATTTACTAAAATATCAACATGATCATAATATTTTTTAATAATATCAACAACTTGTATTAATAAGTTTTTATTACTAATATCAACATTAATACCTAAAACTTTATAACCTTTAGAACCTAATTCATTAACCGTATTGGTTAATTCACTTGACTTATCTAAAATAACTACAGATGCTCCATATTTAAGTAATGATTCTACTATTCCTTTACCATTACCCATCGCACCACCTGTAACTACAGCAATTTTTCCTTGTAAATTCATATTATCCCTCTTTCCTATTTTTCTTAATTATACTACTTTTTTTCATTTTATCATACTGTTTATACATATATTGGACACTATTTTCTAAAAAGAAATAATGATATACATAAAAGCCATCAAAAATAAGTAAGATAAAAAACACTATAAATATCATAAATATATATTTAGTTAAAAATAAGAAAAGTATTGTAAAGAAAACATAAGATAATGTTATTACTAAATGAATTACTCTTTCTTTTTGAAATAACTTTATTTTAAATATAAAACTTTCTATCTCTTCACTACTAAATTTATGATTATCATTAATTTTTTTATCTATTTCTCCAATATAGTCTTTTATATACTCGTTCATCATTTATTCCTTTCATTTATATCTTTTGAAGTGATTAAACTTATCTTAGCTGTTACTATATTACTAGTATCATCACTAAAAAACAAATATTTTCATTACTAAAGCATTCTATTTTAAATTCATATAGTAGTGCTTCTTTATTTTGTTAAATGATTTTTCCACTCACATTGGCACTAGCAACTAGTTATTTTAATTTAATTTTAAGGATAAAAGTGAAGTTATTGTTAGATAGTTTCTTTAAATAGATCTATCAACGTATATTTACTACTTTTTTCTCTTAGAATAATATAATATCTCTATTGATTAAAGATAAGTTTTACTTCATCAATTAGTTTATATTTTTTTACCTTTACCATATATCCTGCTAAAATATTATCACTATCTTTACTATTTAATTGTACAACAATTTAACAAAAAAAGAAATATGTGATAAAATCTTTTCTAAAAGATTAACCTTATTTTTTTTAGATGATAACTCCATTTTTCCTATAGAAGAAGTTAAAGTTTTAGAGATACTAATAAATTATATAAATAAAGTAAAAGAAAAAACATTAATAAAAAAGAGTGATGATGATGTATAACATTAAGAAAAATATTGATAAATTAAATAGAGGTGATTCTACTTTCTATTTAGAACCTAACGAAGTAAAAGAGATAGGTAAATATTTAAAAAAAGATAAATTTAGCATCTTTAAACCCTTTGCAGAGGCTGAAAAAGTTATTCTTTATAAAGATACACTACCTAAGGTAGTATTATTTAAAATAGTAACAAAAGAAGTTTTTAGACATCAAGATATTTTAGGTAGTATATTCTCCTTAAATATAGATAAGTGTGTATTTGGGGATATCATAATAGATGATAATAACTATTACTTTTATATATTAGAGTCTATGAAAGATTATTTTTTAACTAATTTTACCAAAGTTAAGAATAACCACATCGAACTAGAGGAAATAGATACTAACACGCTAAAAAACTATAAAAGAAAATATCAGGAATTAGAATTAATTATTAAAAGTGAAAGAATAGATAGCATAGTATCTAATATTACTAATACTTCTAGAAATAAGGTAAAAGATAAATTTAAGAATAGAGAAGTTATTTTAAACTATGAAGTATTAACTAATCTAGCCTATCTCTTAAAGGAGGAAGATATCTTTAGTATTAGAAAATATGGTAAATTTAAATATATTGGTAAGGTTAAACAAACTAAAAAAAATAATTATATTGTTAAGATACATAAATATCTCTAATATAATTATTTTAAGAACTTCTCATTAATCTTTTTTATCATATCATAATCATTCATTCTAAGTACTTTAATTTCTTTATCCTTTATATAAGTATCTACTCTTACTACATCATTATATCTATAATTATCTCCATCTATACTAATAAGAATATTTTTACTAACTACTTCTGGTCTTATAGATATTATCTTATCAGAAGGGACTATTAAAGAGTTTAAAAGACTTCTATAACTTTTAGAGTTTAATGGAGCGATAGGTGTAAGTTGTAGGGTATGAAAAGTATTATAAACAATAGAACCCCCAAAACTAAGATTATAGGCAGTAGAACCAAATGATGTTGATACTAACAAGCCATCCCCTACATAGTTTTCTAATAGTTCATCATTTATTAGAACCTTAAATTTAGAAGTGTTAAGATCTTGTTCTCTTAAAACCATCTCATTTAAAGTAAAGTGTTTAAAAGTATCATCTTTAGTCTCTACTTCTATTTCTCCAATGCCAAATTTATCGCACCTTAACTCCCCTAGAGTCAGTTTCTTAATAAAAGTATCTATCTCATCGAAACTAATTCCCTGTGCAAATCCAAGAGTACCTGTATTTATTCCAATATAGTAACATTTACTATCAAAGTTACTCTCTTTAACCATTCTTAAAAATGATCCATCTCCACCTATAGCAATAGCAAGATCATAGTTTTTAGTAACTATTTTAAAGCCATTATCTTTTAATTTAGATTTAACAAGATCAGAAATTTTTCTTGACTTTAAGTTATCATTAACAAATAATTTTATTCTATTTATCTTAATCATTTTTCTTCCTATATTTAAATAATACTGATGGTCTATGTCCTTCCCCGGTTCTCATTTTATTAGTCTTAACTACTTTATCTTTAATAATTCTTCTAAAAGCTGGGTCTAATAATTTCTTATTAAGTATTACTTCATAAACTTGTTGTAACTCCCCTAGTGTAAAGTATTCAGGCATCATATTAAAGACAATGTCAGTATAATTTAATTTATTTTTTAAACGTTCTAATCCTGCTAATACTACTAAATCATGGTCAAAAGCCAACACATTTTTTCTTGTTTTAAAACTATATCTATCAGTAGTCTTTTCTCTTAAAGTCTTTTTGATTGATAAATTAATATTCTCTACTCCATTAGTTAAAGAAATATCCACTATATTATCTTTTTCTTCTATTAGCATAACATCAAACCAACAAGCATTAGGATTAATCATTTCTGTTAATTTATTTTTATCTACTAAGGCAATAAATGCTGTTGATACTACTCTTGTTCTTGGATCTCTATCTAAAGCATCATATGTATATAGTTGTTCTAAATAGATATTTGAAAGATTAGTTTCCCTTTTTAATACCCTTTTAGCACACTCCTCTAAAGTTTCTCTTTTAGGGTCTAAAAAGCCTCCAGGTAAGCACCATTTATCTTTAAAAGGAAAGTCACTTCTTTTAACTAAAAGAATACTCATCATCTTCTTACTATTTTTACGATAGTTATTAACTTCTTCACTAGATACACTAATTAAAAGGATATCAGCAGTCATTGATAACTGCTCAAAGTCTTTAGCATTATAATCTTTTAAAAACTCTGTTTCACTGTTATAAACTTTTTCCATACTACACCTCTTTTTCATAATTTGATTATAACATAATTTCAAAAAAAATGTTACTTAATTATATCTAGTAACATTGTAATAATCTTATCTATAATATGATCTTTATTTAAGGCACGACTTTCCTTATTAACAGTCATCTTTTCTTTATAAAGTTTATCATTATCTCTATCATATATACAAATATAAACAGTATTATCATCACCAGTCGGATTATTAGGGTCACTTCTATTAAGTTTACCAGTTATTCCTATACCATAATTACTATCTGCAAAAGTACTAATCGCTTTACTCATTTCTATTGCTGTTTCCATACTATAGACAGTATATTTATCAATAACAGCTTTCGGTACTCCCATCTTAACTTTATATTCATTAGAGTAAGTTATGGCGCTAAATTTTAATATTTCACTAGCACCTTCACAATTAGTAATAGCATTAGCAACCCCTCCACCAGTACATGACTCCATTGTCGCTATTGTTTTTTGTCCTAATTGTAAGATATGTATAATTTCTTTAAAATTCATTTAAATTCCTCCTTTGTATAAATTATTATCTCTTATATATAAATCAACCTTTTTATCTAAATAAATTTCTACCCTTTTATTATTATATAGCATCTCCCTAATTTTAGTAGAAGATATTTCATTTTCTTTTATATCTGTAACAATAATATTATCTTTATAATCCTTATATTTATCTAATAAAGTATTAATATCAGTAGCATTTCTCCTTATAATCAGTAATTTATTATTAGATAAAATATCTTTTCCTTTCTTCCACTCATCTATATAACTTAAATTATCAGTACCACAGATAAAATATAGCTCATCCTCTTTATATTTATTTTTAAAATAATTTAAGGTTTCATAAGTATAAACAATATGATCTTTTAACTCATAATCACTAAAGTCTAAATCTTTATTATCTTCACACATTAACTTAAGCATTTCTAATCTTACTTTATCGCTTAAAAGATTATTCTTATATTTATATTTACTACCAGTTGGTACAAAGATAACTTTATCTACATAATATTTCTTTATAAGATCTAATGCCATTTTCTTATGCATTTTATGGGGAGGATTAAAACTACCTCCAAAGATACCTATTTTCATAAGTTTTCCTCACCTCTTAATTTTAATATTTTCTCTTTACCATTTAATAAAGGTGTTAGAGACTCTTTATTATGTAAAGCATTAATTATTTTTGCAATATTCATCGAGCAATCTACAGTATGAAACCAAGGCTTTTCTTTAAATTCTTTTGGTATATAAGATAAATTAGTGGTATAAAGTTTATCAAAAACATTATCTTTGTATGCTTTATTAAATGAATCTATTCCTTCAGTAAATAATGAGAAAGTTGCGATAAAGAATATTTTTCTTGCCCCTTTTTCTTTTAACACTTTCCCAACTTCTAACATAGATGTGCCAGATGCAATCATATCATCTACTATTAATACATCTTTTTCTTTAACATCTTTACCCATATAAGTATGTTCAACTATAGGGTTTTTACCATTAACTATCCTAGATAGATCACGTCTTTTATAGAAAACTCCTACATCACTGTCTAAAATTTCTGCATAATATCTTTCTCGTTCCATCGCTCCCATATCGGGACTAATTACTAAAATATCTTTTAGTTCTTCGTTTGTTAGTAAATCTTCTAAAATGGAGTTTGTAGGATAAAAGTTTTCAAACGGGAGATTTGGAATAGCATTAGAAACATTAGGGTCATGAGCATCAAAAGTAATAATATGGTTAACACCTAGATGTTCTAATTCTTGTAAAGCAAGAGCACAGTCTAGTGACTCTCTTCCTTTTCTTTTATGTTGTCTTGCTTGATAAAGTAAAGGCATTATTAAAGTGATTTTTTCTTGATAACCTGATAAAGCAAGGATTGTTCTTTTTATATCCCCGAAATGTTCATCAGGACTCATATGATGAGTAAGGCCATGCATATTATAAGTAATATCATAATTACCAACATCAGAGATAATATAAATATCTTTATCTCTAACCGTATCCTTTATTTTGACTTTACCTTCACCATTAGAAAATCTATCCTCTTTAACATTTATCATATAATTAGTATTCTTTTTTCTAATCTCTTGTAAATCACTATTCACTTCTTCTCCTAACTCTTTAATACTTTCTAAAACTATTAACTTTAAATTATTCATAAAATTCCATTCCTTCTTATTAACCTTTTATTAATATCAAAATGTTTTTTAACAGAATGTTTCATCTGTTATTAACATTATATTAATAAGAAAAAGGTCTGTCAACTATTATATTAAAAACTAGAGAAATTTAGCTATTTCCCTAGTACTTTATGTTACTTTAAGATAAATGGATTAGATGCACTTCCATTACCTGATTTAATCATAACATTATTATTAATCATAATAGTTGGCCTTATTTTTTTATAACCAGAAGTAGTATTTATATCAATATATCCATTACTTTTAACGACATAGGCTTCATAATCATTTGCTGCATTACCTGTTAAGAGCCACCATTCTGTTCCTTTTAATCTTAAATAGTTATAATTTTGACAGCTTCTATCAGTCGTTGCTTTACAGTTTGTATCTAACGATGCATTCATATAATCGCTTACTGTTAATAATCCTATCATTTGTTTTTCTAATACATCACTACATTCAATAGCATTTGTATTATTAGTTTCATTTTCCATTCTTTTACCTATACATAAATTAAAACTTACTAATTTTTCCTTGTCGTTTTTACTTAATATCTTTATATCTTTTTTTCCGTTATATAGATTATCTAAATAATCATTAATTCTGCTAATACGATAATTATTAAAACCACTATTAAATTTTTTCGCATTATTATATCTATTATCATAATAAGATGACATTGTAGAGTCTACTTCATTCAATATCAATAATAGTTTATTATCAGTTGTTACTTTAACAATTCTATATATAGCATTATCTAAACTAACATAGTTATTAACAGCATCACCTCTATATACTTTTTCCCCATTTAGGTCATATAGACCATCTCCTGTTGTTACTGTTTTTTGTTCTAAAACTGCTTGATACAATTCCTTAGTAGTATATTTAGCCCCACACTCTAAATATGGAGTATATATTATATTATCTCCTACTTTAGTAACTTCTACCCTACCACTACAGTTTTCTCCTTCTCTTAATTCACTTAATGGTTTTATAAGTTCTGCATCTGCTAGGGTGCTTGCTTTAACAGTAACAATTTCTCCCTCTTCTTGAGGTAAAAGTCCACTTTGAACTTTATAATACTCCATTGCTGCTTTTTTTAAATCTTGTTCTATTTCTTCATAACTCTTATTACTGCTACCAAATAAAGAAAATATTAAGATTATAATTAAAACTGCTACCAAAATCCCTACTACTATTAACATCATCCTCATTAATTTCTTTTTCATTCCTTTATTATCTTTTGTGGGTTTAGAATTTTGAAGTTGATTATTATTAACACTGTTACTAATTGCTTCTTTACCTTTATTTTCATTCATAATAAAACACTCTCTCTTTCAAATTAAGTAAATTGTAGCATTATTTTAGAAATATTTCAATTGGTAGTATTCTCTTCTAAAAATTTTAATGTTTTATAGGCTATTTTATTTATAACTTTATTTCTTTCTTTTAAATTCTTTATTTGGTTATTCAAACATAAAATGATAGCTTTATCTATATTTTGATATGCAAGAAGTCTTTCCTCTTCAATTCCAGGATAATCTTTTCCTTTTTCTATTTTATCTGCTAGATAAATAATCTTCGCTAGCAAATCCATATTAATATAGCCTGTTGAGTGATACTTAATCGCTAAAACCATATCATTAGTAAAGTTATATTTTTCTTTAACGAGAACAGACGCAATAAAACCATGAGCAAGATTTCTATTTTCATCATTTAACAATTCTTTAGGCAGATTATACTTTTCAATGATTTCTTCGTTTTCTTCTCTTGTATACTCCTTACACATATCATGAGTTAGCCCACAAATTCTACATTTTTCAACATCTGCATGATAGTGTTTAGCAAGGGAAACTGATTCTTCCATAACTCTTATAGAATGATTATATCTATAATCTGATAAATTTTCTCTTATATCTTTTTTTATTTCTTCTATATCCCACATATTACCACTTCAATAATATTATGCTACAAATTCTCCTTTAGGTAAAGTAACTATTACTCTTGTTCCTTCTCCTTTTACTGAATTATACACAATACTTCCGCCGTGTTGTTCTATTATCTCTTTAGATAGACCAACTCCTAGACCACTACCTTTCTTTTTAGTTGTAAAAAACATCTCACTAACTTTATTTAAAACATCTATATCCATTCCTACCCCATTATCTTCAATTAATATCTTCATAAAACTATTATCACTTTCTAAACTTATTTTTACTTTCTTTGTATCTTTACTATCATCTTTAGCCTCTACGGCATTTTTTAGAAGATTAATAAACACTTGTTTTAATCTATTATAATCTGCTTTTATATAAATATCTTCATCAGGCAAATTAAATTCAGATTTTATCCCATTTTTCCTAAAAAAATCCTCTAAATAGTCTTTTAAATCCTCTAGTAACATAACTATATCCATTTCTTCTTTTTCTATCTTTATTTTTGTATAATCTAGAAAATCATCCATTATAATCAAAGTTCTAGTTATTTCATCTTTAATAATAGGAACATATTTTCTTACCTTTTTTTTGTCATTAACATCTATCATATCTAAATACCCCTTACAAACAGCGATAGGATTTTTTATTTCATGAGTCACTTTAAATAAGGAGCGTCTTAACTCTTTTTCTTTTTCAATATTTTCTAAATCACTATGTAATTGTACTATTTTTTCTCCTTCAGCAAAGATAGATATGATTATATTAGTTACAAAGTAAAGAGTTATTATAATTGTAAAGATATAAAATAAATTAAAAGTATAACTTTTTTCTGGACTAATAAACCAAAATACAGCAAGAGATAACATGAAACTTTTAATAACAATAAAATAGTTAACAACACTAATCGGCTTTAGTTTTTTTCTTACTAGTAGTGAATATACAATTAAATAGCAACTATATTCTAAAGCTAAAAACAAAGGATTAATATTTAAAAATAGTGTTTCATAAATAATTAGTATTAAAGATATTAATATTGATAATGATATTTTTCTTTTGTAATAACAGATAAGTAATGGAATATCAAATAAAATAATTGGGTAGTCATTATAGCAACAAATTCCAAACCTTAGGATAAGGTAAAGCGAAGAAATTATAGTAATTTCAAATCCCAAGTCCTTTTCTTCTATTGATAAATTTTTTTTATAAATTGTATATAATAGGTATAATGCTAATGGACAAAGTAGTAAAATAACAATTTCAATTATAACTTCAATATACGACATATTTCTCCCTCTTTCTAAAACAAGTATATGTTATTGTTTTGTAGAAATTTGTCGAATTATGGAGTAAAAAGAAAAAATAGAGCTTTTCTCTACTTTAATTCATCAATATATTTTTTTAATTGTTTAGATTCAGGACCTAAGATAATCTTTAATTGATTATTAATCTCAACTATTCCTTTAGCCCCTAACTTTTGAATCGATTCTTTATCAACTCTAGAAGTATCTTTTAGAGTAACAATAAATCTAGATAATTTAGATTCGGTACTGATAATATTATCTTTGCCTCCAAGATACTCTACTAATTTATTTAAATCAATATTAGCATCTTTTTTATTAGCTTTTAGTACTGCTAGTAAAATAATTAATATTACTACAATAATTATAATATATTGAATATCTAATAAATTCATCTTTATCACCTATTAACAATTATACTCTATAAGTAAAAAAAATAAAAGTGTAAATTATAAAGAGTAATTCTCATAAACTAATAATAGAAGTTATAGGTTATTAACTACACAAAATGTAAATAGTCTCATAACCTATATTAGATAATAGATAAGAGGTGGTGTAAACAGTGAATAATAAAGATACTTGTTGCTTAGGTAAGCTATTAAAGGTTATTGATATATTACAAAGGAATGCTGGTGGTAGTGATTGCTTTGATGAGTCTTGTACTAGACCTTATTTAGGAAGTAGTCCTAATATTATTTGTTTTAATACAAGACCAGTTACTTTCTATACTAGAAATGGAAATATCTTTAGTACTACTTATACATTAAGTGGCTCTACTAATACTTCATCTGTTTTTAGAGTAGAGTGTGTAGATGATTGCTGTGTTAAATGTCGTATCTTAAGGCCTAATCCTGATACTACTGATATAAATAGAACATATCTATCTACTAATGAGTTTATAACTATTAATTTAGATTGTATCTGTGCTGTTAGTTGTTTAGATGATATTATTATTGATAATTTATAAAAGGAGGATAATATATGTGTGATGATAAAAGTTGCTTAACATCCATACTAGAGACTATTCTTTGCTTACAAAATGTTAAAGATGACGACTGTGAAGTCTTAGGATGTGATAAGCCTTATTTAGGTCCTACTCCTAGTTTAGTGTGTTATAACACAAGACCAATAAACTTATATAATTGTACAACTGGAGAACTTTGGGCTTTTCCTTATACTCTTGGAACAGTTAGTTCTACTTCTTCTTTGTTTAGACTTGAAAATTTAGAAGGTAACTGTTGTACCTGTAGGGTTTTAGCACCTAATCCTGATACTAGTAGTAGTGAGCCTTATGTTTTAACTAGTACATTCTTTACTATTAATCTAGATTGTGTCTCTGCCATTAGATGTTTGCCTGATGTCTTTATAAGTGGTGTTTAATAAAAAAATAAGTCCATCTTTATTCTGATGGGCTTTTTATTTCTAATCTAGTAATTGTCGATATAGGAATTACTTCATTATCTAATGTTATAATAGAGTCATTTTTCTTTAAGGCTAGATAGGTATTAACTGTTTTATTAGAGAAAGTAATTTCTACAGGAATATTAAAAGCATAGCCTTTGGTCCTAAATATTTTATTTATTTTATCTTCTATTGATAAATCATTATCAATAGTTTTTTTTATTTCTTTAGGTTTTATTTTATTGGTTACTTTCTCATAATAATATTTTTGATTAGTATCTTTTATATTATTACTCACTTTAAAAATTGGTGGTAATTGTTTCATAGTTTTCCCTCCTGTTACATTTTATGTATTTTATATAATAAAATGTACTTTTTTTTGATATAATAGTAATGACTTGATACGAAAGGGAGTGATAATAATTGAAGCGAAGATGGAAAGTTGATTTAACTATTGTTATACCTATTGTCTTGTTTTTTATTATAAGTATTACTACTATATATAGTGCGATGACTTATCTTCCTCCTGATAATGGGAACTTAGCTTTAAAACAAGCGATATGGTATTTAGTTGGAGTTGTTATAATTGTAATACTTTTTAAGCTTAAAAATGATTACTTATATAGGAATGCTTGGTTTTTCTATATTATAGGAAATATTTTATTAGTTAGCCTCTTACTCTTTGCACCAGAGATTAATAATAGTAAGTGTTGGTTTGTTATTCCTTATATTGGTAGTTTTCAGCCTAGTGAGTTTATGAAGATTTTTATTATGTTGGTCCTTGCTGTTATGATATCTAATTTTAGAGAGACGACAGACCATCCTAGTATTAAAGAAGAGTTTATCTTTATTTTAAAGACTTTAATAGTTGTGTTAATTCCTAGTGTTTTAACGTTTTTAGAGCCTGATACTGGTTCTGTAATGATTTACTTTATAATTTACTTCTGTATGATGTTTACATCAGGAATTAGGCTTAGATGGTTTGTTATTTTAGGTATTATAATTGCTGTAATGCTTAGTTTAGTGTTAGGATGTTATTTCTTAAATGAAGATTTATTTGTAAATATCTTTGGTACTGATTTATATTATAGATTTGATAGAATATTAGATTGGCAAAATGGTAGTGGATTACAACTAGAAAATGCTTTAGCGGCGATTGGTTCTGCAGGAGTGTTTGGACATGGATTCAACAGGACACCAATATATTTCCCAGAGTCTGGTACCGACTTTATCTTTGCTGTTTATGCTTCTAACTTTGGACTTTTAGGAGCGATAGTTTTAATTGCCATTATCATTTTCTTTGATACAAGATTAATTAATATGGCTACTAAAAAAATAGCATCACGTGATAAATTTGTCCTAGCCGGTATTATTGGAATGCTTGTATTTCAACAAGTACAAAATATTGGAATGACAGTTGGACTCTTACCGATTACAGGAATTACACTACCTTTTATTAGTTATGGTGGTAGTAGTTTATTATCCTATTTAATATTAGTTGGTATTATTTTAAATATAGGTAATGAAAAAGAAAGAGAATATAATATTTAAAAAAAATCAGGTGATTAAACCTGACTTTTTATTTTAATAGGATAATGTTCTTGTCAAATGGTATGGTAATAACTTTTTAGTTTTATCTTGACTAAAAGACCAGATAGTATCATTTATATCAATAGCACTAACTTTATTATTTAATTCTTTCTTAATGAGATTTATAGCAACTACCATATTTGCTCTTATTTCTACTTCATAGATGGAATTTTCTTCTAATTCATTTTTATTATCAACTAAATCACTTAACTCTTTATCATATACTAAAACACCAAGACTTCTTAGTACTTGAGGTATTTTATAATCAGCACAGCCTACTAGATTACTATAATCTACAGTAATTCCTTCTTTTAAACTTCTTATATGTAAGATATCTGATGTTAGTAGTTGAGCTAGTTTATAAAAGTAGATTGTTTTATTATCATAGGTTCTTGTATCCGCAAATGATGGAAAATTATTAATAATTGTATTAAATAATACTATATCTTTTGTTATATTTTTTATGTAATGATAAAAGTTATTTTGCATTTTTTTATTTATAATTTTACTTACTTGTAATACTACTTTATATCTTTCTTCTAATAAAGGAATTTCTACATTACCCTTTAAAGCTTCACTAAACTCATCAAAAGTAATTCTTTCAAAGTTTAAATTACCTTTTTGTTCTCTTAGTCTTAAAAGAGCATACATTAGGGCAATAGCGCCATCAGTATTTACTTTATCTGTTTTCATAGTCCATTTAGGCTCTCCCCAGAATGAATAATCAATAGATTCGAAGATTACAAGAAAGTTAATAATATCTTCAACACCTAAGTTTAAAATTCCATAAGGATTTGAAGAGAGCCAGTAAGCAGTTTTTTCATTAAATCTATTATCTTTAGCCAGTTCTTTTATTTTATTAATATCTATTTTTACATGTCTACTATTCTCATATACATAAGAACAGGTATCTAAAACCTGTTCTAATTTATTATTGTTCATCATTTGTCTCCTTAAATGTTATTTTTTAAGCACTTCTTCATATACTTCTTTTAACTGTTTACCTACTGTCTTTATATCACAAGCTTCTGCTATCTTTCTCGCTCCTTTACTTACACTTTTTAACTCGCCATTTAAAAACATCTTTATCTTCTTTTCAAATTCATTAACCTCTTTGGCTTTATAGACGTTAACTCCATCTGTTAGATAATTAAATATTGGGATATCTCTTATTATGGTATTTGTCTCCATTGCACATGCTTCAATGATAGGAATACCTTCAGTCTCTTCAAAGGTTGGGAATAAATATAAGTCGCATCCTCCTAAGGCCTCTCTTATCATTTCCTGTGGTACATGACCTGGAAACTTGATATTAGGCAACTCTTTGGCTTCTTTTAAGGCTTTTTTAACATCACTTGTCGCTACTGAAACTGGACTTGAACCAAACCAAATGAACTTATATTCAGGTAGTCTTTTGGCAAGTTCTACAAAGTCAACTATTCCTTTTCTTCTACTATATATTCCTATACCTACTATTACCTTATCATCTTTTTTATAACCATATCTTTTACGAAAGGAGTCTTTATAAGATTTATTTTGTTTAAAAAAATTTAACTCTAAACCATTAGATATAGAAACTATTTTCTTATTCTCTAGTCCTTTATAATGTTCTAAAATATTTTTAGAATATTCTGTAGGTGTTATGATAATATCTCCATAACGATAACACTTAATAATCCACCATTTAAATAGTTTACTCGTTAGATGTCCAAAGATAAAACCATCTTTATAATCTTCTTCTGTTGAATGAGCATGATAGACTATTTTTATTCCTTTCTTTTTTAGTTTTCTGGCAAGAAAATATGATTTAAAAAAATATGTATTAATATGAGCGATATCATAATTATCATTTATATCAGTAGTATAAGGAATGTTTTCTAACTCTAAAGCCTTCATTTGATGCTGTATCGCTTTACCTAGACCACTTACTCCTATTACTTTTAATCCTTCTGCATATAATAAAACTTTCATCTACTTCACTCCTCGTTACAATAATATCATATATTTTTTTAAAAATAAATATGTCAATAATTTAGGAAAATGTCTCAAATTTTTTTAAACATTAACGGAAAAATTTATTCCAATTTCCTTTTGACAAGCAGAAATATTTTTAATAATTTTTAGTCGTTTAATTGATTATTATTTTCAAAAACTGAAAATAATAATCATTAAACTCCATTAAGGTAAAAAATATTTCTTTACTTGTAAAAAGTTTTCTCGGCATAAAATTTTCCTAAGCATATACATGTTCTGTATGTGCTTTTTTTAATTGCTTTTTAAAATATTCTATTTTCCATGGATGAGTCATCGGAGGAATATATTTTTTCTTTTCTTTAACTTCAATAATTTCATCAAATTCTTTAGAAAATCTTTCATTTCTAGATAGTTCTTTTAATTCATATACTTGTTCATCAATTGTTACTAGTAATTCACCATTATATGCTTTAATAACCAAACATTCTGTTTTTGGTAGAAAACATTTTAAATTATCACCTTGGTATGGTTGATAGTACTTATTTTGATATTTAATAGAGTTTCCATTGTCTATTTTTCTAGGTGTTAAAATTGCTAAAGTATAATTGATTTTTTCTTCATTAGGAGATGTTTCAAATACTGATTCAAACTTTCTATAATCCATTGCAAATCTCTCATTAAAATATGGTACAAATACTTCTAAAAGATATTTGTTAGCTTCTTCTATAGTAGTGATTCCATTTAGTTTTAATTCATTGACTAATCTTCCTTGAAATGTTCCATTAGTTCTTTCAATTAACCCTTTTGCTTGTGATACACTAGTTGTTTCAAGTTCTATACCTAGTTGTTTGCAAGCGTATCCATATTGAGTTAAAACATCTTTATCACTTGTTCTTTTATCAGGATTTAAAGTCATATAATTAAACACAGTTCGGTTATCTGTTAAAAACTTATATGGGATACCATAATTAGTAAGAATTTGATAGAAAACATGATAATAGCCATTTAATGTTTCTTGTTTATCAAACCAAGCTCCAACAATAGTAGATGTTGCCTTGTCTATAGCAAGATGTAAGCAAGATTTAATATTTCCAAACCAATTATGGATAGAACCATCTTGTTCAATTATTTCACCAAAATATTTAGGCTTTTCTTGTCTAGGATGAGAATCTTCTAGTGCAATCTCGTGATTAATAGCTGATTCAATTTGCTCATTATCCATAGCGAGATTAATCTTTTTTTCTTTTAATAGTTTTTGTTTGATGTATTTTCGTTTTGTTTTCTTTCTTGCTTTAGGAGATAAAAAACCAGCTTTAGTTAGAGTTTTATAGATAAAATCATAGGACACATCAATATTTTCATCTTTTTTTAAAAATTCTTTAAAGTGATTATAATTCCAGTCTTGATATTTTGTCTTATAAAGTAGTATAATATCTTCGGAGATTGAGTTATTTAAAGCATTTATTGGTTTTCGAGTTCTATTTCCGTGAACAAAGCCAGCTTTACCTTTCTCCTTATATTTGATAATAAGACGATCAACTTGTCTTCTAGATATACCGAGTTTTTTACTAGCTCGATTTTTGTTGCCATTATGGTCAACAAGTTCTTTGATAACTTCATATTTTTCTTGTTCATTCATTCTTAATTCAACCTTTCTCATTTTCCACCTCGGTGGAGTATTATATTAATAGTGAGACATTTTTGCAAGTTAATACTTAAGACATTATCACAAATTAATCATATATCATATATTTTTTTAAAAATAAATATTGACAAGCGTTTTTTTACTGTGATATAATCGATTTGTTATTAAGCAATGGGGAATTAGCTCAGCTGGGAGAGCGTCACGTTTGCACCGTGAAGGTCAGGGGTTCGATCCCCCTATTCTCCACCATTTAGAATTTATCCCTTGTATATCAAGGGTTTTATTATATTTAGAAAATAACAACTAAATTAATTTAGTTGTTATTTTTTTGCATTTTCTATTATGATAGACTTATATATCCCTAGAAATTCTTCATAATGCTATCTAAAGGTGTAATAATAACTTATATGCACCTCAACCCTTAGAGTTTTCACTAAAGTAGTTAATTAAGCTTTTTTATTTTGTTTCTTTTTTCTTATTACAAACCAATAATACATTGCAACTACAAATATTATTACTAGTATTATCAAAATCACATTAGAGAAGTTATCTAAATAACCAACAATAGTTTCCCACTTATCTCCTACTATACTACCTACTACTATTAAAACTGTATTCCAGATTAGAGACCCTAATATAGTATAGATTAAAAACCTTTGCATAGGCATCTCACTCATACCAGCAGGAATAGAGATTAGACTTCTTACAATGGGGATAAACCTACAAAAGAAAACTGTTTTATTACCTTTAGTATCAAACCATTTATCGGCTTTTTCTATATCACTTGCTTTTAGTCTCAATACTTTCCCTATCTTACCACCTATTATCCTTTTTAATCTTTCCTTATTAAAGATTTTACCAATATAATAAAGTACTATCGCTCCAACTAGAGAACCAAGTGTTGCTGCTAGTATCATTATAGGTATATTTAAAGTGGTATAGGTAGTCATAAAACCACCAAACACTAATATTACTTCAGATGGTATTGGTGGAAAGATATTTTCTATTGCTATTAATAGAAAAACCCCTAAATAGCCAACCTGTTCCATTACATTAATTATTATCTGTTCCATATGTTTCTCCTTCTACTTTCTTTGTCTTTTTTATTATAACATTTCTATATACGAGATGTCACTATAATTTATTTTTATATTTTCTTAATAAGTACTCTTCTTCTAAAAAGTATCTATCATTAATCTTAATCAAGTGATGATAGTCTCTTTTGAAGTCTTTACTCCTCTTTACTATTTTACTTTTTTTAAACTTATATTTATGTAAATATCTTTCTAAGATAAACTTTTCTAAGTAATAATTTATATTTCTTTTTTCAGTTATTAGTTTTACTGCTAAGAGGATTATTACTAAGAAAATATTTATAGTAGGATTATAGAAAAAGATAATGGTAATAAGACTAAGAAAGATGAATGATATAAAATAGATTATTTTAAAGCTTAACTGATAGGAGGTTAAATAACAGATAAGTATCTGCATTATTCTTCCTCCATCTAAAGGATAGATTGGTAGAAGATTAAAAATAAGAATACTATAATTAATAGTTGTTATTATTTCTTGATAGTTATAGAAATATGGTATTTTCAATAAAATTCCATATCCAATTAATTGCATAACTGGTCCCATTAATAGAACTATTAACTCTTCTTTTAGTGGGCAGTTCACTTCATGAGTAAACTTAGATACTCCTCCATAGGGATAGAAAATTATTTTATCTACTTCCCAGTTAAATACGTAAGCGGTAAAGAAGTGACCACTTTCGTGGATTAGAAGGAGAAGAGTTGTTATAAATATTAAATTAAAATATCCAGATAAAAAAGATAAAGCTATTAGAAAGTAACAGCTGGGATGAACAGTTATTCTACTTAATATACTCTTTATAGTCAACAAAGTTACCCTCTTTTTGGAATGCTAGAAAAAGATTTGTATCAATAACTTCTCCTATTAGAGAACCTTTTTCTACATAATCATACATATTGACACTGCTATTAACATTACCATAGAAAACATCTACTCCATTAACTTGTTGAACAATAACTGTTTTACCATACTTATCTTTATCTCCTATAAAAACAACTATTCCACTATCTATGGCTTTAACTAAATAATTAGATTTAACTATTAATTTTACTCCATCTTCATACATGCTTTTATCAGTATAAACTAAATTTTCATTAAAAACTTCTTTAGTATCATTATAATTATCTTTTGTGCCTAAAAAATATTTATCATAAAGAGCTTTAAAGTCTGTAAATGGTAGAGAGGTATTATAAACATACTTGTTAAAGTTACTTTTAAAATCTAGATTAGTTTTAAAGCCTATTAAAAGAATAAGGGTTACTATTATAGTTAGTAGTACTTTTGTTATAAATACTCTTATAAGTTTTTTTATATTACTATTATGTTGTGGTTCTTTCTTATTATAAAATTTTGATTCTACCATTTATATCACCACTAAATTATATGTATTAAACAAAATAAAAAGACATCAGTTTAAATGTCTTTTATGTGGCATATATTTACAAATTAAGTATAGTATTTCGCCATAAATAATATTTAGTATTAGACTATGACTTATTAAATAAAGAGTACTTTTTACATTAACAGGAACGACATTAAATATAAATAAACTTATAGAGAAAATAGCTTGGTATATTACTATAACAAGAATAGTTAAAAATAAATTTGTTAAAAGATTAAGTTCCATTTTCTTATAAATAAAACTTACTATTAGTCCTATTAATAAAAAGAAAATAGCATGAGTGAATAAGAGATTGGTATAGAATAAATCATAAAGGAAACCTATTATACCTACTAGAATATAATAATCTTTATCTTTCTTCTTAAAGAAAGGATAAATTATAACAATGCTTATTAAAGTAAAGTATGGAGTAAATAAAGATAAGTCTCCCATCATATAGGGAAGAAAATTACTTAGTACGCCATCTAATAATAAAGAGATGATAACTATTACCACTTGAGATATCATTGTTTTTCCTCCCTAAGAACAGTAACATAGTGAATATTATTAAAGTTTTGGGTAGTCTTTACTCCTAAAGTCTTACTCAGTCCATACTTATCATTAGTAACCTGTTCTACTTCTCCTATATATATTCCCCTTGGAAACATTCCACCTAAGCCACTAGTTGTTACTATATCACCTTTATTAATATCTACCCTACTATCTACTCCACTTATTAAAACTAAATTATTTTCTTTATTATAACCACTAAGGATGGCAGTAGTTTCTCCTGTTGTCGTAGCGATAGAAACTGATACTTTGTTATTTACATCATTAGCAGTTATTAGTTTTATTTCACTAGAATAATTAGTAACATTTTGAATTTTACCAATGAGTCCATCTTTAGTAATGGCAACCATATTCTTCTTCAGTCCATCATTACTACCTTTATCTATTGTTAGTGTTTGATACCAATAGCTTCTATTTCTAGTAATAACTGTGGCATTAACTATATCATAACCTGTTAAAGTTTGATTTAAATCTAAAGTATCACGAAGTTGTTCTATTTCCTCTTCTAAATGAACATTTAAATTCTTCTGTATTACATAACTTTCCGTTAAGTTAGTATCTTTATCGGCATTAAGGGATGTAAATGGTAACATTACTCCTTTCATAACAATAGTAGCGACATCTTTAAAGAATGATTCTAATACTGTTAGTTTTCTATTAGATGATAAAGAATAAAATAAAATAAAAAACGCTACAATTATAACTATAATTATAATAATAAATTTTTTCTTTTTTTTACTTTTTCTATACATAGTATCTATTCCCTTCAAAGTTTAGTATACTAATAACTTTTTATTTTTGCAATTAATCTAGTAAATTATTTTCTAAAAAACTATAATATTTCGTTTCACTAACTATTAAATGCTCATATATTAACACGCCATGAATTCTACCTAATTCTATTAAGTAATTAGTAAACTCTATATCTTTAGGACTTGGATTAACACTTCCTGATGGATGATTATGAGCACATATTATATAACTAGCACTAACTTTATATGCTTCTTTAAATATCTCTCTTGGATGAACATTACTTCTAGTCATAGTACCTTTAAATAACAACTTACTAT
>ERZ827512.1176-NODE-1176-length-27779-cov-8.622169_pt1 | contig 27779 bp, 28 predicted proteins | sample MGYA00519916_ERZ827512 | MGnify/ENA primary metagenome ERZ827512 (study PRJEB31778, sample SAMEA3449335) | human gut metagenome | biome: human gut; feature: human-associated habitat; material: faeces | place: United Kingdom | collected 2010/2012 ... | reverse complement strand
TGACACATGATCCCTATGTGAGCGATTGCGCCACACGGCATATTGCGCTGTGAGAAATACGAAAGGGCTGGCTACTCCCTATAATCAAAAAGCGCCATAGCGGACGAGTCGGCCTCGTCTGCTATGGCGCTTTGTATGAAAGTTCAATCTTCTATCGTACTATGTTCACGGGAAGTCTTGCAGTATTCCTCAATACCGCCGTTCAGGACAAGATCGGCGTATTCCAGAGGCTTGTTGTATAGTAGCCAATCCAACTCGGCACGGTCAAAGCGGTTGTCTGCAATCTCGTTCTCCACGGCAATACAATCAATAGAGATCATGCTGCCATCAGCGAAAAGCAGCTCCACGCAAGCCGTGTCGATATTAAACTCACAAGAAATAAGTTTGCTCATGATGAAATCCTCCATATTATGACAAGTTGATATAAAAGGAAAGCTGCCCGTTTCTGTTGGAAACAGACAGCTTTTGCAACCTTGAGGTTGCTCTGCACACCCGAATCTGTCAGCCAACAGTAAAAAGTTGAATTACTTCCTTATCACTGTTAAGCTAAGGGATAGGGATGTTCGTTTTTCTCTACATGGTGATCCTGATGGAACTGTCATTCATGCAGTCGGTTGCAACGGAAGAAGAAAAGAGCCCGAAAGCAACGGCGCTGCTTTGCGCAGCGCCATATCCCAGAAAAAGCTATGTTATCGCAAAGTATATTTGCTACCCGATCTTTTACGGGGTTTGTATTGCCATCTACTCGATTATAGCTGCCGTTTATTCAGGGCTTGGTTTTCTGAATATCACGGAGGCGTTAACGGTCTTTTTAGTGGGAGCAATTCTCTACGGGATATATACACCTATTGCGATCAAATACGGAATAACAAAGGCTCGCCTTGTGTTTACCGTTGCAATATTGCTTATATCGCTTGGGCCAACCCTCGTTGTTCAAGTGTTTCATCCCGACATGAAGCTGATTCTTTCACTCATGCAGAATGTTTCAAGCGCGGCTGTACCCATCATTCTTGGTATTGCTGGCATTATTATACTCATTCTATCCATGATAATATCAGTTCACATTTTTGAGAAGAAGGAGCTGTGAGTTCCCCGTCGATGCCATGAACAGGGGGTGAAAAATGGGAAGTGTTGTTCTGCTGTTTCTGTTTGCATCACTCGCATTATTCTTGTTAGGCTGCAAAGAGGGCATTATACTTCTAAAAAAAAGAAATCGGATATGCAAAACCACGGGAAGTATTTTTGATATATCCACGCTCGTCGCTGAAAGCATGAAAGTATATAATTCAAAGTGGGCATTAGTCATGTACAGCGTGGACGGGAAAACGATTACTTCTCAAAATCGGATCGTGGTACCGATGTCGAGCAATGTCGGTGATTCAGTCGAAATTCAGTATGATCGAGATAACCCAAATGTCTTGATTTCCCAAAACCCGAAGCGGTTTATTGTTTTCATGCTCTGTTCTGTTATGACCTTAATAATTGCAATGGTTCTAAAAACACGATGAAATAGTTCTATACGAGGTGTCAAGCCGTCACTTTACATTGTGCCAAAACTGAATAACAACCGCCCATCACAGCGGCAACAGAAGCAGTAAGTCTGAAAAGATTTGCTGCTTTTTTTGTTGCCCGATTTGGGAAAAGCAGGTCCTTTCACCGTAGTAGTGGCGAAATGGAAAATGAAAAAGTTTCCGCAAAAGCGAGCACGCGGCGGGTTTGTAACTGTTGTATTAGCAGAAGGGAAAAGTTTTGCAAAACCGCCATTTTCCCATTCTGCTGAACGTACTGCTGACGAAAGAAACTGAAAGAGGCAGTATGCGGAAGTCACAGAGCAAGATTCTACCGAGGTGCCATAATTCGCTGTCCGCTCATTCTGCCCCATCGGAATCTTGTTGGGGAGTGCCTTCCCCAAACCCTGCTTTACCCCTTCGGGGAAAAGAAAAGCGGCTGAATCGCATTTGTAAACAATATGTGAACTTTTCAAAACGAGGGGTACGGTTTTTGCCGATTTTTCTTGAGGTATATGAGGAGGTATTTACACGCGCCCGCTACATGGGCGCAGAAACAGAAAGGAAGTGAAGCCCATGCCCCGCAAACAGTACGACACGCCGCGCCGAAAGCGGGTAGTCAAAACCCGGCTGACCGAGGAGGAATACGCTGACTTTGCCGCCCGCCTTGCACCCTACGGTATCAGCCAATCCGAGTTTATCCGCCGTGCCATCCGGGGCGCGACTATCCGCCCCGTCGTGACCGTTTCCCCGGTCAATGACGAGCTGCTGTCCGCCATCGGGAAGCTGACCGCCGAATACGGGCGCATCGGAAGCAACCTCAATCAGATCGCCCGGACGCTGAACGAGTGGCACAGCCCCTATCCGCAGCTTGCCGGGGAGGTACGCTCGGCGGCTTCCGACCTCGCCGCCTTGAAGTTTGAAGTTCTTGAAAAGGTAGGTGAAGCCGTTGGCAACGTTCAAGCATATCAGCTCTAAGAACGCCAACTACGGCGACGCAGAAAAATACCTGACCTTTGCACACAACGAGTTCACCATGAAGCCCACGCTGGACGAGCAGGGACGGCTTGTGCCGAGGGAGGACTACCGCATTTCCACGCTGAATTGCGGCGAGGAAGATTTTGCAATCGCCTGTATGCGCTCCAATCTGCGGTATGGCAAAAATCAGAAAAAGGAAGATGTAAAGAGCCACCACTACATCATCAGCTTTGACCCACGGGACGGCCCGGACAACGGCTTGACCGTAGATAAGGCGCAGGAACTTGGCGAAAAGTTTTGCCGGGAGCAGTTTCTCGGTCATCAGGCTATCGTCTGCACCCACCCGGACGGGCATAACCGCAGCGGAAATATCCATGTTCACATCGTCATCAACAGCTTGCGCATTGAAGATGTTCCCTTGCTGCCCTACATGGACAGACCCGCAGACACGAAAGCCGGGTGCAAGCACCGCTGCACCGACGCGGCTATGGAACATTTCAGAGCCGAGGTCATGGAGCTGTGCCACAATGCCGGGCTTTACCAAATCGACCTTCTGAACGGCAGCGCAAACCGCGTCACCGAGCGCGAGTATTGGGCGGGGAAAAAGGGACAGCTTGCCATCGACCGGGAGAACAAAAAACGGCTGGAGAACCGCGAGCCACTGATACACACAAAGTTTGAAACCGATAAGGAGAAGCTGCGGCAGACTATCCGAGCCGCTCTGTCCTCTGCTGTTTCCTTTGATGATTTTGCCGGGAAGCTGCTGCAACAGGGCGTGACCGTCCGTGAGAGCCGGGGACGGCTTTCCTATCTCACCCCCGACCGCACGAAGCCCATCACGGCGCGGAAGCTGGGGGACGATTTTGACCGCACCGCCGTGCTTGCCGCTTTGGAGCAAAACGCCCAAAGAACCGCCGAAAAAACCTTGCCCATCTCCGAATACCAGCCCACAGAAAAAGGCGGCTTACAATGGAGAAACGCACCCAAACCCACACCGGAAAATGACGGTATTCAGCGCATGGCAGACCGTGCGGCGAAACGCGCCGAGGGGAAAGGCATGGGCTATGACCGCTGGGCGGCAGTCCACAACCTCAAGCAGATGGCGGCTACCGTTGCCGCTATGGAGCAATACGGCTATTCCCCGGAGGGACTGGACGAAGCCCTTGTATCTGCCAATGCGGACTTGCAGAGCAGCGCCGCCGAGCTGAAAGCCGCAGAAGCCGCTTTGCGGGAGAAGAAGGACTTGCAGAAGCAGGTGCTTGCGTATTCCAAAACAAGAAATGTGCGGCAAGGGCTTAAAGCGCAGAAAACCGACAAAGCCCGAAAAGCCTACCGGGAGCGGCACGAAAGCGATTTTATCATAGCGGACGCAGCCGCCCGGTATTTCCGTGAGCAGGGCATAAAGAAGCCGCCTGCCTACAAAGCCCTGCAAGCCGAGATTGAGCGGCTAACCGCCGGGAAGAACGCCTGTTACAACGATTACCGGACGAAAAAAGAACGTGTACGGGAATTGCAGACGATGAAAAGCAATCTTTCCCAAATGCGCTGCGGTGAACCGAGCCGACAGAAAAAGCAGGAGCAGGAGCGTTAAAGCCGCCCCGAAACGATACCAAGACCGTACATTTTCGGGGGTGTACCCTTACCCCTATCCTGCTGCAATACCGCCCACCAAATAACGGGGCATACAGGGCAAAAAATCCCCGAAAATGATACCGGGAGGATACAGTTTTCCCGCCCCATCCGTCACGCCAACGGAAACGGCAGAAAGGAGAGAAAAATGCCGCACATGAGCAACAAACGGCGGTTTGAATGGAGCTTTTTCCTCAACCACCGAAACCGTATAACCTATAATGACCTTTGCCGGGGCTGCACCCACGATTGCAAGCAGAGCTTCCGAGCCATTATCATACTCTGCCCCCGGTATTACTCCAAGAGACGGAAACCGCAGGAGGATACCGCCCATGGCAGATAAGCGCAAATATTACTATCTCAAGCTGAAGGAAAGCTATTTTGATGATGACGCCATCGTGCTGTTGGAGAGTATGCCGGACGGTATCCTCTATTCCAACATCCTTTTGAAGCTGTACTTAAAATCGCTGAAAAACGGCGGGAAATTGCAGCTTGACGAGCATATCCCCTACACAGCGCAGATGATAGCGACACTGACCCGCCACCAGATAGGGACGGTTGAGAGGGCTTTAGAGATTTTCCGGCAGTTGGGGCTTGTGGAGCAGCTTGACAGCGGGGCTTTCTATATGACCGACATTGAGCTGATGATAGGACAGTCCTCTACCGAAGCCGAGCGAAAACGGGTGGCAAGACTGGAAAACAGGGCTTTGGCGCAGTCACGGACAAATGGCGGACATTTGTCCGACATTTGTCCACCAGAGATAGAGATAGAGAAAGAGATAGATATAGAGATAGAAAAAGAGGGAGAGAGAAAGACGGGACAAGCCCCCGCCCGCTGCCACGGCAGATATGAAAATGTACTGCTTTCAGATACGGAGCTTTCCGAGCTGCAAGCAGAGCTGCCCGACAAATGGGAGTTTTATATCGACCGTCTTTCCGGCTATATCGCATCCACCGGGAGGAAATACCAAAACCACGCCGCCACCATACGCAGATGGGCGGCAGCCGATACCGCCGGGTGCGCCCCGAAACAGGGTATGCCCGATTACACCTATAAGGAGGGACAGAGCCTATGACGAATGATTTTGAAAAGGTTTTCGATGCCGCAGCCGAGACGCAGGACTACACGGGCGGGGACGGGCTTTTGTACTGCGGCAGTTGCCGCACGCCCAAGCAGTTCCGCATGGACAAGCCGCCCATGGAGGGCAGGCTGCTTCCCCGCCGTTGTCAATGCGAACAGGCTCAATACGATAAGGAGGAAGCGGAGAGGAAGCGCAGGAAGCACCTTCAAGCCGTAGAGGAATTGAAGCGTCGGGGCTTTACCGACAGCAAAATGCGGGAATGGACGTTTGCCAACGACAACGGCAAATGCCCGCAGATGGAGCTTGCGCACTTCTATGCGGAGCATTGGGAAACCATGCGTGAGGAAAACATCGGGTATCTTCTCTGGGGCAAGGTCGGCACGGGGAAAAGCTATTTTGCCGGGTGCATCGCCAATGCCCTCATGGAGCAGGAAGTCCCCGTCCGCATGACGAACTTCTCAGCCATTTTGAATGACCTGACTGCCAGCTTTGAGGGGCGCAACGAGTATATCGAGCGTCTTTGCCGCTTCTCCCTGCTTATTATCGACGATTTTGGTATGGAACGCGGCACGGAGTACGGCTTGGAGCAGGTCTACAACGTGATCGACAGCCGATACCGCAGCGGCAAGCCGCTGATCGTTACCACCAATCTGACATTGGACAGCCTGCAAAACCCGCAGGACACCGCCCACGCCCGGATATATGACCGATTGCTGGAAATGTGCGCCCCTATCCTCTTTACGGGCGAGAATTTCCGCAAACAGACCGCAACGGAGAAGCTGGACAGGCTGAAAGGTATGCTGGCAGAGCAGAAAAAAGGAATAACGGTAGCCGCTGCCGATATTGCCGGGAAGGGAGAAACAGCCCATGACTGAGAAGAAAAGAAAACGCGGCAGGCCGAAGCTGCCCACACCCATCACCGAGGACTATGCTTCCAGCCGCAGACAGGCGGTGAACGCCATGTATATGTACGAGGCGGTTGATTTAATAAAGGCAGCCGCCGCCGAAATCCCAAACGGCGACGCGCTGTGGTTTGCCGATGACAGGACGCGCACCGCCGCTTCAAAGAACGGCGTGCTGGAGCAGATAGGCCGTATGCGGGTGCAGGACGGCTTCTCCGACGGAGACTGCATCTATATCGCCAACCTTGCCGCCGATGCGGTGAACGGCGGATTTACCTCAAGGGAGGTGGAGCGCACGATCCGCGCAATCCGTCTTGCCTTCAAAGCAAAGGACGCTCATACGGACGACCCGTACTACGCCGACCTTGCCGCCCGCGCCGTGGATATGCTGCGGCGAATGGCGGCTTACGAAACGAAAGGAGCAGCGAATGACTGAAAACCCGAGCATGAACGCAAAAGAGGAAGCCCGCCGCCCGGACTGCGTGACCGAGGTACGCATGGGCAACACCGTACTCGTGGTGTCCGGCTACTTCAAGAAGGACGCTGCCGCCACCGCAGCCGACAAGATGATGAAGGTGCTGGAAGCGGAGGCCGCCGCCAATACCCGCACCGCTTCCGCTTCGTGATAAGCCCGGCTGTAAAAATCGTCGTTTTGACGGGCGATAAAGCAGCAAATTTTGCCTTTACCTGCTATACAGACAGCCGTCCCCTGTGGTATGATGTTCATACGGAATAGCGGGGCGGCTGTCGGAAATGGAGGATTTATGTTAAGACAAGCCACCCAAAAGACCCCTATCACAGCCCTTTACGCAAGATTGAGCAAGGACGATGAACAGCAAGGCGAGAGTCTGTCCATTGAGAACCAAAAACGCATCCTTGAAACCTTTGCACGGGATAATGGATTTTTGAACTGCCGCTTTTTCGTGGACGACGGATGGAGCGGCGCGAATTTCCAAAGACCCGGCTTCATGGAGATGATGGACTGCGTGGAAAACGGCGAGGTCAAGTGCGTGATCACCAAAGACCTGTCGAGAATGGGCAGAAACTACTTGCAGGTCGGAATGTTCACCGAGATCACCTTCCCCAAGAAGGGCGTGCGCTTCATCGCCATCAACGACGGAGTGGACAGCGCACAGGGCGACAACGACCTAACGCCGCTGAAAAATCTTTTTAACGAATGGATGGTGAGAGATACGAGCAGGAAAATCAAGGCAGTTTTCAGAAGCAAGGGCATGAGCGGAAAGCCCATTACAAGCCAGCCCGTCTACGGCTACCTCAAGGGAGAGGACGGACGCTTTGTCATCGACGAGGAAGCCGCCCCCGTGGTACGACAGATATACAGCCTGTGCCTTGCGGGGAACGGGCCCACCAAGATAGCCCGCGTCCTCACCGAGCAGGAGATCCCCACGCCGGGGACGCTGGAATACCGCAGGACGGGCAGCACCCGCCGCTACTACCCCGATTACCCGTACAAATGGGCGACCAACACGATTGTCCATATCCTTGAACGCAAGGAGTATTTAGGGCATACGGTGAACTTCAAGACCGAGAAAATCTCCTACAAGGTAAAATCGAGCGTGGAAAATCCCGAAGAAAAGCAAGCGGTATTCGAGAACACCCACGAGCCCATCATCGACCCTGCCACATGGGAACGAGTGCAGGAGCTTCGCAAGCAGCGCAAACGCCCCAACCGCTATGATGAAGTGGGACTGTTCTCCGGCATATTGTTCTGCGCCGACTGCGGCAGCGTCCTTTACCAGCAGCGGTATGAGAACAAGACCCGCAAGCAGGATTGCTACATCTGCGGCAACTACAAACGGCGTGTCAAGAGTTGCACGGCGCACTTTATCCGCACCGACCTTCTGACGGCGGGCGTGACGGCGAATCTCAGTAAGATCACCGCCTACGCCGCCAAGCACGAAAAGCAGTTTATGAAGCTGCTGATCGAGCAGAACGAGGACGGCGGCAAGCGCAGAAACGCAGCCCGGAAAAAGGAACTGGACGCAGCCGAGAAGCGCATAGCCGAGTTATCCGCCATCTTCAAGCGGCTGTATGAGGACAGCGTGACCGGGCGCATCTCCGACGAGCGTTTTGCGGAGCTGTCGGCAGACTATGAAGCCGAGCAGCGGCAGCTTAAAGAGAGAGCCGCCGAACTGCAAGGGGAGCTTTCCAAGGCGCAGGAGGCTACGATCAACGCCGGGAAGTTTATGAACATCGTCCGCAAATACACCAGCTTTGAGGAGCTGACCCCCACCCTGCTGCGGGAGTTTATTGAGAAAATCGTCGTGCATGAGTGCAGCTATGACGAGAACAAAAACCGCAGACAGGAAATCGAGATATACTATTCTTTCGTCGGCAAGGTGGACTTGCCCGACGAATAAGCCCGACCTGTCCGGCGCAGTGCGCAAGCGCCGGACGGGAACGGCAAAAAATTTTACACTTCTATTGCTTCCTTATCACACATCAGCAAAATCGCAGGGCATGAAACAGCTTATGGCGGGCGGCGGTGTCGCCCTGATTGGCGTCATCCTCGTGCCGCTGCTCAAGGGCCTGTTCGGTTAAGCCGTACAGTGCCGCACACTGAAACCCTTCGCCCCTGCCCGCCCTCTGCGGGCGGGGGCGGGAAAGGAGGGCCATCCCATTGGATTTGATATGGGAAAAATTCACCGAATGGCTCAAGGAGCTGCTGGTGGGCGGCATCATGGATAACCTCACCGGCCTCTTTGATAACGTCAACGCCAAGGTCGCGGAGGCGGCAGGACACATCGGCAGCACCCCGCAGGCGTGGAACGCCGACATTTACAGCATGATCCGCTCCCTCTCGGACAACGTGATACTGCCCATCGCCGGCGTGATCCTCGCCTTCGTCATGACGCTGGAGCTGATACAGCTTATCGCGGACCGCAATAACCTCCACGACATCGACACATGGGTATTCTTCCGCTGGGTATTCAAGACGGCGGCTGCCGTGCTCATCGTGTCCAACACATGGAATATCGTCATGGGCGTATTCGAGGCGGCGCAGAGCGTGGTCAACCGCGCCTCCGGCCTTATCGTGGGCAACACCTCCATCAACCTTGCCGACCATATCGCGGACCTTGAGGCGCGGCTGCTGGAGATGAACGTGTGGACGCTTTTGGGGCTGTGGCTGCAATCCTTCGTGGTGGGCTTCTCCATGTGGGCGCTGACCATCTGCATCTTTATCATCATCTACGGCAGAATGATCGAGATATACCTCGTCACCAGCATCGCGCCCATCCCCATGGCCACCATGATGGGCAAGGAATGGGGCGGCATGGGACAAAACTACCTGAGAAGCCTGCTGGCGCTGGCGTTTCAGGGCTTTCTCATCATCGTCTGCATCGCCATCTACGCGGTGCTCGTCCAGAATATGCTCATCGACGACAACATTTCCACGGCGATCTGGCTGTGCATGGGCTACACGGTGCTGCTCTGCTTCACCCTGTTCAAGACCGGCAGCCTCGCCAAGTCAATCTTCAACAGCCATTAGGGAGGTGAAATCAACATGAACAAATCCACAAATCCTGAACAGGAAAAACTGGCGCGCCTGCTTGCGCGGCTGGATGAAAACCTCGCCGCCTTACAGGGCGAGTGGGAGCAGATGAGCAGATATGACCTGATCTGCAACTCCGCCGCTATCACCGCCGTGCGCCAGACCCATGAATACCTGACCACCACCCACGGCTTTGAGCCGGAGGAGGCGGACTACCTGCTGCTGTTCGATAACCCCTTGAAGGTGGCGGCGGACAAGTGGCAGGAGCGCATGGAGGATACAAGCGACCTTTGTTTTGCGCTGGACGAGGTGTTTGAAAAGAGGGACGCTTTGCAGAGCTACGCGCCAAGCAGCGTCGAGCGCCGCGTGTCTGTGCTGGAGAAGCTCCGCACATCGGCGGAGCACACACCCGTGAGGGCAGCCAAGGGCAAGGAGGCAGAGCTTTGCTGACGCTTATCCCCATTTCTCTGTCCGAAGCAAATAACTTCGTCGCCGCTTGGCACCGCCATCATAAGCCCGTCGTTGGACACAAGTTTTCCATTGGCTGCGAGGCAAGCGGACGTCTGGTTGGCGTCGCCATCGTGGGGCGTCCGGTCAGCCGGTATCTGGACGACGGGAAAACGCTGGAGATCAATCGCCTTTGCACCGACGGCACCAAAAACGCTTGCAGCTTCCTTTACGCTGCTGCGGCACGGGCGGCGCGGGCAATGGGCTATCAGCGGATCATTACCTATACGCTGGACACCGAAGGCGGCGTAAGTCTGCGCGCTGCCGGCTGGCGCTGCGCGGGACGGGCAGGCGGCACGGCATGGACAGGTGCAAGAGCGCCGAAGGCCGGACAATACCCGGCGCAGATGAAGCTCCGCTATGAAAAAGCACTATGACATAGGAGGTAAACCAATATGGCATACGTCCCCGTACCCAAGGACCTGAACGCGGTCAAGACCAAGGTGCTGCTGAACCTGACGAAGCGCCAGCTTATCTGCTTCGGCGCTGGTGCGGCGCTGGGCGTTCCGCTGTTCTTCCTGCTCAAAGCCCATACCGGCGTCAGCACGGCGGCCATCTGCATGATCCTGCTCATGCTGCCCTTTTTTCTGCTGGCCATGTATGAGAAGAACGGACAGCCCCTTGAAAAGATCGTCCGCAACATCGTGCAGGTCTGCTTCCTGCGCCCTAAGCAGCGCCCTTACGCAACCAATAATTTCTACGCCGTTCTGGAACGGCAGGACAATTTAGACCGGGAGGTGTATCGCATTGTCCACCCGCACAAAACTCACCCGCGCCGAACGCAGGCAGATCGAGGCCGCCATCGCAAGAGCAAAGCGGCAGGATAAGAAACGCAAGTCCGCACAGGACAGCATCCCGTTTCAGCGGATGTTCCCCGACGGCATCTGCCGCGTGACGGACAGCTACTACACGAAAACCGTCCAGTTTCAGGACATCAACTACCAGCTCAACCAGAACGAGGACAAGACCGCCATCTTTGACGGCTGGTGCGACTTCCTCAACTACTTTGACAGCTCCGTGCGCTTTCAGCTCTCCTTCGTAAATATGTCCGCCAACAAGGACAATTACGCAAGGTACATCACCATCTCGCCGCAGGGCGACGATTTTGACAGCATCCGTCTGGAATACACCCAGATGCTACAGAACCAGCTTGCCCGCGGCAACAACGGCCTCATCAAGACCAAGTATCTGACCTTCGGCGTGGAGGCGGACGGGCTGAAAGCCGCAAAGCCGAGGCTGGAGCGCATTGAAACGGACATTCTGAACAACTTCAAGCGCCTCGGCGTGGCGGCGGAGCCCATGAACGGCACGGAGCGGCTGCGGCTGCTGCACGGGATGCTGCACATGGACGAGCAGGAGCCGTTCCGCTTCTCGTGGGACTGGCTGGCACCCTCCGGGCTTTCGGTGAAGGACTTTATCGCGCCCAGCTCCTTTGAGTTTCGCACCGGGCGCTCCTTCGGCGTCGGCAGGCGCATCGGCTGCGCCAGTTTCTTGCAGATTTTAGCGCCGGAGCTGAACGACCGGATGCTGGCGGACTTCCTCGACATGGAAAGCTCCCTCATCGTCAGTATGCACGTCCAGTCCGTGGATCAGGTCAAGGCCATCAAGACCATCAAGCGCAAGATCACCGATTTGCAGAAAATGACCATCGAGGAGCAGAAAAAGGCCGTCCGCGCCGGATACGACATGGACATCATCCCCTCGGACCTTGCCACCTACGGCACGGAGGCGAAGAAGCTGCTGCAAGACCTCCAGAGCCGCAACGAGCGAATGTTCCTGCTGACCTTTATTGTGGTCAACACCGCAGGCAGCCGTCAGCAGCTTGACAACAACGTATTTCAGGCGGCCTCCATCGCCCAGAAATACAACTGCCATCTCACCCGCCTTGATTTCCGGCAGGAGGAGGGCCTCATGAGCAGCCTCCCCTTGGGGCTGAACCAGATCGAAATACAGCGGGGCCTTACCACCTCAAGCGTCGCCATCTTCATTCCATTTACCACGCAGGAGCTGTTTCAGGACGGCAAGGAAGCTCTGTACTGCGGGCTGAACGCGCTGTCGAACAACCTCATCATGGTAGATCGCAAGCGTCTGAAAAACCCCAACGGCCTCATCCTTGGTACGCCCGGCAGCGGCAAGAGCTTTGCGGCGAAGCGGGAGATCACCAACGTGTTCCTCGTTACCGACGACGACATTATCATCTGTGACCCCGAAGCCGAATACGGGCCGCTGGTGGAGCGCCTGCACGGACAGGTCATTAAAATCTCCCCCACAAGCCCGCACTACATCAACCCCATGGACTTAAACCTCAATTACAGCGACGATGAGAACCCGCTGAGCCTGAAATCCGACTTCATCCTCTCCCTCTGCGAGCTGATCGTGGGCGGCAAGGACGGCCTCATGCCGGTGGAAAAGACCATCATCGACCGCTGTGTGCGCATGGTGTACCGGGATTATCTCAGCGACCCTGTGCCGGAGAATATGCCGATTCTGGAGGACTTGTATAACGAGCTGCGGCGGCAGGAGGAAAAGGAGGCGCAGTACATCGCCACAGCTTTGGAAATCTACGTTTCCGGCTCTCTCAACGTGTTCAACCACCGCACCAACATCAACATTGAAAACCGCATCGTGTCCTTCGACATCAAGGAGCTGGGCAAGCAGCTCAAGAAGATCGGGATGCTCATCGTGCAGGACGCCGTGTGGAACCGCGTCACCGTCAACCGGGAAGCCCACAAGTCCACCCGCTACTACATTGACGAAATGCACCTTTTGCTGCGCGAGGAGCAGACCGCCGCTTACACGGTGGAAATCTGGAAGCGCTTCCGCAAGTGGGGCGGTATTCCCACCGGCATCACCCAGAATGTCAAGGACCTGCTCTCCTCCCGCGAGGTGGAGAACATCTTTGAGAACAGCGATTTCATCCTCATGCTCAATCAGGCCAGCGGCGACCGGCAGATTCTCGCCAAGCAGCTCAATATCTCCCCGCATCAGCTCTCGTATGTCACCCACAGCGGTGAAGGCGAAGGGCTGCTTTTTTATGGCAACGTCATTCTTCCCTTTGTAGACCGTTTCCCCCGCGGGGAACTCTATGACCTACTTACCACCAAGCCATAGGAACAGACTGCATAACAAAACAAGAAAGGAATTGGACGATGGAAAGCAGACTGATGATTTTTGAAAACGAAGCCTTTGGAAAGGTGCGAACGCTGAACCTCAACGGCGAGCCGTGGTTTGTAGCGGCGGATGTGTGCAAAGCGCTGGAACTGGGGAATCCGAGCATGACGGTTGAGCGTCTGGATGATGATGAAAAGGGTATCAGTACTATTGATACCCTTGGCGGGAAACAGCGCATGGCAATCATCAACGAACCCGGGCTGTATTCGCTGGTGATCACCTCCCGCAAGCCGGAGGCAAAGGCGTTCAAGCGCTGGATCACCCATGAGGTCATTCCGGCCATCCGCAAGCACGGCGCGTACATGACAAAATCCGTGCTGGAGCAGGTCTTGGAAAACCCGGAACTGGTGCTGCTCATGGCGCAGCGGATGCTGGAGGAACAGCGGAAGAACGAGCTGCTTCAGCAGGAACTGCGGCTGGCAAAGCCCAAGGCGGACTTCTACGACGCCTTCATTCACCCGGAGTGCTGCACCAATCTCCGCGCCACCGCAAAGGAACTGAAGGTGCCGGAGAAAATGTTCACCGCGTTCCTCATCCGCAAGCGCTATCTCTATCGCGCGCCCTCCGGTACACTGCTGCCCTATGCCAAGCCCGCCAGCGACGGCCTGTTCTTCGTAAAGGACTATATCGCCGTCAACGGGCATCAGGGGGTATATACCCTTGTCACGCCCAAGGGCAAGTCGCTGTTTCTCACCATGCTGGGTGAGATCGCCTGACCTGATTCTACTAAAAATAATGTAAAGGAGAGCATCTCAATGGAAAAAGAAAATCTGTACCTCATCCACGGCGAGGACTACCTGCGGCACATCGAGGAAAAGCTGGAGCTGCTGTGGATGGCGACCATCCTCATGCATTACATCAAAAACGGAGCCGAGAAGGACGGCTATCTGGACCTTGTACGCAGATCCACCCTCGACTTTGACGAGCGCTGCGAGGAGATGTTCAGTTCTTGGGGCATGGCGCTCAATTACCTCAAGTCCCATGACCTTGCGGACTTGTCCGACCTCATCGAAAACGACCTGATCGAGCCGGAATACGCCGGTTATATTCCTGCGGATGATCCCTGCTGCCCCGGCGAACGCTGCTGCGAGTATGCCGAGCGCATGGAGCGCGAATACGCCGCAGAGCGTGAGGCGGACGAGGACAATGAGGACGCCGACGTATTTGAGTATGACGGAGAACCGGCCATATCTGAGCTGACCGGCGTGTGCAGGGACATCCTTACGGCTGTCGAAGGGCTTACCACGCTTCTAAGGGATGAGTTCGACTATGCAGGCTGACCGCATTTACTGCGGCGACGCCCTGACCGTGCTGAAAACCCTGCCGGACAGCTCCGTGAACTGCTGCGTAACCTCGCCGCCGTACTACGCACTACGGGATTACGGCGTGGACGGGCAGATCGGGCGGGAGGAAACCCCGGCGCTGTATGTGGAGCGCCTGACTTCCATTTTCCGGGAGGTCAGGCGCGTTCTCACGCCGGACGGCACCCTCTGGCTCAACATCGCGGACACCTATGCCGGAAAGGGCAATCAGGGAGACAGCCTCGACCCCAAGTACCCCAACGGCAGGACCGGTCAGGCGGTCGCCCTCAACGGCAAGGTGGAGGGCTGCAAGGCAAAGGACATGATCGGCATCCCGTGGCTGCTGGCGTTCGCGCTGCGCGCAGACGGCTGGTATCTGCGCTCGGACATCATCTGGATGAAAGCGAACCCCATGCCGGAAAGCGCCAAGGACAGGCCAAGCCGCTGCTATGAGCATATCTTCCTGTTGTCCAAGTCCCGCCGCTACTATTATGATGCTGCCGCCATCGCGGAGCCGGTTGCGGAAACGACAGTACGGCGCATGAAAGGCGCACGAAGCACGGCTACCAAGCACGGAAGTATCATTCCCGGACAGCAGAATATCCAGAAAATCAATCTGCCAAGAGCGGCCGGAACCTATACGGATGCAGATATTCCGCAGCTTCGCAACAAGCGCGACGTCTGGCAGATCAACACCGTGCCGTACCGGGGCGGGCATTTCGCCGCTTTCCCGCCAAAGCTGGCGGAAACCTGCCTGCTGGCAGGCTGCCCGCCCGGAGGCGTGGTGCTGGACCCCTTCCTCGGCTCCGGCACCACGGCGGCGGTGGCAAAGCAGCTCGGACGGCACTACATCGGCATCGAGCTGAATCCCGAATACTGTACGCTGGCAGAGAAACGGATCGAAGGAGGTGAATTTCCATGAGCAAACGCTCGCCCCGGCTGCTGTTCACGCAGGAGGAGCGGACAGCGCCGGAACTGAAAAAGGCCGTCAAAAAAGCGGATAAAGCCTATCAAAAGCTGGAAAAGGCCGAGGCGAAGATCCCCAAGAAAACCGTAAAGAAAAATCAGCGCGTCGTTGACCCGAAAACCGGCACGGTCACAACGCGCCTTTCCTTTGAGGAGGTGGACAAGAAGCGACCGCCTTCCAAGCTCACCCACGCCCTGCGGGACGCGCCCGGTGCGGCGGCGCTGTCCGCCGTCCACAGGGAGATTCGGGAGCATGAGCAGGATAATGTGGGTGTGGAGAGCGCCCACGGCGTGGAGCAGGCGGCGGAGCGCGCCGTGCGCCTTGCACAGCACGCCCACCGCTCCCACAAGGAGAAGCCCTACCGCCGCGCAGACCGTGCCGAGGTCAAGGCAGACCGCGCCAACCTCCGCGCGCTGGACAAAACGGCACAGCACCATGACCCGCAGTTTTCCAGCAATCCCTACTCCCGCTGGCAGCAGAAGCAGGCCATCAAGAGAGAGTACACCGCCGCCAAAGCCGGAAAAAGCGCCGGGAATACGGTCAAAGCCTCCGAAGCCACGGCAAAGGCGGCGCGGAAAGCCGCGGAGAACACAAAGAAAGCCGGCGAGTTCATCGCCCGTCACAAAAATGGCTTCCTTATCGCGGGCGGCATTGCGGCAATGATTGTCCTTATCCTCTGCACCGTGTCCTCCTGCTCCCTGCTGATTCAGGGCGGAGCCACCGGCGTGAACGTATCCACCTACCCCAGTGAGGACGCGGATATGCTGGCGGCAGAGGCGCAATATTGCGCCATGGAAGCGGAATTGCAGCAGTATCTCGACACCTACGAAAGCACCCACGACTACGATGAGTACCACTTCGAGCTGGACGACATCGAGCATGACCCCTATGTGCTGATCTCCGCCATCACCGCCCTGAAAGGCAAGGAGTGGACGATCTCCGAGGTCGGCGGCGTCTTGGAGATTCTGTTTGAAAAGCAGTACATCCTAACGGAAACCGTCACCACGGAAACAAGATACCGCACGGAAACCCGAACCGGCTACTATACAGATGCGGAGGGCAATCTGCACAGCTATGAATACACCGTGCAGGTGCCGTACACCTACTACATCTGCACCGTAAAGCTGGAAAACTTCAACCTCTCCCATGTGCCGGTCTATATCATGTCGCAGGATCAGCTCTCCCTTTACGCCATGTATATGGCTACTCTGGGCAACCGCCCGGACCTCTTCGGCAGCTCGGAGTACATGGGGAAATACTACACCGCCGACTATGAAAAGTACGAGATACCCCCGGAAGCGCTGGAGGACGCGCAGTTTGCCGCCATCATCAAGGAGGCGGAGAAGTACCTCGGCTACCCCTACGTCTGGGGCGGCAGCACGCCCGCCACCTCCTTCGACTGCTCCGGCTTCGTCAGCTACGTCTACAACAACTGCGGCGTGGGCTGGAACTTCGGCAGGCTGGGCGCGGAAGGGCTGCGACAGCTCTGTACGCGGGTGTCCGCCGCCAATGTCCACCCTGGCGATCTGGTGTTCTTCCAAGGCACCTACGACACGGCGGGCGCATCCCATGTGGGCATTTATGTCGGCAATGATATGATGCTTCACTGCGGCGACCCCATCCAGTACACAAGCCTCAATTCAAGCTATTGGCAATCCCACTTCCTTGCCTACGGGCGGCTGTCCCCGCCCTGATCTCACTGAAAGGAGCAAAAAATGAACCCTAAGATTATAAAGCTCAAGGCTGAACGGGCGAAAAACGATGAAAAGATCGCCGCCCTCCGCTCCCGCAACAGGGAGCTTGACGAGAGCATCGTCGAGCTGGAGAATACCGACATCATCGGCCTTGCCCGCGCTACCGGCATGAGCATGGAGGAGCTGGCGCAGTTCCTCACACAGCTCAAAAGGGGCGGTGCGCCCTTTATCACACCCAATACCAAGGAGGATACGGACTATGTGCATGAAGAAGAATAACAACCGGCTGCTGCGCAGCATTGCCGCCATTCTTTGCCTTGCCCTGATGTTCCTCACCATGTCCGGCATGGCCATGGCGACGGATATGGAGGACGCCCCGGCAGGCGACGCCCCGGAAAGCACGCCGGAGATCGTGGAGGCAGAGCTTCCCGTCACGCCCGAAGAAACGCCGGAGCCCCCTCCGGCAGAGCAAGCGCCGGACACACAGGAACCGGCTCCCGCGCCGCCTGAAACGACGGAAACGCCGCAGCCGGAGGCGGAATACGCGCTGGACGCAGATATTCCGGCAGGCTGGCACAACGCGCCGGTGACGGTAACAGTCCGCATCAGGGACAAAAATAACGCGGGCTGGCATAAGGTAGAGGCGGCGCTGCGGGAAACCGCCGAAAGAACAGACCTGACGGAGCAGCTTGCCCACGGCGGCCTCGCCCGCTACACGGTGCCGGACAACGGTATCGTGTTTTTCTTTGTCACCGACCCCTACGGCACGGAGCATACGCTGACGCTGGAGCTGCGCTGCATAGACCTTGAAGCGCCGGTCCTTCGCGCAGGCGTCAGCGGCGCGCTGCTGCGTGTGGAGGCCGCCGACGCACTCTCCGGCATGGCTGGCGTCTATGTGAACGACGAGCTTTATACCACGCTGCAAAACGGGGAGTTCAGCCTGCGCATCGACAGGAACACCCGCGATTCCCATTTCTACATCATGGGCGTGGACAACGCGGGCAACCGCACGGGCTATCTGGTGATCGCCAACCCCTTCTATGAAAAGGAAGCGCCTGCGCCCAGCCCCACGCCGGAGCAGCACAGTACCCATTGTCCCGCGGACTGCGATTGCAGGAAGCAGCCCTCCGGCAATACCGGCAGCAACGGCAGCAATACCGGTGCAGGAAAGCCCTCCAATGCCTCCGGCAGCACGGGAAAGCCCGCTACGGCACAGACGCCCGCGGCCACAGAGCCGGCGAAAACGCAGGAGCCCGCAGATACCGCCGCGCCTGTCGCCATTGAGAAAGGGACGGGCTTTTCCCAAAACGGCAGCGCCGTCACCCGCGACCTGCTCTACGACAAGCACACCAACAAGCAGTTCATCGCGGTGGAAACCCGCAACGGTCATACGCTCTATCTGGTGATCGACTATGATAAGCCGCTGGATGAGGACGGAGATCAGTATGAAACCTACTTTTTGAACCTTGTGGACGAAAGCGACCTGCTTGCACTCATCGACGAGGATTCCGCCCCTGTCTGCTCCTGCAAGGACAAGTGCGAGTCAGGTGCGGTCAACACCGCCTGCGCAGTCTGCAAGACCAATATGACGGAGTGCATGGGAAAGGAAAAGGCTACGGAAAAGACGCCGGAGACAACGCCGGAGCCCGATCCTGAGCAGGAAAAGAAAAGCGGCGGCAGCGGCCTGCTGGTCGTGGTGCTGCTGATCGTGCTGGCGGGCGGCGGCGCGCTGTACTGGTTTAAGCTGCGTAAGCCGAAGCCCCAGACAAAAGGCTCCGCCAATCTGGACGATTACGACTACGGCGAGGATGACGAGTATGAGGAATACGAAAACGAGGACGAGCCGGAGGAAACGGAGGTCGCGGATGAATGACGCTCTTTACGAAAAACCCGCTGGAGCGCCTGATGCTCCGTCTGCCGCGCCCGGATAAGGAGGAAACGCCCCGCCCCATCGCCCCGGAGGGGCATCTCTGCCACGGCTGCGGGCGGTATGGGCTGGTCTGCATCCGGCCCTGTTACCGGGACACCGACCTGCGGGAGAAGCTGCGGGCAAAAGCGCCGGAGCGTTAGGACCCCGACCCTTGCCGCCTTCTCCCGCCGATGCACAATGTACCATCAAAGAGCATCAGCTTTGACCGGAACAAAGAGGCAGTTCTCTTTTATGAGAGATGCCGTTTTTACCTGAAAAGCAAGCACACAAATACCAACCGCAAAAAGCAGTCCTTCGGGGCTGCTTTTTGCTATGCAGAAAAGGAGAAAACGAATATGACGCAACATAGATTAGTGATCGCGGAAAAGCCCTCCGTCGCCCAGTCCATCGCCGCCGTGCTGGGCGCGACCAAACGCAACGACGGCTATCTTTCGGGAAACGGCTGCATTGTAAGCTGGTGCTATGGACATCTGGCGGAGCTTGCCAACGCGGACGTGTACGATGAAAAGTACGCAAAATGGCGGTATGACGACCTGCCCATCCTCCCCGCAAGCTGGCGCTATACCCTGAGAGCGGACAAATCCAGACAATTCGAGCTGCTGCGGGACCTCATGCGCCGGGAGGACGTGACCGAGGTGGTCAACGCCTGCGACGCGGGGCGCGAGGGGGAGCTTATCTTCCGCACCGTCTACTACATGGCGGGCTGCACAAAGACCATGAAGCGGCTGTGGATCTCCTCCATGGAGGACGCCGCCATCAAAAAGGGCTTTGCGGAGCTGCGTCCGGGGCGTGAATATGACGGGCTGTATCAGTCCGCCCTCTGCCGCGCCCGCGCGGACTGGCTGGTGGGCATCAACGCCACAAGGCTCTTTTCGGTGCTGTACCACCGCACCCTCAACGTGGGGCGCGTCCTGTCCCCGACGCTGGCTCTCATCGTCCAGCGGGAGGCGGAGATCGCCGCCTTTCGCCCGGAAGCCTTTTACACGGTAAATCTTCGCTGCGGCGATTTTGCCGCCGTGTCCGAAAAGTTTGGGAACAAAGAAGTTGCGGACGCCCTCGCCGCTGCCTGCGCCGGTCAGCCGGTCACGGTAAGGACGGTGCAGCGCACGGAAAAAACGGAGAACGCGCCCCGGCTCTACGACCTGACCGTGCTCCAGCGGGAGGCCAACCGCAGCCTCGGCTACACCGCACAGCAGACGCTTGACTACCTGCAAGCCCTCTATGAAAAGAAGCTCTGCACCTATCCCCGCACGGACAGCCGCTTCCTCACCGACGATCTGGAAGTCTCCGTGCTGGAGCTTGCAGCCGTGGCCGCCGTTATCTGCGAAACAGCCGCGCCGGGGCGTGTGAACGCAGGACAGGTATGCGACAGCAAAAAGGTCAGCGACCACCACGCCATTCTCCCCACCGCCAGCGCGGGCAAGGCGGATACCTCCGTCCTGCCGCTGGGCGAGCGCGAGCTTTTGCGCCTTGTGGCAGGGCAGCTTCTTCGGGCGGTCAGCGATGCACACCGCTATGCGGAAACCACAGTTACGCTGGAGTGCGGCGGCACCGAGTTCACCGCCAAGGGCAGAACCGTCCTTGATACCGGCTGGAAACAGTATCTCGCGCAGGAAAAGCAGGACGCCGCGCTGCCGGAGCTGTCGGAGGGGCAGGTATTGGATTGCGCCGAAGCCGCCGTAAAGGAGGGCAAGACCACGCCGCCCAAGCACTTCACCGAGGACACGCTGCTTTCCGCTATGGAGACTGCCGGGAAAGACGATATGCCGGAAGAAGCGGAACGAAAGGGGCTGGGAACGCCCGCCACACGCGCCGCCATCATCGAAAAGCTGGTAGCCACGGGCTTTGTGGAGCGCAAAAGGGCAAAGAAGGCCGTCAGCCTTGTGCCTGCCCATACCGGCGTTTCCCTCATCACCGTGCTGCCGGAGCAGTTACAGTCTCCGCTTCTCACCGCCGAATGGGAATACCGCTTGCAGCAGGTGGAGCGCGGCGCGCTGCTGCCGGATGCGTTTATGACCGGCATCGCGGAGATGCTCACCGAGCTTGTGAAAACCTACAAGGTCATCTCCGGCGCGGAGGTGCTGTTCCCCTCCGGCCGGGAGATCGTTGGCAAATGCCCCCGCTGCGGCAGCGACGTGACCGAGAGCAAAAAGGGCTTCTTCTGCGAGAAAAACGACTGCCGCTTCGGGCTGTGGCGGGACAACAAGTTCTTTGCCGCCAAGCGCGCCGCTCTGACAAAAAAGGTAGCCGCCGCGCTGCTTGCAGACGGGCGGGTGAAGCTCACCGGCCTCTACTCCGAAAAGACCGGCGGCACCTACGATGCTACCGCCGTGCTGGAGGATACCGGCGAGAGCGTCCGCTTCCGGCTGGAGTTTGATAAGGGGGCCGCGTCATGAAGCTCTCCAAGCTGGAGCAGGAAAGTATCATCCTCTACAACGAGGAAGAATCCACCGCCAGCATCTACACCCACGACCCCAAGCTGAAGCGCAAGCTCAAGCGCCTTGCGGAGAAATACCCGGACAATGTGTACCCAGATAGGGCCGTCCATGCCGGAGCGGTCAGCTACGCCGTGCCGAAAAGCTGCGTCAGCGTCCGGGAGCCGTTCAGCGACGAGCGGCGCAGGGCCGCCAGCGAACGCGCCAAAAATGCCGGATATACGCCGCCCGCAAGGAGTATATACTCCGAAAATGAATAAGAACCGAGCGCCCGCACAGGAAAGCCTACCCCTGCGCGGGCGCTGCCATTTTAGGGGTAAACAGCCCATGAAATGAAAGGAAGTGCCTATGACACGAAAATCTCCGTATCCGACAAGAGCGGATTATCCGGCATTGATTGAAAATGCCAAGCCTGCGCTGCGCGAGCTGTTGGGCGCGGCCTCGTATGAACGGAGGATCGCCGTTCTCAACGAATGTTCTCTCGATGTGGTCAATACCGTCTGCACGATCATGGTGCTGGGGCGGCACAGCCTCTATCTTCGCCGCAAAAAGCCCTTCAACGCGCCGGACGCGGTTTTTGTCCGGTGGGCGGCGGACCTGTGGACGCTGCGTGAGCAGGACAAGGCAGGCGACATCCGCTATCTCTGCGGAAAAACGGATTTACGGGAATATCTTTCGCGGGGGCTTCAGCTCCTGCGTATCGACCTGACGGAAGGAGGAACCTATGCCAGAGAAACCCGGTAAAAACAGAGAACAGCTCAAGGAGATCACCGACCGCATCGAGGCGGGTATCCGCGACATCTTTGAATCCGGCGATATGGAAAAGTACCGCAATTACCTGCGCACCATGAGCCGGTTTCACAACTATTCCCTCAACAATCAGGCGCTCATCCACTTACAGCGCCCGGACGCCACACTTGTGGCGGGCTACAACCGCTGGCGGGACAAGTTCTCCCGCCATGTGCTGCGGGGCGAGAAGGGCATCACCATCATCGCGCCCACGCCGTATAAGAAGAAAATCGAGCAGGAAAAGCTCGACCCGGACACCAAGCTGCCCATTCTGGATGCGGACGGCAAGGTGATTACCGAGGAAAAGGAGATCGAGATCCCCATGTTCCGCCCGGTGAAGGTGTTCGACTACGCCCAGACGGACGGAAAACCCCTGCCGGAGCGTGTTGCCAGCCCCGTCGCCAACCTGACCGGCAGCGTGGAGAATTATGAGGCGTTCATGGAGGCGCTGCGCCGGTCCTCGCCCGTGCCGGTGGAGGTAAAGCCTCTGTCCGCCGATGTGGACGGCTATTTCAGCCCCAAATCCCAGAGCATCACGCTGCGGGAGGGCATGAGCGAGGTGCAGACGGTATCCGCCGCCGTCCATGAGATCGCCCACGCCAAACTCCACAATTACGGCTTGCAGCAGCCAGAGGAGCGCAAGACCAAAAGCCGCAATACCGAGGAGGTGGAGGCCGAAAGCATCTCCTTCATGGTCTGCGCCTACTTCGGCATTGAAACCGGCGCAAACAGCTTCGGCTATGTGGCAACATGGTCAAAAAACGCCGAGCTGCCGGAGTTCCGCGCCAGTCTGGACACCATCAGCAAAACCGCAAACGGCATCATCACCGATGTGGAAAAGCACTTCGCGGAGGTTTGCAAGGAGCGCGGCATCGAGCTTCCCAAGGACACGGAATATGAGCTTGTCACCATCCCGCCCTCACGCGCCGACGCGCTGGCCTTTGCCGCCGACTACGCGGCGTTCCTGCGCCGGGATCTGAACGTTCCCGACAGCGCGGACAGACCCACAGCGGAGGCGGTGGCGGACAGGCTGCTTGCCGGTAAGGACGCAGAGCTGCGGAAGGAGCTGGAGGATTTCGTCAAGCTGGCAGACGAGATCGGCATTGACGACGGCTCTCATGGGCTTCTGGAACGCTTCAACGGCCTGTTCCGTCAGGAATGGCGGGCAAAGGAGGAACCGCAGCCGGAGATTGAAACAGAAACGCCGAATGTTGAGGATGAGCTGCCGCCCCTGCCGGAGCTGGAGCAGGGCTATCCCATGCCGGATACCAGCATCGGCTTTTCGGAAATGTATCAGTACGGCTACACGGACGGCAACGCCATGCTGCCGCTGACCAAAGAGCGCGCCATGGAGCTGTTCATGCAGGACGTTCCCGTGTTTTTGCTCTATGGCGATAACACCGAGGCCATGGCGCTGGACGCAGAGGACATTTCCTCCCACACCGGCGTGTTCGGCGTGGAGCGCGAGGAATGGGACGCGGTGCGCGGCGTTGTGACGCTGAGCGAACAGGCGGACACGGAAAAGCTGTTTCTGGAAAACCCACAGGACGCTTTCCTCATCTATCAGATCCGGCGCGGCGGTGAATTGGACGCTTACCGCTTCATGAACTATGACTACTTGCAGAGCAAGGGCGTCACGCCGGAGCGCGGCGGCTACGACGCGATCTACACCGGGGGGTTTATGGATTATGGGAATGCCAGAACCAATCTGGATATGATTTATCAGCGGTTCAACGTGGATCACCCTGCGGATTTCAAGGGACACAGCCTGTCGGTCAGCGACATCGTTGCCTTGAAGCAAAACGGCGTAGTATCCTGTCATTACGTTGACAGCATCGGCTTCCGGGAGCTTCCCAATTTCCTCAAGCCGGAGAATTACCTCAAAAACGCGGAGATGCTGTTGGAGGACGACTATGGCATGATCGACGGCATTATCAACAACGGCCCCAAGCAGCCCACCGTAACAGAGCTGGAGGAGCAGGTCAAGGCCGGTTTCTCCATCTCCCTCATGGAGCTGGCTGCGGCCGCCCACCGCGAACAGAAGAAGCCCTCCGTGCTGGAAAAGCTCAGGGAAAAGACGCCGGAGCAGTCGAAAAACAAAACAGCGCCCAAACGGAGCGCGGAAAGAGAGCTTTGATATGAAAAACAACCCATTTACCCATGAAGAAATCAACCTCATGAGCATCTACAACGCGGCAGGCACCCGCGAGGGGCTGATCGCAGCCCTCACAGAAATGCGGGGGTATCTGGACGCGGAGGAGGCCGAGCTGCGGGAGCTGACGGACAGCGCCCTCGCAAAGCTGCGCGACATTACCGACGCGGAGTACGCCGCCCTTGACCTGACGCCGGATTTTGACCTCTGAGCAAAGCTGACTGTTTTACGGTCAAGAGCCGGAAAAATCGCAGATTCGCCGCTGGGAGCGCGCCGGATGAGGAATGTATCATCCGGCGCGTTTCTGTTTGAAAATCGCCGTTTTTCCCAAGTCATGAGCCGGAGAAAATACCCCAAAATCGCGCCTGCTTCGCGCAGGAGGCGCAGAAAGGCCATTTATGAGAACAGGACTGACAAAAACGCAGAAAATCACGGAGATTACCTTTGACGAAAAAGAAGCCCTTATCCATATCCGCACCCACAATACCGACCTTAAAAACCGTCTTGCCGCCTATGCCGCGCAGCACCCCACAGAGTGCCGCCAACTGGACGCAGACCCCGACACAGGCTGCATGGAGTTTGAAATCTTAAAGGGGCGCTTGTCCTTCCGCCTGACCGCACCGTACAGTGAGAAGCGGAAACAGGCGGCGAGCGAGGCGGCGAAAAGAAACGGCTTCACCAGAAAACCATGAGAGGAGGATTTTGCTTATGCCCAACAAACTGCAAGCCTACGCGGAGCAAGCGGAGCGCACCGCTCGGCAGATCACCGGCAGCCATCTGGCGTGGACGGCGTTCCTGACCACCGCCGCAAGGCTGTATAAATACCCCTACAACGAGCAGCTCATGATCTATATGCAGCGCCCGGAGGCCACCGCCTGCGCGGAGTACGACTTTTGGAACGAGAAAATGGGGCGCTATGTCCGGCGCGGCAGCACGGGCATCGCCCTCATTGACGCTACCGGCTACAAGCCAAGGCTCAAATACGTCTTTGACGTTTCCGACACGGGAGGCAAGGAAAACGCCCGCCGCGTCAACTTGTGGGAGCTGAAAGACGCGCATACCGACAGCGTGAGCGCCATGCTGGAGCGTAATTACAGCGTTTCCGGCAAAAACGGCCTTGCGGAGCAGTTCGAGAGCGTCGCTTCTCAGCTTGCTGCGGAATACTGGCGCGACCATTCCCGCGACATTCTCGGCATCGTTGCGGATTCCTATCTGGAGGAGTATGATGATTACAACATCGAGGTGGCGTTCAAAAACGCCGCGGTGGTCAGCATCACCTACTCCCTCATGTCCCGCTGCGGGATGCAGCCGGAGGATCACTTTGAACACGAGGATTTTTTCAGCATCTTTGATTTCAACACCCCGCGCACGGTGGCAGCCCTCGGCACGGCGGTCAGCGAGATCAATGAACAGGTTTTGCGGCAGATCGAAGTCACCATACGAAATTATGAGCGCGAAAACATCGCGGAAAGGACGTCAGAGCATGGAGAACAACCTGACTTACACGAAGAACGGAGATTACATGATTCCCGACCTGAGCATCCAAACCACGGAGCAGCCCCTCGGCAAGTACGGGCGGATGCGCCAGAAGTACCTGAAGGAGCATCGCCCCATTCTCTGGAATCAAATGATCTTGGAGGAAACCCTGTTCCCGCACCTGCTGGAGATCGAGCAGGCAGCGCAGAGCCGCTTAGAGCAGATGATGCCGGAGCTGGCGGCGGAGGCCGGAGCGACGGAAGCGCTGAAAGCCAGCGATCCCATGAAATGGGTGGGCTTGATGAACACCTGCAAGGCGCAGGCCGAGGAGATCATCCTCAGCGAGCTGATCTACGCATAACAGAACACCCCGCACAGGGCGGTCAGCTATCCTTTTTCCCCACCGAAGCGGAACAGATTACATCTATCGAAGAAGCGGAGAGCGTTGCGCAGACGCCCTTCGCTTTTTCCGTTTCTCAGGCGCAGCTTGACCATGTGCTGCGGCTGGGCGGCAATTCGGACAACACCCGCATGGTCATTGCCGCCGCGTTCCAGAAGCAGAAGTCCACGGAGGACATTGCCGCGCTGCTGCAAAGCACCTTTCACGGCGGCAACGGCTTTAAGACGCCGGAGGGCGAGCTTTCCGCGTGGTACGCCGTAGACGGCATCCACATCGCCCCCGGCAGGAGCGCGGAGTATGTGCGCAGCGCGCAGGTAATTGCATGGCAGGACGCCGCCGCGCGTATTTCCCAGCTTATGGACAGCGGCGCGTATGCCTCCAATGTGGAGCTTACCGAGGCAGGGCAGCATGAGCGGATGCAGCTTGCACAAGCCCTCTGGTATCTGAAACACGACCTGAGCGACGAGGCGCGGGAGCAGGGCTATCTCTCCTGCATGGATACGCTGCGGGGCGGCGGATTCCCTGATGAAACGGCGTGCCTTGCCGAACGCCTGACGGATTCTTCCTTCCGCGACACGCTCTCCGGTGAGTTCGCGCAGTTTTACGCCGCACATGAGCAGGACAGAAGCCTGCTGCGATTCCATTACCACAAGCTGGAGAACATCTGGCAGAGCCTGCGGGACCTGTCCTTGCCCCGCAGGGAGTATTCCTCCGAAATGACCGCAGTGCCGGAGCTGGCACGCTTCATCACGGAGGACGAGATCGACCACGCGCTGGATCGCGGCAGCGGCGTGGAGGGCGGCAAGGGCAGAATCTACGAATACTTCACCGCCGACCACACCGGCAAGGAAAAGGCAGCTTTCCTCAAAGATGAGTACGGCATAGGCGGGCGCTCCCATGCCGTTTCCGGTGCATCCCATAGTGATGAAAGCCACGACAGCCGCGGCATTGTCCTGAAAAAAGCAGGCTGCGCCAACGTGGAGCTAAGCTGGACGAAGGTGGCAGCAAGGATTGACAGCCTCATTCAGAAGGACCGCTTCCTCTCTCCAAGGGAAAAGGAGCGCTACGCCCAGCTTCAGCGGGAAAAGGACGCGGAACGCGAATTGCCGGCGCAGGCACAGAATGAATATAACGCCATCAAGGAAGCCCACCCGGACGACATCGTGCTGTTTCAGGTGGGCGATTTCTTTGAGATTTACGGCGAGGACGCAAAACAGGCGGCGGAGCTGCTTGATCTCAACCTTACCACAAGGGCGATACCCGGCGCTGGGCGTGTGGAAATGTGCGGCGTTCCGTCGCACAATTTAGAGATGTATGTAGAGAAATTGCGCGATAAGTATGATG
>ERZ827512.1165-NODE-1165-length-27934-cov-6.132322_pt1 | contig 27934 bp, 30 predicted proteins | sample MGYA00519916_ERZ827512 | MGnify/ENA primary metagenome ERZ827512 (study PRJEB31778, sample SAMEA3449335) | human gut metagenome | biome: human gut; feature: human-associated habitat; material: faeces | place: United Kingdom | collected 2010/2012 ... | reverse complement strand
TTGTTATAACTCCATATGCTAATTAAAGGGTGACTTTTATTTTTGAAAAATCCCTATTCCTTACTTGAAGTTAGTTCAGGATGCTTAAATTTATAATTTTCATTATACTTATTTTTTATAAATGATTGTAAAGTTGTTACATCTTCAATATTATCCCACGGTGTCTTATTTCTTGAAGTATCAACTCTATTTTTCATTTTTTGGTGTCCTTCCTACATTAATGAATAACCGTACGAAGGACACCACATCACAATTGCACGGTTACTCATTAATGCATAATTATAAATAAATTATACTACATAAAAGCCACTTGTGCAAATAATGATTTATAACTAATCTACCAAATTCTTTATAATTGCCTCCAGAATCAACTAAAGCTAAAAAATTATCTACATCAAAACTATTTATATATCTTTTTTGTGTTTGCTGTGATAACTTATAGCCCTTTTCAGGATATATTTGATAAAAAGACTCCGTCTCTTTTCCTGATAGAATAGTTTCTTTATCTGGATTATCTTTATATGCAATTAAATCAACACAATAAATATAATCTAACATTAATAATGTTTCTTCAAAACTATATGGTAATTTATATTTTTTCTTTGCTTCATTATATTATGCTTCTAAATTTTTTAACCCCTCATTATTTTCATATAAAAAGTTTATTGATACAAAATAATCTTTTGATACATCTAACATAATTGCAAGTTTACTTAATAAATTATCATACATTTCATAGTTATGTAATTTTGAAGTAACTATACCATTACCAGCCATTCTTAAATTTTCCGTTGGAATTTGTCTCTCTTCAAATGCTACGCCATGAATTTCTTGATAAATTTTTTCTGCAAAATATTGAGTTTGAGCTTCCATAATTAGTCTTCCAATATTACTTTTTTGATTAATGCCAACCTCATCATTATGAGGATTTGTTTGTACAGCATGATGTAATTCATGGTAGACAGTTATTTCCTTAAGTGGTTCTTCTAAATTTGCCCTTATAAAGATTGTTTTTGTGTCAGGATCTCTAAACCCCTTAGTATCAGAACCATTTTCTAAATATACTCTGTGATTTTCATCATAAAATTCAATCTTGCTTGCGTATTTCATAGCATTATCTATTAAAGATTCTAACTTAATTTTTTGAGGAATTAAATTATCTTTTACCAAGCAATAAAAATAATTTGTAAAATACACTAAAGTTTGATTATCTATACTATTATTTTTACTACTTATCATTTTCTTTATTTCCTCATACATAAAATCACTCCAATTATACAAAACACCATATTAACTAGCTATTTTTCTATCTATATATAAATTTAAAACCATCCCTATTTGCGTAAAGAATTTTTTTATTTCTTTATTTTTTATTTTTAATGACGATATTAACTTATCTACAAATTCTTCTTGCTTCAAAAGAATAAAACTCCAACGATAATTCATACCAAAAATTTGACTTAAAACCTCTAGTATGTTGTCAGCATCATTATCACTTATTTTATTATTAATTACCCTATATTGTCTAAAATTATCATAAACTAAACTATTAGGATAATTATCTATATGCATATCCATATAAGGATAGTTTATGACCATTCGAAAATTATCTAAAGCATGGGCATCTTTTAGTACTTTACAAAAATGAAGCATTTTCTCATCCAATCCATTAGGAAGCCCATTTTTATTTTGACAATAAATACTAACTTTTATAATATCATCATACGTTGACACTTCAGTTATTTTTCTAATCAATTTATCACTATCAAAAATTATCTCAACACTTTTTTTACTATAATCTACACCTTCATTATTAAGAAATGTTAGTTTTTTTCTATTACTAAAAGCCCCTATATCATGAAATAGACCAATAAAGCCACAAATTACTACTTCATCTTCAGTAAAAATACCCAAATTATTAGCAATATCTTTACATAGTTCCATCATTTTTAGACTATGAAAATATAAAGCTTTAACATTACCTTTATTCATATCAAAATTTTTTATATATTTATTAAAAACATTCATTATTTTTGTTTCCTTCATATAGCACATCCTTATAATCTACTAGATATATCAAGTATATAATATTATTTTTATTTTTTCAAGCATTTTTATAGTTTATTTAGCACTTCCATAAGCAACAGAAGGCTTTAATTCCTTATTCTTATAATAGAATAACTCTGAGACTGTTACTAACTGATAACCTTTTTTCTGTAATTTGGGAATTGTTATTTCTAAACTATTAGCAGTTGCCGTATAAATATCATGCATTAAAACAATATCTCCATCATGTACTTTATTAATTACTTTAGAACTAATTCTCTTAGAATTATGATATTTCCAATCTAATGTATCTATATCCCACAAAATAATTGGTCGATCTATTAAACTCTTTATTTTTCTATTAGAAGTTCCATAGCTAGGTCTTATAAGAGACGGATATTTATTTGTCAATCCATAAATTAATTTATCTGTTTTTTTTATTTCTGCTAATATTTCTTTATCAGTTAGTTTAGTAATTAATTTATGACTATACATATGACTTGCTATTTCCATATCTAACTCTTGCATCCTTTTAATAGTATTTTCATTTCCCTCTATATTTGTTCCCAAGATAAAAAAAGTTGCTTTAGCATTATATTTTTTTAAAATTTCTAATATTTTAGTAGTATTAGCATTAGGACCATCATCAAAAGTTAAAGCAATCATAGGTTTATTTCTATTAATTTTTTTATTAGTATAAATATCATACTCCTCACTAGAAGCTATATTTTTTACTATTTTATCTTCTACTATATCTTTAGTACTAGTATTTATTTCAATATTATTAATAATTTTTTTAAGCGTATTATCTTTCTCTTTATAGGTATAAAGATATAAATCTATCAAATCATTATTTTTACTATAATCATAATCCATAAATATTTTAGAATCAGTTCCACTAATATTTATATCTAAGTAATTATTTATATAATCATCTATTGGCTTAATATTAAAATAAGGATACTCTATATAAACATTTTTTGCTACTAACTCCTTATTTTGAATATCTTCTTTTAAATCATAAAAATAAATTAACAACGGAATAACTAATATGGTTATTACTACTAAAAGAATATATTTTTTCATAGAATCCACCTAACTAATTATATAGACTTTAAATGATTTTTATTACCCAAAAAGAAAAAGAAGATAATTTAATATCTACTTTAACTATTTACTTACTGGTAGTACACTTATAGACCTTGCTATATTTACTAATTCTGTTTTATTTAATTTATCACTAACAATATAGTAACCTATACCATTACTATCAAAAGATACTGAATTATCATTTATTACCCCTATTACATCTGTTAGAAAATCTAAACTTCCACTTACAGGAATTATTAGTCCCTCATCAGCATAACTAATAGTTTCTTCTACTAAAACAAATGGATTATCTCCTTCAAAAGTTAAAATTAATCTCTGACCATCTTTAGTATTTATTACTTCTTTATTTGCTAAAGTAGTATTAGTTGGCAAGTACATTGGATAAATAACATCATCTATTGTAGCCGCTTTTTTAGTTTTTGTTTTAGTATTACTCTTACTTTCTTTAAAGGATGATTCTGTTTTTTGATTATTTTCTGTTTGCGATTGTTCACTAGACTTTGCTTTATCATTTGTTGTATGATTATTATTTGTAGTTGTATTATTATTTGTAGTTGTATTATTACTAGATGTATTATTATTTGTATTGTTATTTGTATTACTATTAGCATTATTATTAGTTACATTATTACCTGTACTATTATTTTTCTCATCAGTAGTTCTATTTTGATCTTGATTTTGAGTTGTCGTCTTATCACTATTAGATTTATTAGTACTACTATTATTATTTTCTTCCTTAACATTTATTAATTTAGATAATTCAAAATAATCACTAGCATACTTTTTATTATAAATTACTTTATCAAAATTCATTGTTATTTGAACTTTTCCTTCTTTATTAGTAACTTCTACTTTAGTTATCTTATAATCTTTATCTACATAAACATTTTGTTTTACTAAAGATTTATTATTTGGATAATCTACAGAGGATTGAAAATAGTAGCCATCATTTTTAGTTTTAAAAACTCTATCCTCATCTTCTGTTAAGTCCTCAATTATAGAACCTAATAGATATATTTGGGAATTATTATATGGCCAATCACTTTGAAACTTAAAACTTTTATTTAACGACGGTGTTACTACATAAACACCATCATCATTTCTTAAAATTACTTGTTCATGATTATTTAAAGTATTTACTAATTCTACTTTATAATAATCTTTTTGCTTATATGATACTTCTACATTATATTTATAAGTATCTTCATTATTAACAATTTCCATCGTTCCTTTAACATAGTAACTAGTGCTATTTTTTTGCTTTTTTGCTATTTTATCAATAACATTATCAGCACTTTTTACTCCACATCCCACTAGTGCTAATGAAAATATGCTAATTAAAAAAATTAATTTTAAAATTTTTTTCATATTCACCTCAACTCTTTCAATAAATTATATATTTTTAGTTTTAATTTATGAATATTTTCTCGTTTTTTGGAGAAAGTATTAATAGAAAAAGGAGGAAAACTATGAATATTTTATATAAAACATGTATTATTATTGCTGCTATTGGTTGCATTAATTGGGGACTTCTAGGAATATTTAATTTTAATTTAGTAGAATTTTTATTTGGTAATGCTACTATTATAACTAAAATTGTTTATGTATTAATATCTATTGCTGGAATTATACAACTTGGAGTTCTTACTAAAGATTTAGATAAATAGTCATCAATATTTGGTGGCTTTTTAGTTTGATTATTTATAAATAATAAGTGCTGAAAAACAGTATAATTGTTCCTCTGAAAAAACACTAGTAGAAACGCTAAACTTGATGTCAATAACCTCAGGGGTTTGTTCCTCTAAAAAATTATTAATATCTTCTTCTAAATCTTTTTCGTGAGATTCATCAAACACTTTTACTTTCACATTATCACCTATATATATATTATTAAAAAAAAGCTATATATTATGTCGTTTTATAATATATAGCTTTTTTTTCATCTGAGTCATTTTGATATTCTATTAGTACTTTTAATTCTAAATCAAGATTTTCTATACTACTAGTTGTCTCAATATTCCCCTTTAAGGTCAATTTAGAAGTATGATTATCATCACTACTTATTAGAAGATCTTTTTTCTTGTCAAAGAATCCTATGCTTGGAAACATTTCCTCAGTGTAAAAATTGTGTACAACTATTACTTTAACAGAGTGCATATTCTCTTTAGGATTATCTAATATTACTTTGTAAGTTATTTTTTCTTCATTAATTCTATCTAATTTTACAGTTATATCACATGGTAAATCATTTGACTTAATAAACTTTGACTGTCCTAACAAGTTACTTTTCATAGCCAAATAATCACTTTTATCTGTTTCTTCTTTATTTTTACAACCCGTTACTAAAATTAGTAGTAATAGTATTAATAGAACTTTTTTTCTCATAACTCACCTAACATTCTAAAATTAGTATACTATATTTTATCTTTTAAGTTATACTTTTAATTATTATTTACACCTATTTTACATTTTTTAAGTCTTCTTTTATATCACTTAAATATTCTGATAAGTTAGCTGCATCTCTTCCGCCACCTTGAGCAAAAGCAATACTTCCACCACCATTACCACCACATTTAATTGATAAATCCTTAGTTATAGAACCACAATTTACTTTTGGTGTATTACTCTTAGCTATTATATTTACATTATTAGCCCTTTTATTAGCTAGTAAAACAAAACAATTATCATACTTTTGGCAAAGAGCATCAGCAATTTGTTTCATTATTTCTATTTCATAATCTTCAACAATAGCAACCATAACTTTAATATTATTTATCACTTCCATATTGGTTGTAAAGGCTGTTAAATCACTTATAGATTTTGCAGATTTTTTATCAAAATACTCTTTTTCTAAATTCTTTAAAGAGTCTTTTAATTCTAATAATGTTTCCTTATAATTTATAACATCCTTATAACTTGTAAGTTTTTTATCAGTAAAATCAAAGTTAAAAGACAAAGATATATCATTTTCACTTGCTTCTTTTAGAATACTTTTTGCTTTAGTTAGTAATTTTTTTATTTCATTGTAATATGGTTTTACAGCATCATGTAGCATATCGTCAATATTTTCATCAACAGCACCTTCAATTCTAAAAGTATCTGCTCCTTTATTTGTAACAGAAATTATAGCAATTTTCCCTATATCACCAGTATTTTTTACATGAGTTCCACCACATAATTCAATGGAATCTCCAATAGTAACCATTCTGACTGTATCTCCATATTTTTCTTCAAATAAAGCCATAGCTCCTCTTTTTTTTGCTTCATCTAATGTTAAATATTCTATCTTCGTATCAATGTTTGAAGATATTTTTTCATTTACAATCTGCTCTAACTTCATTATCGTTGGATCGTTTAATCTACCATGATAGGTAAAATCAAAACGAAAACTATTTTCATCAACCCTACTTCCAGCTTGTCTTACATTGTCTCCTAGTAATTGCTGCAATGATTTTTGAAGCAAATGAACAGAACTATGATTTCTAGTAATTTTAGATCTACGATCGCTTAAAACGTGTGTCAATATTGAATCATGATTTTTTAGAGTTCCTGATAATATTTTTACATGTAGCATATTCTGAGAATTAGGAGCTTTAATAACATCTATTACTTCAGCTTTACAGTTATCATTTTTTAAATATCCTATATCATATATTTGTCCACCTGACTCTGCATAAAAAGGATTTTCTTTTAAGAAAACATAACCCTCATCTGATATCTCATCTACAAAATTATCTTGTTTCATAATACCAATAACTTCTGTTTGATTTCCTAATTTTTCATAACCAACAAAGTCACTTTTTTCCTTATAATTTATTAAAGCTTCATTTTGAAGATTCATACTACTTGTATCTTTACGACCATTTCTAGCCATTTCCTTTTGTGCTCGCATATATTTTTCGTAATCTTCTTTATTTACAGTAAATCCTTTCTCATCAGCATATTCCATTGTAAGTTCAACTGGAAAGCCATAAGTATCATATAATTTGAAAGCATCTTGTCCAGATATTTCTTTTGTTTCACTGTTTTTGAATAGTTCTTCTAGTTTCTTTTCACCTGAAACTAATGTTTTCTCAAATAAGACTTCTTCTTTAACTATTTGTTCTTTTATGACTTTACTATTTTTAGCAATATCAGGATATATTGGAGAATATTTATTTATAACAACATCTACTAATTCTTCCATAAATGTTCTATTTATTTTTAATCTTCTTCCCATCATAACTGATCTTCTAAGTAATCTTCTAAGAACGTATCCGCGACCATAATTTTCAAATGTTGCACCATCTGATAGGGCAAAAGTTAAACTTCTAGCATGATCTACTATTACTTTAAATTCTTTCTGACCGCTATAGTCTATTTGACATATTTCTTCTAATTTTTCAATTATTGGCAAAAATAAATCAGTTTCATAGTTTGTCTCAGCATCTTGTAATATGCAAGCCATTCTTTCAACACCCATACCAGTATCTATATTTTTACTTGGAAGTTCTTTATATTCTTCACGTGGCACCCCTTCTTTGGCATTATACATACTGAAAACATTATTCCATATTTCTATGTAACGATCATTCTCTATTTCTTCTTGCAACAATTTTAATCCAACTTTATCTGAATCATATTTTTCACCACGATCAAAGAATATTTCACTATCAGGCCCACTTGGTCCTTCACCTATCTCCCAAAAGTTACCCTCAAGTTTTACTATATGTGACTCTGGAATTCCTAATTCTTTCCATAAATCATAAGTTTCTACATCCGTTGGATATACAGTTACGTAAAGCTTTTCAATAGGTAAATTGAAATACTCTTTTCCAGTTAATAATTCAAAAGCCCATGTAATTGCTTCTTTTTTAAAGTAATCTCCTATCGAAAAATTTCCTAACATTTGAAAGAAAGTATGATGTCTTGCTGTTACTCCTACTTCTTCTATATCACCAGTTCTAATACATTTTTGGCAACTTGTTAATCTGCGACATTTGGGAACTACAGTTCCATCAAAATATTTTTTTAGTGGCGTAACACCAGCATTTATCCATAAAATACTAGGATCATCTTTAGGTATTAGCGATGCACTTTTAACTTGTAAATGTCCTTTTGATACAAAAAAATCAATATAAGTATTTATTATTTCTTCACTTGTCATTCTCTTCATTGTAAACACACTCCTTAAATTTTTTCTATGATTTCTTCTAATCTTTTTCTATACTCTTCTAATGTTCCATTATTTAAAATGTAATAATCTGCATATGCAATAGGAGGAGCTTTAGAAATATTTTCTATTTCATTTAAATCTCTTGCTATAGCTTCTTTTTCCGTATGAGGCCTTATCTTTCTTGTACTTAAACGCTCATATCTTATACTTTTATCACACACAACTGATATAACAGTTAAATTTTTTCCTAATTTGTCTTTTAAAATTTTATATTCATCCCAAGAATATAAACCATCTAAGACAACGTTATTAGTTTTGTGTAGTTCTTCTATTTGAGGAAGTAATATTTTAGCAAAAGCTCCCATTCCCAAATCTTCTCTTAACTTTTCACGCATAATTTTCTCATTTTCTGGTGTTATCTCTAAATTCTTTTCTTTTAGTTTATCCATTGTTACACCACCAAAGTATACTTTAGAATATCCTTTTTGTTCTAAAATATCAGATGCTATGCTTTTTCCACTACCACACATTCCTACGATCGCAATTATTTTATTCATAATTTCATCTCTCTTTCAAATTATTAATTATTTTTAATGTATCACTTTCTAATCCTTTTCTGCTTTCGTTTGTTATAATATAATCATAATTATTATATTTATCTAAAGCTGTTTCTGTAATATCTTGCATTTCTTCTTCTGTTAATTTACTTTTGTAATTTTGCCTTTCAACTCTTATTGATACTACATTAGGAAATTTTTCTTTTAAAATTTCTATTTCATTAGGAAATCTCACATCAGGAATTATTATAACATCAAAAAAGTATGAGTAAAATTCTATATCTTCTACTTGTCTTCTTATAAAAAAATCTTTGTTATTTAATTTTTTCTTTATTAAATCTGAACTTAATTTTTGTAATAATTCTCTAGGTTTGTTTTCCTCAGTAACATTTACGCCTGTTATAGTGCCTATATATTGTTTTAAATATTTTGTATATGGCGATGTTATTGTTTTAAGCTCAAGTTTTTGGTATTCACGTTCTATTATCGCTCCAACAGTACTTTTACCACTACCAGCTTTACCACTAATACAATATATCATTGGATTTCTATTTTCTAAATTCATTATTCATCTCCAATTTCTATTAAAATTATATCAAATGCATAAAAAAATGTAAAGATAGTAGTTTAATTAATCTCTATATCAACATACATATTTATTATATTTTGCTAATAACAACACTTTTTTATCTTCATATAAATACAATCTAATTAAATGATTTTAAGTATTCTAAAAAAAATGAAGCAATCCCTTCATTTTTTTGTTTCCATAATATTTAAATTTTTAAACACTCTTTAGTACTAAATACCCAAAGTCTATTTATATTTTTTTTTAAGTTTTGAACTTGTATTTTGTTTTATTTTTATAATTGATAATATCATTAAAACTATACTTATTCCCATTACAGTATATATTAATGGATGATAAAATTTTAGATTTTCTTTTAAATATATATTATAAGTTGCTAATTGTTTTCCATCATATGATACTGTCATAGTACCTAACTTATCACCTTTTTTATTCTTATAAGTAATTTCCTTGACTCCCTTATAATCATAACTTAAATCCTCTATCTTCACAGTATTCTTTAAATAAGCTTTAACATCTTTATCACTAATCACTTTATATTTATCTTTTACTCCCCACTTTACTGGTAAGGTTTTTAATACTTGATTTTTTGTTATTATATTTTTATATTCATAATTTTTAGCATAATAATTATATATTTCTAACGAGTCATTAACAGCATTTGATTTTACTAATTTATTTGCTCCAAGTACTATCAACAAATAATTTACATCTTTTATTTCAGCAATAGATGCTAAACATAATCCAGCACCATCAGTAAAGCCACTTTTTGCCCCTTTTATATTACTAGTATCTGCACTCTTAGCATAAGTTACCAAAGTACTATGCATAGTTAATTTAGTAGTTGGAACTGTATATTTTCTTGTTGTATATATTTGTTTAAATGTTTCATTCTTTAAAGCATATTCTAATATTTTAGCAACATCCATTGCTGATGAATAATTATCCTTAGAATCCATTCCTATAGCATTATCAAATTTAGTATTCTTAAGACCTAAATCTGCTACTTTATCATTCATTAGCTTTATAAATTCTGCTTTACTTTTTCCAGTTGCCAATATAGTAGCATTAACAGCATCTGCTCCACTCGGAAGCATTATACCATATAATAAATCTTTAATAGTTACTTTATCTCCTATATTAAACCCTGCTTTTGAATAATCTTCTATTCCTTGAAAAACTTCACTAGTAATAACGATTTCTTTATTTAAATCTTTAATATTTTCTATCGCAACTATAGTTGTCATTATCTTAGTAAGACTTGCTATAGATACACTATCAGAAGCATTCTTTTCATATAAAACATTATTATCATTTAAATTATATAAAACGACATTTTTACTCGTTATATTAAAATTATTATCATCACTTGCACTAGTTACTTTATCAGTCTGTGATGTTTTAACTTTATTATCTATAGCATATACATAATTATAATTAATAGAAAACATCATAGCAATTAAAAATATTATTTTAAATTTTTTCATAATTTATCATTTACCTACCTTACTACGATTATATTCTAGTTAATAATAGCACAATAAGTAATAATGTGTCAACCACCTGTGTTAATAGTGTTTTAATTAAAATCTAACTAATTAATAGTTTTTATACTACTCTTTTTGGTTATTTCTATATACTTAAAACACTATAAAAAGTTAAATCAAATTTTTTTATTAATTTTAAATAAATTAGTTAATACTCTAACATATTATCATTTTCTAAATTAAAAGGAAAACTAATTGTTCCTAATTATATTTATATAATTATTAACGTTAGTTTTCCATCTTGGATTTTCAGCATATTTAGAATTCATAGTATCTGCAGTTGTTAGACCATAGGCAACATAATTTCTATAGATATTATCTATAAAAGCTCTAATTCCATCATCTAGAGAACTAAATGCACCATACGCTCCACAGCCACTACCTTTCATGCCTCCAACATTATTACAACTTTTTAATAAACTACTACAATTATAGTTACATCCTGTTTCTTCTAGTGATATTGCTACCGCTAAATAAGGATCCACTCCTTTTTCTATAGAATATGAAGCATACAAATAACCTTTGTCAGTAAGCTCATTTTTTAGAGAACGATTCAATTTACTTGCTAGCTCATTTAATGTCATTCCCTCATAAACTACTGGCTCTGCTACTACTTCTTCTACAACAGGAGTACTTTGTTCTACAGTTGTATTCTCAGTATTATTATCTTCTTTCTCAGTTGCTTGAGATACCTCTTGAGTTTGATTTACTTCCTCTACTTTTACAGTATCTGGCATCTTAGAACTTTTTGTTAAGGTTGAGGCTATCACTTCACTCTCTGTTCTATCACTATCTACTACATATAAGTACATTAGAGTTAAACAGAAAGAAAACATAACACAAAACAATGATAATAACACTTTCGGTTTAATTTTCAATATAATTCATCCTTTCCAATAACCTTTTGGTTTGCTGGCAAGTGGGTTATATACTAACATATCAGATTATTTTTGTCAAATTTGATATTTTTAAGAGAAAATGATAAAATAAACGCAGGTGATTGCTATGTTTAAAAATACTTTAGATAACAAAAGATATCATACTCTTAACTATCATATGAAGAAAAAATTTAATACTAAGGTAGTAAAGATTAGTCTTAATGCTGGATTTACTTGTCCTAATATTGATGGTAAGGTTGGATATGGTGGATGCATTTATTGTTCTGCTTCTGGTAGTGGCGATTTTGGTGGTGATGTTAATAAATCGCTAGTAGAACAATTTAGAGAAGTTAGAGATAAGATAGATAAAAAATGGCCTAATAGTAAATATATCGCTTATTTTCAGGCTCATACCAATACATATGCTCCTGTTTCTGTTTTAAAAGAAAAATATGAAAGTGTATTAAAACTTGATGATGTTATTGGAATAGCTATTGCTACTAGAGCAGATTGCATTAGTGATGAATGTCTTAATTATCTAAAAGAACTTAATAAAAAAACTTTTCTTAGTGTTGAATTAGGACTTCAAACAATTCATGATGATACTGCCAAACTTATTAATAGATGTCATACTTTGAAACAATTTGAAGATACGTATAAAAAACTTAAAAATGCTGGGATTGAGGTTATTGTTCATATTATTAATGGACTTCCATTTGAGGATGAAGATATGATGCTAGAAACTGCTAAATATCTTAACAAAATAGACGTTGATGGTGTTAAAATACATATGTTAAATATTGTTAAAGATACGGCTTTGGAAAAACTTTATAAACAAACTGGATTTCATCTACTTACAAAAGATGAATATATAGATATTGTTATTAAACAACTAGAGTTACTTAATGAAGATATTGTTATACATAGAATTACTTCTGATCCTGATCCTAAAAACTTAGTAGCTCCCGACTTTCTTGTTAAAAAGTTTTGTTTGCTAAATGATATAGATAAAGAGATGAAAAAAAGAGATACTTATCAAGGAATCAAAGTATCTTCTAAATAATAGTCTAGATAATATCAAAAGATATATTACTAGGCTTTTATTTTTGGAGATTATTTATTAAATCTTCTTCTAATTTAGATATATCATTAGGACTCATAAAAGCAAAAACAGTATTTTTATAATTAGATAATTTTTCTGCCTCATCTATATTTATATGATGAGCAGTTTCAACCTTAGAAATAATCATATCTGATGTTACTTCTGGATAATCTTCTTGCTTTTCTCTAGCAGGATGAATATCTAAAATATATGAGGCATCTATACTATTAAATATGTTGATATAATCATTAGCAAATTCTTTAGTTCTTGTAAAGGTATGAGGTTGAAAAATTGCTACTACTGATTTATCTGGATATTTTTGACGAATAGCATCTAGTGTTGCCTTTATTTCATTAGGATGATGAGCATAGTCGTCAATTATGATATTGTCCCCTACTTCTTTTAAAGTAAATCTTCTTTTAGCACCTTTAAACTCTTTTAAATTATTATATACTTCTTTATAATCAATTCTTTCTAAATAACAAACTGTTATAACAGCTAGAGCATCTAATAATTGATGGTTTCCATATATAGGTAAATCAAAATGACCATAACCATTTACATCAAAACTAATCCCCTCTTTACTATATTCTATATTAGTTGCTCTAATATCATTATTTTCTTCTATTCCATAAAAAACTACATCACGTTTTAATTTCATTTGTCTTGTATAAGGACTATCACCACATGCTATAACCATTTTACTAGCTTTATTAGCAAATTCAGTGTATGCACTTATAACATCATTTATATCTTTATAATAATCAACATGATCTAAATCAATATTAGTAATAACAGCATAATATGGATAATATGCTAAAAAGTGACGTTGATATTCACAAGATTCTAGAGCAAAATATCTGTTTTCTCTTAAAGCACTTCCAGTTCCATCTCCTATTAAATAGTTAATTCCTTGATTTCTAAGGGCAAGGGATAACATATTAGTTGTTGTTGTTTTTCCATGACATCCAGCGATACAAATAGTTGCAAATTCTTTAGATAGTAGCCCAACCATTTCATTATATTCTAAAATTTTTAAATCCATTTGACGAGCCTTTTTTAATTCAACATTATCCTCATGAATACTAGCACCTTTTATAATAGTAACACCACTTTTTTCAAAGTCCTCTTTTATGTTGTCCTCATTGTAGATATAGACAGGAATATTATTTTTTATAAGTCCTTCTTCTGTAAAGAAATGCTTCTCTACATCACTTCCACTAACTTTATTTCCTAATTGCTTTAAAATAACAGCTAAAGCACTCATTCCAGTTCCTTTTATTCCAATAAAATAATACATATTTATCTCTTCCTTCCTCTATATTCATCTTCTTCTAGGTAATATAAATCATCTAAAATAGTTCTTCTTTTATCATTAATTATATTATATAATTTTATTCTTAATTGATTAATTATAATTTGAATTTTTTTCAAAGTTAAGCTTTGATAAGTATTTCCTAAATATTTACGATATTCATTCAAAATCATTAATTTTAATCTCTCAGCATCCATCAAACTCTGTCTTACTCCATCTTCATCAGTTGAACCACTATTATCTATATCTTCTAAATACTTAAGTAGATTTTTTAATTTTATGCTTATTTTTTTCTTAATTATTTTTTCACTTAAGCTTGGATTTACAAATACTATCTTATTTACTGTTATAGCATCATAAATATTACTTTTGGGGGTAATATTGTATCCTTTGATTTTATCATATTCTAAATATATAACTTCACCAGTTTTTTTATCTTTTTTTAGATAATAGTTCTTTTTACTCATGATATTTTTCCTTTCTCATGTTCGTTAGTTTTATCTGCATTTCTCTTCGGTATTTAGCTATATTAGCATGATGTCCTGATAATAATACATCAGGAACTTTTAATCCTCTATACTCTGCTGGCTTTGTGTAGACGGGATAATCTAATAAGCCGTCATCATTAAATGATTCACTAGCTAAACTTTCTTTATTTATAACGCCATCTATCAAACGTACTACAGCATCTGTTATAGCCATTGCTGGGATTTCTCCTCCAGTTAAAATAAAGTTTCCTATAGATATTTCCTGATCCACTATAGTTTTAATTCTCTCATCAAAGCCTTCATAATGTCCACATAATAATATTATGTGATGATATTTTAATAAATTACTGGCTTTCCTTTGATTAAATGTTTGCCCTGATGGTGTCAACATTATCACATGAGTATCGTCCTCTCTTAGATCTTCAATAGCTCTAAATATGGGTTCACACATCAAAACCATACCAGCACCTCCACCGTAAGAATAATCATCAACTTGTTTATTCTTAAAGGGCGAGTAATCTCTTATATCATGAATATTAATTGTAACTTTTTCTTTAGTTATTGCTCTTTTTATGATGGACTCATGTAGAAAACCATCAAACATATTAGGAAACAAAGTTAAAATATCAATTTTCATTTAAATCAATCCTTTTATATCTTCAATAATTATCTGTCCTTTTTCTAAATCTACATCTAATATTATATCACTAACATAAGGAATTAAACAATCCTTTTCATCAACTTTTACAACTAGTAAATCTTGGGGAGGCCTTTTTCTTATTCCAATAACAGTTCCTACTATTTTATTATCTATAATAACGTTAAGACCTATTAAATCTTCATCTAAGTATTCCCCTTTTCCTAAGTCAATATCTTCTCTATCTATATAAACACTCTCTCCTTTATATTTAAGCACTTCATTTATATTATTTATAGAAAGTAATGTTATCATATCAAATTGTTTATGATGTCTATAAGAATTTATTATTTCCTTTGTTTTTAATTTTCCAATATAAATAGGTATACCTTTTTTAAATACTCTATCTTTAAATTTAAAATCTGATATTATTCTTATTTCACCTTTTATACCATGTGTATTTACTATTTTTCCTAAACGTATATAATCCATATTTTTCCTCATTTCATTGTTTTTTTTATACAATAATTATATCATGAATATTAATTTTTGAAATGAATATAAAATAAATATTATAAATATTTGTATTTTTCTAAACATTTTTTATGAATACGCCATAAAATGGATTAAAATTCTTGACTAAGTAATAATTTTTATTATATAATACTTATGCATTTGGCAGCATTATTAGTATTATTGTAATGTGTTATATGTAAGTAACTTAAATCTGCTGCATAAGCGAAAGCTGAAATAAAACACCCTATGATTAGTACTAGTAACCCTTTTGCAAGAAGGAGATGAAAAAAATGGCTAGATATACAGGCCCAAATAACAAACAAGCTAGAAGAGTTGGATTTTCTATTCTAGAGACTGGTGCAGAATTTACTAAAGGTAAAAAAAGAGAATACGGACCAGGACAACACGGAGCTGCTAGAAAGAGAAAACCTTCTAACTATTCAGTACAATTAAAGGAAAAACAAAAAGCTAGATTTATGTATCAAATTAGTGAAAAACAATTCAAAAAACTAGTTAATGAATCTGGTAGAATGAAAGGTGTTCACGGTGAGAATTTACTATTCTTACTAGAAAGTAGATTAGATAATATTGTTTATCGTGCAGGATTCGCAACTACAAGAAGAGGTTCTAGACAACTTGTAAACCACGGACATGTTACTGTTAATGGTAAAAAAGTTGATATTCCATCTTATAGAGTTAAGATAGGTGATGTTGTTAGTCTAAAAGAAGATGACAAAAATCTTAAAGTTGTTGTTCAATCATTAGAAAGTGTTACTAAGAGAGTTGATTTTATTTCATATGATGAGAATAAAAAAGAAGCAACTTATATTAGAAGACCTGAAAGAAGCGAACTTAACGCTGATATCAATGAAGCTTTAATTGTTGAATACTATAGTAGAGTATAATTTATTACTCTACTTTTTTTATAAATTTTTTTTGAAAAAAATTTGTAATTAAACATTGGAAAAGCCACATCTAAAATCTAAGTTTAAATGTGACTTTTCATATTTTCAAAATTCAATAAATATTATATTAATCATCTGAGAAGAAATCATCAAAGAAAGCATCACTGCTAGTTCCATTTTCATACATTGAACTATCTTTGTTATTCTTTTCTGAAGATTCCTCCATTTCAACAATTTTTTCTGTACCTTCCTCTTCTTCCTTATTCTGCTCTTCTTCTTGTTCTTCTTTTTCAAGCTCAGCAATTTTTGCATCAATTTTCTTTATTAATTCTTCAGCATTAAAGGAAGTTCCATCAGCATCAGGCTTAGAACTATCGCCTTTGTCTCCTTTAAGTAAATCATTTATTTGACTTCCAAGAATATCTTGTTCACGAGTATCAGTTGCAAAAGGATTTCTTTGTGGACTAAATGGATTGTCACCAAAAGGATTTCCACCACCAAATAGACCAGCTCCACCTCCAAAAGGATTTCCTCCCATAAATGAATTCATAGGATTTCCTTGAGGATTTTGGGCTCTTTGTTCTTCTTGTTTAGCTTTTACAAATTCTCTTATATCAAATAACTGAACTTCTAGTTTTTCTCTTGCTGGGTATTTAGCTTTAGGGAATGTTTTACCCCAAACACCATCTAATTCCATTTTCCAGTTATAAGCTAGTTTTGTTTTAAAAGGCATCATTCTAAGACGAAGCCAAATTACTTGTCCCATCGGCATTCTTTGTAAATCACTAACAGTAACCAAAGGTGTTGATGAAGTTTTTTCTTTATCTTTAGATTTTACCTCACCACACATTTTACTTAATTCTTCTAGAGCTTGTAACTCACTACTTATCAAGTATAAAATATTACAGTTACCTTTAATAGTTTCCGCATCTTCTTTTCCATAAACTTTAGTCAACTGAGCAAAGTTCTGAATGATAAAATCAAATCTTATATGTCTAGAACGAGCAGCCGTTACCATTGTAGTTACATCTTTAAGTGGTGGCATGTTAGCAAACTCATCAAGTATAAAGTTTGTTCTATATGGTAAATGTCCACCTGCTTCTTGAGCTACATCTATTAATGTTTCGTAACACTGTTTTATAAAGATTGTCGCAAGTGGATGTAGAGTCTTTTTCTCATCTTGAACAATCATAAATACAGCTGTCTTCTTTCGACCTATATCTTTCATATCAAAATCACTATAAGCTAACATTTCAGATAAGTTATCACGTGAAGAGAATAATTTTATTTTTTGTTTAAAAGTAGATAAAACTCCACCTTTTGTCTCTTCTGGTGCATATACAGTTCCACTAGCATTTACATAAGCTGGCTTAGCGGGATCTTTCATATCAAAATACTCTTTTATATAATTAGTACGATTATGTTTTTCTTCTCCTAGAGTTGACATTAAGTTCATACTATTTAAATTAACTTGCTCCTCAGTAGCATCTTCAAACAAACCTAAAGCTAATCCCGAAAAATAATCAGCAGCTGATTTTTCCCAAAAAGGATCACCTGTATTTTTTTCATCATACAAAATATTAAGAGCTAGGTCATCCAACAACTCTACAGCTTTGTCAGAATTACCTTCTTTATATAATTTATATGGCAAATTCATTGGATTCCAAGCATTTCCTTTTTGAGGATCACGAAAGTTAAGAATTATTACATTATATCCATAATTTCTTAGCATTTCCGAAGTTGTTTCATAAAGTTCTCCTTTAGGATCGGTTAAAACCATAGACTCCCCTGCTTTGGCTAAAACTTTTATTGCTGGAAATACTACACATTGTGTTTTACCACTACCAGTAGCACCAATAATCAAACTATGAGCTTCCCCATCATCTACCCATAATTTTTTACCGTTATTTATAACAACAATTCCACCAGCTTCAGCTTTTTCTTCTGAAGGATCAACCTCCTTAACAGTCTTTTTCATTTCCTTCTCGCTACACCATCTAGAATAACCTTTATCTTTCTTTTTAGTAGTAAAACCAAACCCTTTTTCTCTATCAAATATATAAGAACTAACAGAAAAAACAATTCCTACTAAGAATAAAAGAAAAATAAATAAAGTTGCACCTATATACTTTTTAGAGAAAGCTTCAAAGGGAACTAAACCATAAAAACTTCCTGATGAAGCTAATGAATGCATATTTAATACTGTTATACAACATAAATATAGTAAAAGTATACAAAAAGCTATAAATATTTTTAAATCTTTCTCATCTATTCTAAACTTCATTAATATTCCTCCAATCGCTAATTAATCTACTAAAAATTATAACACATAAAGAGAAAACTATCAATTAATTTTAATGCTTTCCCGTTAATTAATAGTTATATAACAAGCTTTTTTCTTTCATTTTTTATAAATAAATATTGTTTTTTAAAGTTATTTTTGATATCATTTATATGAGCTTTAGAAGGGAGGATATGATGAGTAAGGAAAAGGAAGAAACTAAAAGTAGTAAAAGTACTACTAAAAAGACTAGTGGTACTACCAAGAAAACTAGCACAGCTAGCAAGAAAACTACTAAAAAAACTACTGATTCTAAAACAAGTACTAAAGCTAAAAAAACTTCAAAAACTGCTAGCGAAATAAAAGCAGAGAAAAAATTAGAAGAAGTAAAAAAAATAGATACTGCTATTGATGACTATGACGATGATTATGAATATGATGAAGATTTAGAAGATAGCTATGAAGAGGAAGATGAAGAGAATATAGAGGTTGTAAGCCCCAAAAAAGGCAAGTCTTCAAAGGAAGAAGCTAAGAAGGAAGATAACAAAAAGGAAGCTAAAAAAGAGGTTTCTAAAGAAAAAATATTAGAAATTGAAAAAATGGCTAAAGACAAGAACAAAAAAGCTAAGAAAAAAGGAAATAAATCAAATGAAATTGGATTATTTTTAGAAAAGAATTTAGTTGTTATTACAAGTTTTATAATTGGTGTATTTGTAACTGTTATTATTGCTTTTCTAATATGGCCAAGTCGTATTGCAACTCTAAAAGATGGTACACAACCTGTTGTTAAAGTTGGTGGAAAAACATATACAGCTAACAACTTATATGATCAAATGAAACAACATTATTCAGTTAGTCAATTACTTGATGCCATCGATAATAATTTATTAACTAAAATGTATCCAGAAGATGAGGCTATGACTAAAGAAGTTGAATCAAATGCAGAATATTATATCAATATGTATAAACAATATTATAACTATACAGAAGATGAATTTTTAAGTGCTAATGGCTTTGAATCTCGTGATGCCTATCTTGAATACTTAAAATTAGATTATCGTAGAAAAAAATATGAAACTGAATATGTTAAGAAAAATTTAACAGATAAAGAAATTGAAGATTACTATAACGACAATGTATATGGTGATATTAAATGTGAACATATTCTAATTGAAGTATCAAGCGATAATAATTCTTCTAGTAGTAAAAAGAAAGATAGTAGTTCTAATAAATTAAGTGATGAAGACGCTAAGAAATTAGCTCAAGAAATTATTGATAAAATAAATGACGGAACTTCATGGAAAGATATAAAGAAAGAATATAAAGACAAAGTTACATACGAAAATTTAGGATATCAATCTTGGGATTCTGACTTAGAAGATTCATTTAAGAGTGCTTTAAAGAAAATGGATAATAATAGCTTTTCTAGTGAGCCTGTTAAAACTTCATATGGTTATCATGTAATACATCGTGTTGATCAAAAGAAAACTCCTACTTTAAAGAAAACTAAGAGTAAAATTATTGATAAGTTAGTATCTCAAAAAACTAGTAAAGATTCTAATCTTGTTTACAAAGCTTTAATCAATTTACGTAAAGAAAAAGGCATTAAATTTAGTGATACTGATATGAAGAAAAAATATGATGCTTATATAAAACAATATAGTAAAGAAAGTACTAGTAATTCTAAATCAAGTACTAGTTCAAATTAAAAAGAAACTGATGAAAAGAACATCAGCTTCTTTTTTTATATATAATAATCACAATTTAATATTTATAACAAAAATTTATCTAAGAATTTATAATAGAACTTTTCTAGCATCTTAAAGAAAAAAGCATACATAATATAAATTTTTAGAAAAACTAATCATTATTTTTATCATAGTCTTCTAAGAAACTTTTATATACACCATTCTTTTTAGTACCAAGAACACACTCTAAATTAATATTATCCATACTTTTAAAAATATTACTATCAATATTTTTATTAACTAATCTTAATTTTTTTATTAATTCTTTAATTTCTTTTCGTTTGCTAGTACCATCATTAATTATAGAACATCCCTCTGTAAAACGGCAAGCGCAATTTATGAATGTTAGTTCATTAAAATTTCTCCATGATATAATAGCCTCTTCTTTTACTAAATATAATGGCCTTATTAACTCAAGGCCTGGAAAATTATCGCTATGAAGTTTTGGCATCATAGTTTTAACTTCTGAACCATAAAACATAGATAAAAGCGTTGTTTCTATAACATCATCAAAATGATGTCCTAAAGCTATTTTATTACACCCTAACTCTTTAGCTTTACTGTATAAAAATCCCCTTCTCATTCTGGCACACAAATAACAAGGACTCTTAAACTCTGTTTCTGTAACTACATCAAAAATATTACTTTCAAATATTTCTATAGGAACATTCAAAATATTAGCATTGTCTATAATCATATTTCTATTGTACTCATTATATCCAGGATCCATAACAACATAGCAAACATCAAAATGATATTTACCATGTCTTTGCAACTCTTGAATACATTTTGCCATTAAAAAGCTATCTTTTCCACCTGATATACAGACCATTATTTTATCATTTTCTTTAATTAGTTCATATTCTATAACAGCTTTAACAAATCTACTCCATATATCTTTACGATATTTTTTTATTATACTTCTTTCAATTTCTTTATATTTTTCCATTACTACAACACTCCTTATATATAATATCAAATACTTTTAAAAATTCTAATACTTCATCCATTGTTGTCAAATGTGATAAACTAACTCTAATAGAAGATGTTGCTAAAGATTTATCATGTGTTAAAGCATAAACTAGTTTTGATGGTGTTGTTACTGGACAACATGATGTTTTAGCAGAAACATATATTTCATGGTCTGAAAAGAGTTTAGCTACTTGTTGAGCTTTTACCCCTTTTAAGCTAAAGTTAATGGTATAGGGAATAGAATTAATAGTATTATTGATGACAACACCATCATATTTTTTTAGTTTCTCCTTTATAATTTCACTTATATTTTTTATATATTTATATCTATTATCAAGATTAGATAGAGCTATTTCTATAGCCTCACTAACAGCTACTATACCAGCAACGTCTGGTGTTCCTGCTCTATATATCGTTGTAGATTTGCCTCCATCTATTTGGGGCTTTAGACCAACATTTTCTTTTCTAATTAATAAACCAATTCCAAGTTGACCATAAAATTTATGAGGAGCTATTGTAACTAAATCGACATCTTCATAATCAATATCAACCTTACCAATAGATTGAGAGGCATCAGTATGAAAAAAGCAATGCTTTTTTTCTTTAATAATCTTGGCTATTTCTTCAATAGGTTGTCTTAAACCAATTTCACTATCAACACTAGTAACACTAACTAAAATAGTATCTTCTCTTATCATTTCTTTTAGAATATCTATATCAATATAACCCTTATTATTAACTGGTATAAGTTCTATTTCAAACCCTTCTTCTTGAAGACTTGTTGCTGATGCTATAATAGAATTATGTTCTAGACTACTAATTAAAATATGTTTCCCATATGATTTATATCTTTTTGCTATTCCTTTAATTGCTAAATTATTTGCTTCACTACTTCCACTAGTATATATAATTTCTGTTGGTTTGATATGAAAATATTTAGCAATTTTAAGGCTAGCTTTATCTATTTTTTCTTTAGCTAATAAGCCTAGTCTATGAGATGAGTTAGGATTAGCAAAACATTCTAACATTGTACTATAATATTTATCCAATACTCTTTTATCCACTGGAGTACTAGCAGCATAATCTAAATATACCAAAATAATCACTTCCTACTACCAAAAATGTATAAATTTCTTTTCAACTATATCATTATATTTTTCTTCTGTCAATGAGTCATTCGTTTGATTAATACTCTAGACTAAAAAAGAATACTTTAAATAAATATTCCTTTTTTTCTATAAACATTAATTATATATTTTCTTTTAATACCATTCTCTGCTTTAACAATTATTTTTATTTTATTATTTCCCTTTTTTAGTTTATAACTTTTCTTTATATTGCTAGTAACCATTTTATCTTCTAGTTTAATTTTATTTTCTTAGTTTTTTTACTAACATAAACTTTATCACTAATATCATCTACTAGCAGTATATTATTACCTATATATTTAAAGGTTGCATTAGTATTATCGCTTTTTCTATATATATTAAGAAAATATTCTTTACTACTACCATCTTACGCATCAATATTTATTTTAATAGTATTAGAACCTATAGTTAAATATTTATAACCATCAGATATTCTAGTACTTGCTTTAGGATCATTTGCAGTTACACTTAAGTCTAACCCATTTCATTAGTTGTATAATCCATAGTATCTCCTATTTCGATATTAGTGCCATTTATTTTTATTTCTTTTATTGAGGTATCGCTACTTTTTACTATTAATTTAGGTGTTTCGACTTGAGGGAAAGATTGGCTACTACTTGCAGTTTCATTATTACTATTACTGTTATTACTACTTGACTCATTATTACAAGAATTAGTGTAAATAGAACCGCCATTTGGATACCAACCACTTGATTTTTGTGAAGCAATATGCCAATGTCCATCTCCGTGTTGACCATAAGTTACTCCATTACAAGTAACAATAGAATCACTTCTAAGTTTACCACTTGTTCCAAAAACAATGCTTGTATTTACTGCAAAAAGTATAATCATTACTAAAATTTTTTTCTTCATATCATTCATTAGTCTAATTATGTTTTATGTTATTTTTACATATATTAGATAGTCCTTTCTTTAAATTTACTCCATTTTTTATATTAGATTTATTATATTGACTACATATTATTTGTGTCTATAACTCAAACAAATATAAATTTTCTTTATATTCATTATTATCAAGTTTAAAGCAACAAGTGCCAATCTGTCTTCCACCACATTTCTCATAAAATTTAGTTGCAGAATTTTCTTGAAGAGTACTAATCAAAACATTATCATAAACATCTTTAAGTTTGCTAAAAGAATATTCTAGCAATTTTCTTCCAATACCTCTTTTTTTATATTTAGAATCTACATATAAAGCATACACTTCTGCATATTTGTCATTATAGTCTTTTTTATTTTTTCCATATCTAAGGAAACCTACCACTTTATTTTCTACTTCACAAACTATGTATTCATTTATTTTATTTTTGCACTTTTCTATACTCTCTGATTTTTTTTGTTCTAATTTTTTTAAATAGTCATTTGGAAATATTCCACGATACGTTTCTATCCAACCATTAATATTGGTATTTACTATACTTTCCGCGTCTTTTTCTACAGCTTCTCTAATTATCATAATATTCTCGTATAATCAATCTTATAGAAATATTAATTAATTTCTATTATTGATTAATTCCTTTCTATTTATATCTTTAAATTATTATACATCTTATTTTTTTACTAATTAACATCTTATTAGATTACAAATTTACACAATTAAAAATATTGCAGTAAACTTATTAGTATTAAAAACTAATTAAGAGGTGTTATAACAATTATATTAGATTAATATATAAAATTATAAATACAATACTATTTAATGCCTATTAATATAACTGGAACATTAATCTCTTGAGGAGTAATTCCACCATGATCTGCTAAATGTTTCGACTTAGATTTATTATCTTGAGCATATCTTAGATTAATATTTCCTTTAGCAATAAGTACATAATCTCCTATATAATCATTTATCCTTGGATGCACAGCTCCTCTACCTAATAGACCACTATTTAAAAATTCATCATGCTCAAATATTAAAAATTCATCTTTAAAATACTTATTAATATTTTCAAGAAATTCATCTTTTTTATCTTTTTTTATAAAGAACGAGACAAATCTTGATTCAATAGATGGTGGCTTAAGTAAACAATTATTTATCTCTGGTATTTCATTTAAATAAACTTCATCAACATCAACAGCACCATGATCTGCCGAGATAATAATTAAAGTATCGTCTAGTTTTTGAGATAATTTTTTGATACCATCATTTAATTCTTTTATAACTTTTCTAGTAATACTTCCATTTACACCGTTAATATGAATTGTGTGATCAGGATCAGTCCAATACGCTGATACTAGGTTTTTATCACTATTATTACAAGCTGATAATATGTTTTCACATAATTCTTGATAATTTTCAGCACCATTTTCTACAAAGTTAGGAAATACTTTTTTATATTTAATATTTTTATTGTTTTTAGAAATTTTCTCATAAATTGGTTCGTAATTAATATTGGTTTCAAATGCAGAATCGATAATATTCTTTCTTGTATAAAAATCTTTTCCTGTGAAAAGTTCCAACATACAATCATATTCTTTAAAGTATGGCATCCAACCAAGCCAACCACTTTCGTATGGTGACATTCCTGAATGAAAGGAAGTTGTGGCAGCTGCCGTTGTAGGAGGAAATACACTTGTTATATTAGCAACCACATGTTGTCTTAAAAATGAATTCTTTTTTAAATTTTTTTCCATAATTGATGTTCCAAAGCAATCTAAAATTAAAAATACTATATTTTTATAATTTTTCTTTAATTCATCATCTAATTCTTTTAGAGATGGATAGTTAGATTCTAAATTATAATATTTTAATAACGATGAAGAAATAGATAGAATTGATCTATCATAATTAGGGTATAATATATTTTTCATAAACATTCTCCTATCTAAAGAAAAAGAAAAGTTCAGCACAAAACTTATTAAATAAGCCTGTACTAGCGCTTTTCTTTAATTGAATTAATTATATTACAATAAATAATATATTTCAACATTTTTTGCATATATTGCATCAAAAAACATAAAATTGGTATTAATTTCTAATATTTTTTTTGTTTTTTTCTATTAAATTATAAATAATTATTCCACTAACACTTCCTAGAGAATCTATAAAAACATCTCTAAGCTCACAACTTCTTCCCATTACAAATAATTGATGTAATTCATCACTGGTAGCATATAGAATACATATTATAATTGCCAAAAAGCTTTTTAAACCAAATGATTTAATCATATTAAGCTATAAAATATATAAAAAAAGAATTAAAAAGAAAGGATAATTAAATGAAATACTTACTAATATTTGGTCTAATAACTCTAATATTCTTAATCCTATTATTCATCTATTGTTCCCTAGTAGTATCATCTAGAAGTAATAATAACCATTAAACTATTAACGTATACTTGTTAATAGTTTTTTATTATTTTATTTATCCAGTAACCATTCTAAAACATTTCTAATTTTTATTCCTTCTTCATTAAAATTAGGTATTTTGTCTGAAGTTAATATTATTTTTTCATAATTATCATTTATCTTTTTTAATGATCGTAATTCTCTATCTAATATCTTAGTATCATTCTCATCTATTCCTTTTAAAGTATCTGTAACTTGGACGTATAATCTTCCATCTTTATTTATAGCAACAAAATCTACTTCGTACTCATCTATTTTTCCCACATATACATCATAGCCTCTTCTTAAAAGTTCAAAATATACAACATTTTCTAATATATGGCCAAAATCACCAATTTTTCTTCCTAACATAAAATATCTAAATCCTAAATCTGAAACATAATACTTTCCTTGAGTTTTTAAATATTCTTTCCCCTTTATATCATATCTTGAAACTTTATATAGAAAGAAACTTTCTGTAAATCCTTCTAAATATTTTTCAACAGTTCTTACATTTATATCTTTACCATTACTTATCATAGTATTTGCTATATTGTTAGTAGATACAAGATTACCTATATTATCCATAGCAAAATTAGCAACATTTCTAAGCATTGTTTCATCTTGTATTCTCTTTCTTGTCATAACATCTTTTATTATTATGTCATTATATACACTACTCAAATACATACTTACATCATCTTCAGTATCAAGTGATGTAGTATACGGAAGTGAACCTAATGAAATATATTTTTGATACAATTCTTCATTATTTTTGTTCTTATATGCTTCCTTATACTCTTTAAAAGATAATGGTAACATTTTAACTTCTATATATCTTCCAGACAAAAGTGTTGCAAGTTCACTTGATAAAAGATTAGCATTTGAGCCTGTTATATATAAATCAACATTTTTCTTTATATATAAACTATCAACTGCTTTTTGAAATTCATCTATTTTTTGTACTTCATCTATAAATATATAATATTTTTTCTTATCTTTTAGTTTATCATTTATATATTTATATAAAGACATATAATCTGTTATAAAATTATACTCTAAATCCTCTAAATTAATACTTATTATTTGATTTTCTTCTATTCCACTTTCTCTTAAATATTCTTGAAACATTTCGAGTAAAGTAGATTTACCACATCTTCTTATTCCAGTTATAACTTTTATTAACTCTTTATCTTTAAATCTCTTTAATATATTCAAATATTCATCTCTAGTTATCATAAAAAGCGCCTCCTTTTTTTATAATATGATTATATATTATTTTTATACAAAAGTAAAGTTTTTGTACTATAATACAAAAAAAATAATTTATTCAGTTTTTTTGTATTAAAACTTGCGCTATATCTTATATTAATACAAACTATGATAGAACTATTCAATTTAGTGATTGCCTAATAGATACTGCAGATTCATCTCTTGGAACCATCTATATACATTAAGCCATAAAATATATACAAAAAGAATTAAAAAGAAAAGATAATTAAATGAAATACTTACTAATATTTGGTCTAATAGCCATAATATTCTTAATCCTATTATTCATCTATTGTTCCCTAGTAGTATCATCTAGAAG
>ERZ827512.1163-NODE-1163-length-27937-cov-4.446309_pt1 | contig 27937 bp, 28 predicted proteins | sample MGYA00519916_ERZ827512 | MGnify/ENA primary metagenome ERZ827512 (study PRJEB31778, sample SAMEA3449335) | human gut metagenome | biome: human gut; feature: human-associated habitat; material: faeces | place: United Kingdom | collected 2010/2012 ... | reverse complement strand
AATTAATTTTGGCCATTATTGACCATGTTTAATTCCTCTTCTGATAAGTATTGTAATTCATAATTATCAATAGCAAAACCTTTTTCTTTATAAAGCTCAATCTCTACATTTTCTTTATTATTAGGTTCTATTATGCCATGTCTAGTTATGTAACTTTTTTTATTATTAAATACTATTTTAAAATAACCTTCTTGGATGGGGACATTACCCGTATTTTTTATTTCAAACTGAATCAGCCCAGAATCATCTTTAAAATTTGCTTTTACCTTTTCAGTACATAAATTATCCAAACAACTGGTCTTTTCTACTATCTTATTATTGTTATTACTTGTTGTATTATTAATACTATCATTGTTAACTACAATAAATATAATAATACCACCTATTATCATCATTATAGATATAATAATTACAATTATTATATTTTTTTTTCGCATATTGTTCACCTATCCCTTTAAAAATTAAAATATGTATTCTCATTAAATAAGCAATTATTAGCATAATCGCACAATCGGAAATTAGTTCTAACACTATGTCCTCTTATACAATTTGCACTTACATGTCCTAAAACATACGATTGAGAGCCAGATCCCACATTAGGATATTGAGCATATTGGTAATAATATTTATATTTATCTCCAAAGATAGCACTTGGATAATGCGAGTATTGGTTTGGTATACTGCATGTCGCACCACAAGTATTAGAATTATGGCCAGTATAACAATACTCCCAAAATGATGTAAGACTATTAATACCAGAAATATCATCAATAATTATCCAACCAAAATAAGAAAGGTCTCCGCTTGTATAGTGATTATTTCCAACAACTCTTGGTATTGTTTTATCTATATATTTATTGACTGTACAAGAAGTAACATTTCCTGCCTTATCATATATATCTATAATATCTGTCTTTCCTTCCTTCAAAAATGTCTTATTATAACTGCTATTCTTACATTCTCCTAACTTATCTGTACATTTTACAGATATATATCTATCTTGATTTGTCCAGACAGTACTATCGCCAGTTACACTCTGGCATGTTGGCGGTGTTTTATCTATTTTATATGAGCTTGATGTTGAAACACAGGAGTTACCATATTTATCAAATAACTCGACTTTAATATTATAAGATCCTTCTTGGTTTAAAGTAATAGTGGAAGGAATAGAACCAATATGTGTATTAGCTAGCTTTTTTTCACCATTGCTATTTTCAATACTTGTTTCATACCTGTAAGTGTTTTCTGGCACTTTTATATTTACTGTAATTGCTTTATTATACCAAGTATCTTCTTTTAAATTACTTGAAATTGAGACTTTAGAACAATCAACAGTTTCAGATATTATATATTTACCGGATTTTTTTGATGATAAATTATTCCTTTCGTCTTTGGCATATCCTATAATTTTATATATTCCCTGTTCTTTTAACGTTATAATTACTTCACTGTTATATGCCTTATATCCACTATCTTGATATTCTTCTCCATTCTTTGTTATTACATATCTATACTGGGATACATCTTCATTATCGGTTACTATCATGGTAACAGATATTCCTTCTAGTGAGGTTTTTTCATTTGGTGTGAATTTTATTACCGGAGGGGTTTCATCGCCTTTAGTTGTTGTAGTTTCATCACATACTAATGATACATAATATTGATACTCTTTTTCTGTTACCTTTTCAACTGTAACCTTACTTTCATTAATATCACATTCTTTGTCGCTTTTATCTTTTATTGGTTCTATATAATTTTCATCTACTAATTTTTTTAATGTAACATAAGCAGTTTCCCCTATTTCTTTAGGTAGCTTACTTCTATAATCTGCAAAATAATCTTTTCCTGCTAAAATAAGCATATTTTCTTGTGTCTTATAATAACTATTATTACTCCTATCAAGTATTGCTCTTACACTTATATAACCTACTGTTACTAATAAGCCAAGTATTACTATAGTTGCAAGTATTTCTATTAATGTGAAACCTTTTTTATTTATCATCTCTACACATCCTCTTATATTTTATATTATAAAGCATATTAACATAAAAAACTATTAAAATATGTAGTAATGAATAAAAGTTTTGTAAACTATCATAAACATATTTTTTTCTCGTATACTTTATTAGGTGAATAATATGAATTATTTAAAAAAATTAAGTAAATTTTTATTAACTACTTTTATCAGTATTATAGTATTAACTTTTATTTTAACTATACTTTATTATTTCGATGTTATAAATAATAATATTTATAATATTATGAAAATGATTATTGTTATAGGCTCTTTATTTATTAATTCTTTATTGCTTGGTAAAAACTCTAATAAATATGGCCTCGTTGAAGGGCTAAAGTTAGGAGCAATATTTTTAATTATTATGTTTATTATAAAATTTATTACTAATAATTTATTTGATATTAGAACACTTATTTACAGTTTTATTATTTTATTAACCTCTGGTGTTGGAGCAGTCATTGGAATTAATAGAAAGAATGAAAAATAACAGTCTCTTATAATGAGGATGTTATTTTTTCTAATAGCCTAATTTCTTTTTTTGTTAATCTAATCTTACTTTTAAACGATTTAGGTAGGGCTTTAAGCAAGGCTTTTTTAGTCTTTAATAGATCTTGATAATATTCTTTAGAAAGATTATCTTTTTTTTGCATTAATATTGGCCCTAAAAATATTTTTTTATAAGAATAGTGCTTTCTTCCTTTTTTAAATACTAATACTTGATAAATAATATTATTATCTTTAACTAGAACCTCATTATTTATATAATAACCGAGTTTTATTAATTTTCTTTTAACTGCTAAAGAATAATTATTAGGGGAAAGAATTAATGTAGTGATTTCCTTTAAATAGTTTTTATTATTTTCTAATATTCTATTAATGTTAAGTCCTCCCATACCTGATATAGTTATGGTATCTATTCCCCTCTTATAAGAGTCTAATCCTTCAGCTTTAATTAGTTCAACTTTATCTTTAACTTTATAATAAATAACATTTTCTTTAGCTTTTTTTAAGGGGCCACTCTTATTATCACTAGCGACTACTTTAGGTATATTTTTTTCTTTAACTAAATAAATTGACAAAAGAGCATGATCGCATCCAATATCTAGAGGATATGAAGAAAGAGGAACTAAATCCCCTATTGTTTTTAATCTATTATTAATCTTCATTTAGTCGGTTAAGAAATCCTTTAATTTACGAGATCTAGATGGATGTCTTAATTTTCTTAATGCTTTTGCTTCTATTTGTCTAATACGCTCTCTTGTTACTCCAAATATTTGACCTACCTCTTCTAAGGTTCTACACTGTCCATCATCAAGGCCAAATCTAAGTCTTAATACTTTCTCTTCTCTATCAGTTAATGTTAAAAGGACACTTGCTAACTCTTCCTTAAGCATTTCTTCTGTAGTATATTCTTCTGGCCCTATCATTACATCATCCTTAATAAAGTCTCCTAAATGAGAATCATCTTCCTCTCCAATAGGCGTTTCTAAAGCAACAGGGTCTTGGCTTATTTTATAAACTTCTCTAACTTTTTCTACAGGCATTTCTAGTTTAGCTGCTATTTCATCATCGGTTGGTTCTCTATTTAATTCTTGAGTTAGTTGTCTTTGAACTCTTGCTAGTTTATTGATTGTTTCTACCATATGAACCGGTACCCTAATAGTTCTAGCTTGATCTGCTATCGCTCTAGTTATTGCCTGTCTTATCCACCAAGTTGCATATGTAGAAAATTTATAACCCTTAGTTGGATCAAACTTTTCAACTGCTTTCATTAACCCCATATTTCCTTCTTGAATTAAGTCAAGAAATAGCATACCTCTACCTACATAACGTTTAGCGATAGATACAACTAGACGAAGGTTAGATTCTGCTAATATTCTCTTTGCTTCTTCATCCCCGTCGACAGCGCGTTGTGCATATTCAAACTCTTCATCACCAGTTAGAAGGGGTATTCTACCTATTTCCTTTAAATACATTCTAACAGGATCATTTATTTTAACATCTTTAGACATTGTTAATTCTTCTGTTTTAGTATGCTCTGTAATTTCTTCTCCATTAGGATCCTCATTGCCATCTTCTGATACAATATCAATTCCTTCAGCAATTAAGCTATTATACAAATCATCAAGACTATCACTATCCACTTCAAGGCCTTTTAATTCCGAAGCTAATTGTTCATATGTAATGTATCCTTGCTTTTTGCCTAACTTAATAAGCCTTTCTTTCCTTTGCTCCATTGTTTTTATTTCTTCTACCATTTTAACTCTCCCCTATTCTTAACTTTCTAATCTCTTCGGCATATTTTACTTGTATTACTGGATCATGTTCATTTTTTATTTTCTCTTCTAAAATATTAATTGTTTTTTTATAGTTATATTCTCTTATCACCTTAAAATAATCAAACAATTCTTCTTCAGTAAGAGCAGTCTTTAAATCCATTTCTAATACTTCATTTAAGAGATTAAGTAATTCTCCTTTAGGTGTTAAGTAAGTATAAAAATCTGCTTCATTAATAAACCCATACTTATGATAAAAATAAACAATTTCACTTTCTAATGCTCTCAAAGTTTCAGTAGGAAACACCAAATGTTCAGCTTCTACCTTATCGATTATATCTTGTTTATTTAACATATAATATATAATATTGAGGCTTGCTTTTTGATACTTATCTTTTTTCTTAGGTTGTATAGTCTTAAGAGTAGTGACTACTTCTTTTTTTATTTCTTTATTATTGACTAACTCCTTAAAACTTTTTTCTAGGGTATTATACCCTATTTCAAACTTTTTTGCAAGGTCTTTTAGTATAATTTCTGTTCTAATGGTATCATCTATTTTAGAAGCTTCTTCTAATACTTCATGAATATAATTCGCTTTTTCTTCACTACTAGCGAAATTACGGTTATGAGATAAGCTTTTAATTTTAAAATCACTATAGTAAATTGCATTATTAATTAAAGCTTCAAAAGCTTCTCTTCCATTTTTTAAAATATAAGTATCAGGATCATCTTCTCCTGGTAAGGTTATTACTTTAACTTCTATACCTTCATTTTTAAATAGTTCTCCTGATGCAAGAGTCGCTTTCACTCCAGCCTCATCACCATCAAAGCAAAGAATAATACTATTTGAAAGTCTTTTAATCTCCTTAATATGGTCACGTGTTAAAGCTGTACCCATAGTAGCGACTGTATTTTTTATACCTACAGTACTAGCACGAATGATATCCATAAAACCTTCCATAATTATAACAGACTTTTTAACACGGGCTTCTTCTTTAGCGATATGATAGTGATATAGCAGCTTTCCTTTTTTAAAGAGTTCAGTTTCTTTTGTATTAAGATATTTATTTTGTTTACCACTAGTTATAATACGACCACTAAAGCCTATTACTTTACCATTTAAATCGTGTAAAGGAAACATAAGTCTTGAATTATATATATCATGTTCTTCATTACTAATGCCTATTTTATTAAGTAAATCAACAGAATGTCCTTTTGCTATAAGTAACTTCGTAAGGTCATCACGAGATTTTAGAGAATAACCTATTTCAAATTCTTTTACAGTCTCATCATCAATACTTCTATTTTTTAAATATTCCCTTGCTCCTTCTCCTTCTTTAGTAAGTAAATTATTTTGATAATATTTATTAGCAAGATCATATATTTTATACCATTCATCATATTTAGTAGATTGTTTTTTTACTTTAAAGCCATTTAATGTGATACCAACTCTACTTGCTAAATCGTTTAGAACTTGATTAAACTCTTTATGTTCATAGTTCATCAAAAAGGTAAAGACATTCCCTGTCGCATGGCAAGCGAAACAAGTATATATTTGCTTTTCTTTTGATACACTCATAGAAGGATTAGTATCATCATGGAAAGGACAGACACCAAAGTAGTTTTTACCACGTTTTTCAAGAGGGATCTTTTCACCAATAACATCTACAATATCATTTTTTCTTCTAACTTCATTAATAATATCTTGATTATTCATGATATCCCTCCTTACCAATCTATCAATTATTTTAACACAATGGAAAAGAAAATTCTATAAACTACTAGAATTTTCTAATTGCTTATTATTATCAAGTTCTTTTAACATCTGTTCTTTAATTTTATCTATATCAGTAAAAAATAAGTTTATACCTTTTGACTTTAACTTTAATAAATATTTAAAACTGTTAAGTATCTCACTTTGTAATGAATCAATTACTTTAGCAGGTCGTCCATTATCAAGCAAATGTATATGGTCTATATATTTGTCTAATGTAGGAAAAGCATTTTGAATAAGAATTACAGAATCTTCTCCTAATACTTTTCTTATTAAGATACTATCACATCGTCCGTATTTTTTTATTTTATTATTTATAATTCGTCTATATTTATTAACTTTGCTACTTAAAGGAATAAACCATAATATTTTCTTATCTTTAATAACAAAATATGTAGGTCTTTTATGGCCTCTTTCTTTATTAGTCATAAGATTTTCATCATTAACCATATCAAAAAATTCATTTTTGATATGGTACAAATAACCAGGTTTTATTTTCATTTTGTACACCCCCAAAAATATATAAATTGTAACTTAAGTGTACTACATTAAAAATATGTTCGTCAATGTTTTTTTCAAATTTAAAAAGAAAATTCTATCTTTATGATAGAACTTTCCAAAATATTTTCATCCGGAATAATTTATTACTCGCACCATCCGGGAGCGAGAAACATTGTCGACCGGAATAATTTATTACTCGCACCATCCGGGAGCGAGAAACATTTTCATATATGTAAGTAAAACTACTTACTCTTATATTATATGAAAACTTTTTCATTTAATACGTCTTTATTGTATCACAATAAGCTACTTTAGTAAATACTTTTTGACTTTAAATTATTACGTGATATAATAGGTTCTATCAGAAACGGGGGACTTTATGCTAGAACTTATTAAAGAAAGAATAGTTTTAAAAGATAATAGTACATTCTTTAAGTTATTAAAGATATCTCTTGAAAGAGATTTAACTGAAAAAGAACAAAACAAATTTTTAGAATCTTCTTATAGAAATATAGGCTATTTAGAAGAGGAGTTTAATATTTATAAAAGTAGTATTATTGGTAACTTAATAGTATATAGTACACTTATCGATAACGGTATTACTTTAATTAATGGTTTAAGAAATGGACTTAATATAACTAAAGATAATTTTATTAAAGAAAATATTCAACAGTTTAGTGCTCATTATCAAGCAGTTAAAGAATATGAAGAAGCTTTTTTAAGATATAGAGAAGATGGTGGCACTGATGAAAGTTATGATAGTGCAATAGAAAAGTATGAAGAAGCGAAAGATTACAGCGATGGTTATAATACGAAAAAGACTTTAATTAAATGTTAAGGTCTTTTAAAATACTAATTGACTATGACTATTAAGATTGACAAGCTCTACTAGATAACTATTATCTATACTATCTTTTGTTTCAAAGATATATGTATAACTAGTTAACTTATCTTTATATGGTTCTATTAGGTCATTAATGTCACTAGATTCATAATTATTATCTTCTTCATATAAATCTACTATTAGGTTTTTATTATTTACTAAATCTGTATAATTACTGAAATAAGCTGATGTGTTTGGATAGGCAAAGGCTTTTTTCAATGTTATACAATAGATTAATCTATCCCCTTCTACTCTTCTTTCCCCTTCTACATAATAGTTTTCTATAGATAAAGAAGTATAGGAACTATGGGAATGATAATCATTGTCTGCTTTATACATTTTAGTATTGCTGTCATAAATTAAATAATCTCCGTCCTCTAGAAAACACGTAGAATTAACTGGATTAAAAGTTGTTTTAGGTCCAAAATATTTCCTCAATACATTCTCTACTTTATTCAAACTAACACCATTACTAAAATCTAAATTAAGGTCACTTTTTTCATCAATAGGTAATCTATCTATAAAGTTAATCTTTTCTTTATCTGTTAAAGTACTTAAATCTTTAGTACCATCAAAAGTAATTATATAACTATCAGAGATATTAACTAATTCTAATAGGGATGCTATCTCTTTATTAGAAAGACTACTACTATCTTCATTTAAATTTTCTTTACTTTCATCTTTTAAATTAATATTAATTATAAATATAATGGATGCTACTATTATGAGGGTAATTAAGGCAATAAATAGCATTCCTACTCTTTTTGCATTTTCCATAAGTATCACTTTTCTCCTCTTAATTTAGAGTATAAGGGAAGAAGGGAAATTATTCTATAAAAAAAGAAAAAAGATATGTAAATTTACACATCTTAAGGATTTAATCTATTAGGTCCTCTAAATATTAGCATTGATTCTTTAACACTAGGTAGTCCTAACACTAACATAGTAAGTCTATCTACACCTAGTCCAAAACCACCATGAGGAGGACAACCATATTTAAAGAATTCTAGATAGAACTCTACATCTTTATCAAGTCCTTTTTCTTTCGCTTGTTTAACTAAAACATCATATCTATGTTCACGTTCTGCTCCTGTAGTTATTTCTACTCCACGATAGATTAAGTCATAACCTTCTGGAACATCATCTTTTCTCATATGATAGAAAGGACGTTTTTCTTTAGGAAAATCTGTAACAAAGATAAATTCAGAGTTAAACTCATCCATAGCATAACGATAAGAAAGTCTTTCTGCTTCTGTAGTTAAATCTGTTTTTTCAGATTCATCTACTTTATAGTCATATCTTTTTTCAAGTTCGTTATATAAATCACTTAATTTTATTCTTGGAAATTTCTCTTTAGGTACAACTATTTCTTTATCATATAGTTTTTTAACTAATTCTTTATATTTTTCATTTAACTTTTCTAATGTATATGTTAATAGTTCTTCTTCTAAATCCATAATATCACGATAAGAATCGATATAAGCAAACTCTACGTCGAAACCAGTAAACTCTGTTGTATGTCTACTGGTATTAGAGTTTTCAGCACGAAAGACTGGTGCAACTTCAAATACTTTATCATAACCACTAGCGATAGCCATTTGTTTATAAAATTGAGGTGACTGGGCAAGATAAGCTTTCTTGTCAAAGTATTTTACTTCAAAGACATCTGCACCACTTTCACTTGCTGTTCCTATTAATTTTGGTGTATGAATTTCTGTAAAGTCTTTAGAATACATAAACTCTCTCATGAATTTAACCATATCACTTTGGATCTTAAAGATATTAAAATTGTACTCATTCCTTAAGTCTAACCAACGATAATCTAGTCTTTGGTCAAGTAATTGAGCATCTTTATCATGAATATTAATAGGAACTTCAGCATCACTTTTACTTGTAACTTCTATTTTCGTTGGAATAAACTCCATTCCTCTTAGTCTAACATTTTCATTTTTCTTTAGGGTACCTGTTACTTTAATAGTAGATTCAACTGTTAAGTTATTAACTAACTCTACCATCTCAGCATTATCTTCATCACTTTTTTCAATAGTTACTTGAACCTTATCAGTAGAGTCCCTAAGTACTAAAAATTGTACCCATTTAATATTTCTAATATTTTCAACAAAACCGCTGATTTCTATTTCTTTATCAAAATAAATTTCTAAATCTTTGAAATATATTTTTTTCATATGTTTTCACTCCTTCTTTATGTTTTTCTTCATACCCTTTTACAAATATGCAATTTAATAAATGTTCTTTTATTTCTTCTCTTGGATAATAATCATGTATCTCTTTTCCTATATAGTCTAATAATTCATAAATATCATTAGTATTAATCTTTTCCGTTAATCTTATTATTTCATCATATGGTAATAGTAAATTACTACTAATTTTTCTGATTTTAGATTTGAAATCCTTGACTCTTTCCGTTATACACTTTTCCTCTGCAACAACTTTTTCTTTACCTTGTTTTATTACAACATAATTAAGTATTTTATTAATCTTCTTTAAGAATAAAGATGTAACAAAACAATTAACTTCAAAGTAAACTTTATATTCAGGTTTTAAACGATCATTAACACATATTTTTATACCGTCGCAATCATGTATCAAAATGCTATAAAACAATTTGTTTCCTTCATCATTAAGATAATTTATAGTATCTATATAATTCTTGCGATAATTACAATTTTCTTTAAATAATGACCAATCATATAAAGTATTTTCTCTTATAAATTTAGTATCTTTTTCTATTTTCATAAACTGTTCATATCTATATAAGTCTTTACCTTCTTTAAGCATTTCTTCATCAAAACGGTAATTATCTAAAAGATAAGATATATCTTTCTCTAATAGTTTTTTTTAGAACACTCTATTACATCATTACAATAATCTTCTTTTAATTTCATAAATTCTTTATAAAACTCTCTATCATAAGATGAGATAATCTGTACTTTAAACTCTTCTTTTCTTAATATAAATAAATACGGTTTTCCATAAGGATTAATCCCCTCTTTTAATTCTATTAATGGTTTATTATTCATCATGATCATGGCAAGTACATTCTTCATCTATAGGCAAATTATCATAACTTATATGTTCATCAAAATAGTAGATGATATATTCCATCATAATCTTTTCTTCTTCTTTAGTCTTATTATTCTTAATAGTAATTAAACCTTCGTTTAAGTCATCACTATTTAGTAGTATTAGATATTTACTATTAAAGTAATCTGCTCTTTTAAACTGACTCTTTAAAGATCTATTAGTATACTCTGTTTCTACTACAAAGCCTGACATTCTTAGTTCGTTAGCAAGATAGATAGCATTTTTCTTTTCTTCTTCATTAACATACATAATAAAGGCATCTATATCATCCCTAACATTTTCTATGTCTCTAGAGATTATTTCTTCAACTAATCTATCAAGACCAACTGCATAACCTACACATGGTGTTAGAGGTCCTCCTAACATACTAACTAAATTGTCATAGCGCCCTCCACCACCTAGAGCAAGGTTGTTATTTTCAGTCATTAGTTCAAAAACAGTATGATTATAATAGTCAAGTCCTCTTACTATCTTAGGATCTATTTCATATTTAACTTCTAATAAATCAAGGTACTCACACACTTTATCAAAGTGTTCCTTACTTTCTTTATTAAGATAATCTAATATATTAGGAGCATCTTTAAAGTAGTCTTTATTGCTATCTACTTTACAGTCTATAATCCTTAAAGGGTTCTTATCGAATCTTTCCTTACAATCATCACATAAATCGTCTAAATGAGGCTTAAAATAGCTTTTTAGGGCTTCTCTATATTTATCACGAGACTCTTTATCTCCTATACTATTAATATGTACTACAGTATCTGTTAGCCCTAACATCTTATTTATATTGTAAGCTAGTGATATTACTTCAGCATCCATCATAGGATCACTACTCCCTATTACCTCTACTCCATATTGACTAAGTTCTCTATATCTTCCTTTTTGAGGTCTTTCATATCTATACATTGTACCATTATAATAAACTTTAACAGGTAAGTTATTTTTACCATACATTTTATTTTCTATATAACTTCTAACTACTCCTGCTGTTCCTTCTGGTCTTAAAGTAATAGATCTATCTCCTCTATCTTTAAAGTCATATGTTTCTTTGGTAACTATATCAGTAGAATCTCCTATTCCTCTATGAAATAATTCAGTAGATTCAAATATAGGTGTTCTAATAAAGTTATAATTATATTTTTCCATAACAGAATCTATAACTTCTTCTACATATTTCCAAGTTCTTGCCAACTTATCAGTTAAATCAACTGTTCCTTTTGGTTTACTAATCATCCTAATCCCTTTCTTTCTACTTGCTATTATACATTAATTTTCTTTATTAGAAAAGATAAACCTTAAATTTTATTTAATACAAAATAAAAGAAGTCATCTAAACTCTTCTTTTTTGTTTATTTGGGCGACTATAAAACAAAATAAGATGGTAAAGAGAGTCAGATGACTTAGGAAATTTCTTTCCTAATACAAATATATAATAAAAATTAAAAAGTTACAAGTACGAGTTTTCGTAAATGCATTCAAACCCTTTAATATCAACAAAAATTTATTATTACTTTTTTATTTTAAATGGAACAAAGTCGGATAAAACTAGCAATCTTATGCAAAAAAATGTTTATTAAATAGATAATAATAAAGTTATCTAATATTAAAACATGAATTATAGTAGGGATAATTTCAAGAGATAATAGTAATAAGAGTTTTAGGATAGGCAATGGTTTATGGTTTGATATTCGTTTTAATTAACTACTTCATCAGCCCTTTTAATCTCTTCTAAAACATTATTAATATTTACTATCATTAAGTCTTCCTTATTATTTAATATATCTTCTACCTTTTTATATTTATCTTTAGTACTATCTAAATATTCATAATCAAAGTTATTAATAGATTCTGTTAATAGTTTTTCGTTATCTAATAGAGATTTTACTATGTCTTTAACACTTATATTATCTTTAGATAACATATTTTCTACAAAGTCTCTATTATCTTTTTGATATAGATATCTTTTAAAAATATTTTCAAGTAATAATTTTATATAATTATTTCTATTAACAGTAATTGCTAATTCTCTAGCTTTATATTTAGAAGTAAATTTTAAAGTATTACCTGTTTTTAAATAATCTCTAACAGCATAATTGCCTTGACCTTTTTTATAGACTTTATCACAAATAGTAATAGCAATATTTAAGTCTAGGATAGTATTTATGTCTTTAAAAATTTTATTATCATCTTTTGTAATAGTCACATTTATTTTTTGGCTACTTTCCAATAATCTCAATTCATTAACTCTTACGCTTAGATAATTTCTAATTTTTTCATAATTACTTTTAATATTACCAGTTGCTTCTAATTCATTACTAATATTATCGTCGGTATTAATACTAGGAGTAGCATCTCTTTTTATATAGTTACTAGTCAAAAGGGAATCTAAAATGTTGCTATCATATAATGTTTTTAAGATACTTTTTGTATTAAATTCACTTGTTATATTAGGGTTTAATAAAACTTCTATTATAAGTCTCTCTATTTCTTTTAATTTAGTATTTTTTTCTTCTTTATAGTTAGGAAAAAACTTATCTATAGATATATCACTGTAAGTAATATTAGGATATTTAGTACAGGGCTTATAATTTACTAGCAAAGAAATATCATCAATAAAATCTAATTGTTTTTCAAGGGCGCTTTCTAATTCTTGTAATCTGGTTTTATATTTTAATATTAAATCATCTATTTCTTTAGTCATTCTTGTTTTATAGCTTTTTTCTATATAGCGCATATATTCATTAATATTATAATAGATACCGGCATTTTTTATAATTAGTTTACATTCATTTATAATATTATCTTTAGTTAAAACTAAATTAGGAAGATTGCTAAAGCTTTGATTCAATACTTCTATTTCTTTTTCTCCTTTAATAATAGAATAATATTTACTACCATCTTCTAAAATGTATAAGGCATAGATTAGATTGTTATTATTAATATAAGTTGAATCTATTATTTGGTCATTTATTTTAGCAAATAAGGAAAATACTCTTTCGTTTTCTTTACCTAATTTTGTATTAATATCTATTTTTTTATTATAATTGAGTAATATTTCTTGAGCTTGATTGATAAATGAAGTTATGATATCTATATCTCTAGTACTTTTTATTTTATTATATAATGATAATAATGGTTCTAATACACTGTCTGATAATTTAATGTTATTTAGGGTTATAATAACTTCATTAGCTTTTTTTATTAAGTTATTATATTTTAATAAAGAATTATCATTTTCTATAATATTTAAAGTCCTATTGTTTAAATTATTGTAACTATTTAACATATCAGTATATATTTCATTTAAAGAGGTTAATTTATTTTTAGAATTATCTTCATTTTCTAATGAAGTAATTTTCTTTGCAATTTTCTCTTTAAAAGAAATATAATCATTAAATTCTTCTTTAGATATAATATCTTGTACTCTAACTAATATTTGGTTATAATAGCCAAGTAGTTGATTTATTAAAGTAATTTTAAGATCTATTTCTTCATCAAAAAGAGTTTTATTACTAGAATTAATAAAACTTTTAATTTCAGAACTATTATCATCAAGTTCTTTTAAAAGTTCAAAAGTATAAGTCACAACACCACTTCCTATTCTAGAAGAATTATAACAGAAAAAAAGCAAATAGTAAAACTATTTTGTCATACCATTTGCTTCTATAGTATTTATATCTTCAAAACTTATTCTTCCATCTGCATTAACAACAATATTACCTGTTTCACCATTAGCCATAGCTTCTACAGCGTTATCTACAGCTGTTTCTAAATCTGTTGGCATTGTAGTGACAGTAGTATTTGTAGTTGTTATGTTCTCTTGATATACTGGTACTTCTGTAGTGTTTTCTTCTTCTATAATTTCAGATGATTGTTGGTCATTATTATTTTGTTGCAATTCATCTTCACTTGTTACATAATCCCCATTTGCAGTGTTATTAGGGTCAGGTAATGGTGTATTAGGTTCTACAGAGTCTATTTCATAGTCACTATCTCCTGGAAGAATATCAATGGATCCTTCATTACCCTTGTGTTCATCATCAAAAGTAATATTATCTTCGTTTGTTGTTTCATCTTCTCCGCCTACTGGCACATCAAGTTCTTCACTATAATCGTTATCTGGAGTTTCTCCTTCTTGATAATTATTATCTTCTTCACCTTCACTTACATTTCCATATGGATCATCTGGAGTTTCTCCTTCAGTTGGAGGTGTAGAAGTATTAGTTGAATCATCTATATTAGTTGGTTCTTGAAAACCTCCTAATGATTCATCAACAATGTTAGGTGTTGGTGCAACATTTGATTCATTATTTACTGGTTGTGTCCATACATTATCATAAGTATAGTATTCTGTACCGCTTTGTTCTGCAGTTACTATGGTTTCCTCAGTAGTAACTGGAGTCTCTTCCATAGGTTTTTCCTCTTTTGGTTTTTCTACTGTTTTATCAATATCTTTATCAAGATCATCTATACTTGTAATATATTCTTTAGGTCCTTTGCTAGTTGGGCTTTTTGATTTATTTAAATTAAGTCCTCCAATCCCAATTGCTAGTGCTATAGCAACAAAGGCGGATGAATATACAATTTTTTTTGCTGGGGGTAAATCTTTAAATCTATACAAAGCTTTTTTAGGAAGGTTTAAAACTGTAGATCCTAAATTTTTTCCCTTATTAAGTATTCTACTATATATTGTACCTTTTGCTTTCTTATCATATTCAGCTTTAGCTTTATCAAATTCATTACTATTAAAATTTAAGTTTTTATTAGCTTTTTTAATATGCATAAAGAGTTCTTTTTTATTCCTGCAGTCTAAATTAAAGTTATCATCATTAATTTTTTTATCTATTTCTTTTTCTGTTTTACATCCTTTAGTCTTAAACAAATCAAATGTTAACTTTTTTGCTTTGTCAACGTCATCAGTAAAACCATATTTAATATTACCATTAGAATCTTCATAAGTATATACATACATTCTTACATCTTTTTCATCGTCATAATATCTATATAAACCTGTAACTTTCATAATAATCATTCACTCCTATCTTGTATTACCTGTATAGGTATATCCTTTATTTAATAAATTAATATCATTATAAGTACTCCACTTTGTATCAACAGAACCATTACTAATTAAAGTTCTTGTTCTATAGCTATAGTAATGAACGCGTCCATATGATGGCTTTCCATCTGGCATAGTACCAATATTTTCAATTCTTGAATATAATTGTATCTCTTTTAAACAATTAGCATCATCTACACCACATATAACAGCGCCTATTCTATCATTGTTATATTGCCATGCACTCCACTCACTCCAATTAGATAATACGGGATTAGTTACTTTTCTATACTCATACATCGTAATAACTTGTGGTGTATTATTTGAAGTGTTATTATTTGAGGTGTTAGTATTAGTGTTAGTGTTAGTGTTAGCATTACTAATTATATTAGAATTACTACTATTTTTAGAAGATTCTGTAATTTCTACTTCTTTAGTAGGTTCTTCTTTTTTAGTTTCCTCTTTATCTTCTTTACTACTGTCCTTTTTACAAATAGTATTCTCACAGTAACTATATTCCCCTACTTTCATAAGTGAATAATCTTCTTTTTCTTCACACTTAAGATTTACTTTCAATGTATAATCATTATCATTTTTAGTTAATCTAATATAACTACTATTAACATCGCATGATTTACCATTCGCATCTGTAAATGCTTCCAATAGATTTCTATTAACCATATCTCGCAATGTTAATTCTGTTTTTTCTCCTACTGCTTTAGGTAAATTATCTTTTGTATAATAATCAAAGGCTGCATTTTCCATTTTTTCTAAATTTTCACTAAATACTTTATCATAATTAGAATTTACTTTATTAGTGTTACTCTCTTTATTAGAACTTGTTAATTTTGTAATAATAAATATTATTAAAATTAAGAATATTATAACTACAATTGCTTTTAATAAAATATCTCTTAATGGAAATCTACCTCTTGCATTCTCTTCTGTATACATAACTTAATTCCCCCTTTTCCTTAAGTTTGGGCATATTATATCATATTTTTTAAGGATTGTCAAACTTCAGTGTAACAAGTGTACAACCTGGATTCATAAAATCTAATTTATATTCTAACACACGTCTATCTTTTTGCAAATAATTTCCAACAGCCTCTTTTAAAACACCAGATCCAATACCATGAATTATAACAATGTTTTTATATTTGAGTTTATAACAATCGCCTATAAATTCTTTTACTTTAAAAACAGCATATTCTCTATCCATACCATGCAAATCAATACTAGGATAACTAGATAATATCAAGATCCCCACTTCTTTCTAAAACGCTTTTTAAGCTTGGAATTGAATAGCGTCCTCCAACTTTTAATGTTGATAAGGCTCCAGTAATATTTGCAAGTCTACAAGAATCTTCAAGACTATAACCGTGAATTATAAAATAAGTAAAGGCTCCATGAAATATATCTCCTGCCCCTGTTGTATCAACAGCTTTAACTTTAATACTTGGTATTAATTTATATTCATTACCAATTTTAGTAAAAGAACCTTTATCCTCTAAAGTAATAACAACTGTATTATGAAAGTCATTAACTAACTTTTCATGTATTTTAATAAGATTTTCAAACTCACCATCATATGGTAATTCAGTATAATCAAGAGCAAAGTTTTTAGAACAAACAAGATAATCTACTAGAGGACATAAACTAACAGTAGATGGTTTAAATGTACCAGCATCTATTATTTTAATAGCATCTTTATTATTAAGAAGGACTCTTTTACTCATCTCTTCTTCTTCTCCATCTACCAAAATAACATCATATTTATTATCATTAGGAATACTACATCTAGCAATAAAATCATCTTGACTTGTTAATATTGTTCTTGAGGTATTTGATGTATTAGCAATTATAAAACTTAAGTTAGTATCAATTGAATCAACAAGTTCTAAAAAGTTAGTATCAACATTTACTTTTGTAAACTCTTCCTTAATCTTTCTTCCATAATAATCATTACCTACAACTCCTTGAAAAGATACATCACATCCCCATAAAGCTAGTAAATAACCAGCATTACTTGCAGGTCCTCCTCCACAATCAATATGTTTACCAACACGTTTTTTAGTGTTCTCTATAGGAAAACTATCAACTTGATAAGTTATATCATAAGAAGCATGACCAATTGTTAAACATTTCATATTATCACCATTCTAATTATAACAATTTTACTCTAAAAAATATAGAAAAAAGAAAGATATAAGTGTAAAGATATGTTACAATTATAATGGTGGTAGATATGAGAAAGAAAAAAGATAAGCAAAAAATAACTAAAAAACAAATAATTATACTTATATTAGTTACTATTGTTTTAGGTACTTTATGTTATTTTATATCAACAGAGATTACTAAATCTATAATAGATCATAAAACTATGGAAGAAAGATTAAAAAATGAAGAGTATCCTGATTTAATAGAACCAGATACTATTAGTAATATTTCTTTAAGTGATTTAGTAAATAATTTTAATGATATTAATGAAGAAGATCTTGACATTAATAGTATTGTTGATAATAAAATAAATATTAATGATATGGAAATAGAATTTTATCTTAATGAAGGTAATATTAATATTATAAGTATTAATTTTAATGATAAAAATGATGCAAAAAATATTATTAGTAGCATGATAATAGCTAATAATGAAAATATTACAGAAGAGACAACTACTCTCATATACGATAGAGTATTTGAAACATTAGGTAATACAAGTGATAAGAAAAGTAAAACATCAGAGTTTTTCCAATATCAAGGATTAGAATTTAGTTTAAAAGAATATAAAAGTAATAATTATAAATATAGTTTTAGAATAGGTAGAATAATTAATAAAGAATAATATTTCAAAAAAACGACCTAAAAGTTATTTTTAAGATCGTTTTTTTATCGATTCAACTAATCAAAAAGATAAAAGTGATTATCAATGATCTATGATAAAACATATGGATTACTACTACTTCCATCACCATCAATAATCTTAATAGTAGATTTTAAATAAACAGTAGGTCTAACTTCAAAATTGTAATAAGCATCTATGGAATAAATATATCCCAATCTATGTAAATATACCACATTAGAAGAAAGTCCGCCATGAGGTGTTATTGTCCACTGTGACGATGAATTATATAGCCAATCATTATTATAACAGTCACTGTAATCGACATCTTGCCAATTATATACAGCCTTGTTTAAACACATATCTCTATCAATCGTAAATCCACCACCTGTTGCATATCCATAATCACTTGGGTATAACAAAGCCACCTTCCCTATCCATGAAGTATTTCTCCCACTAATTACTTTTGTTCCCCTTTCATATGAATAAAAGTGACTCGTCAAACCATAGTATTCAGACGTATAAGCTGATGCTCCTCCTAAATACCATAAAGTATTACCAATCATACTCCTTGCATTTTCGCTTAATCCAATATTTGTAAAATCACAAGAGACAGTAGTATTATATAAACCCGAATAACATTTTCCACTTTTTCTATTCCAATATAAACTACCACCAACATTTTCACTTTCATATCCTTCATTTAGAAGATAATTAATCCTAGAATCTATCCAACTATTTTTACCATAATTATTTTCAGCACCTGTAATTATATCCTTATTATCCCATGAATAACTTCCAATTGAATCATTTCTAATTATCTTTACTCTCTGCTCCATATTACCCTTACCATCATCTACAGTAAACACTCCAATTATTCTCCATAACTCATCATTAAACATCACATAATTATTTGGATTAGCCCCAATATATCTGTAATCTGTTAAAGCCTCTGTTTGTTCTGTTGCAGGATGACTAAAAGTCCACATCTCTTTCTTTTGCTCACTAGTTGCACTATTATAATCTAAGTCTTCTGCATTTACTTTTGCAAGTAATGTTTCTACTGCTAATGGTCTTGCCTGTGATACCTCTACTCTTAACTTACCGCTAAATACTTGTCTAGAGTAGTTTCCATCTACTTCGTCTGTTATCCATAGATTTAAGCTATAATTATTAGTTCCTCCTCCTTCTATTGTTCCAGAGTCTATTATTCTATTGGGATTAGTCCCTGTACTTGTTAAAAGAGTAGCTCCACTATCAGTACCATTTTTATTAAGATTATACTTTAAATACTTATCTTCTATTCTTGTATCTGTATCACTTATTGTATTATCATCTAAATATATTGTATAATCTACAGCCTTATTTCCATTATTTATTAACTTAAATGTAGATGGTTCTAGTGCCATACCTTTATCATCACTTAATCCTATTGCACTTTCTAAACTTATTCCTTCACTTGTCTCATCTAGTACTAAATCTAATGTTCCCACTTTTACTACTTGATCTGTTCCAAATAATTGAGTTCTAAAAAAAGCATAACTTATTGCCGTTATCAAAATTATAATGATTAATATACTTATTACATTGTAATTATCTTTTTGCTTTCTTTTCCATAACATAACTAGCTCCTTCTATACTATCTAATGAAATATTATCATATTGAGCTCAATAAATCAATTATAGAAAAGAAAAAAAACAATAACTTAAGTTACTGTTTTACGCACGAGATACATATTTACCATCTTTAGTACTTACTAAGATATCTTCATCTTGTTTAATAAATAATGGCACTTGAATAGTCATACCTGTTTCAAGTTCTGCATTTTTCATTGCTCCACTTGAAGTATTACCTTTAACTGCATCTTCTGTTTTAACTACTTTCATAACTACTTTATCAGGTAATGATAGTCCCAACATTTCACCTTCAAAGAAAGTAATTTCAACTTCTAAATTTTCTTTTAAGTATTTAGCATCATCACCTATAACACTTTTATCAAGTTCTATTTGTTCATAATCTGACATACTCATAAAATAATAAGTATCCCCCATATTATAAAGAAATTGCATTGTTTTTTTAGAAATGTGTGCTGTTTCTACTTTAACACCTGCATTAAATGTCTTCTCAACGATAGAACCTGTTCTTAGGTTTTTCATTTTAGCTTTTACTATCGCTGCACCTTTACCTGGTTTAACATGTTGACTTTCAATTATGGTATAAATACCTCCCTCAAACTGAATAGTCATACCTGGTTTAAAATCATTTGAATTAACCATTTTACTTACTCCTTTCTATGGATTTAAAACAGTCATTAAATGACTGTTATATTATTATTTTTTCTCTTTATGAGTTGTATGTTTACCGCAAAATTTACAATATTTGCTAATCTCCATTCTTCCTGGAGTGTTATTTACATTTTTCTCTTCTCTATAATTTTCATTACCACAAACTGAGCATACAAATGTCTTCTTTTGTCTATGTCCTAATTTCTTTGCCATCGTTATCCCTCCTTTTTTCCTCTAGTAATTTTATCAAAGATTTTTAATTCTAGCAACTATTTATTTAATTCTTTTAATAATTCTATAGTTTTTCTCATCTCTTGATCATATTGAACCATTTCAATACCACCAAATTCATTTAAGAAGTCATCCAACTCCATTTGATATCTTTCAGCAAGGCGTTTAGCTTCTTCCATAGCTTCATCTTCTGTTACTTCAATCTTTTCCATATTCATAATTTCTTCAAGCATTATACGATATAAAACATTTTGATAAGCTTCTTTTTCAAGTTGATCTTTTAAATCTTTCTCAGTAGATTTAGTAACTTGATAATATAAATCTAAACTAATTCCTTGCATAGCCATTTGTTGTTCTGTTCTTCTAAATAGTCTATCAATTTCTTCATTAACCATTTCTTCTGGTATATCAACCTCTACATTTTTAGATACAGTTTCTAATAATCTATCAATATATTTATTTTCTTCTTCCATATCTTTATTAGCTTTAATATTAGCTTCTACTTCTTTTCTTAAGCTTTCTTCATCATTTACTCCCTCAATGCCAAGATCAAAGAAGAAATCTTCATCTAATTCTCTTTTTTCTTTAGTTTTAATTTCATGTATTTTTACTTTAAATGTAGCTTCTTGCCCCTTTAAAGACTCTTCCATATAATCTTCTGGGAATGTTACTTTAATTTCTTTCTCATCTTCTCTTTTCATACCAATTAATTGTTCTTCAAAACCAGGAATAAAAGCCCCACTTCCAATCTCAAGAGAATAGTTTTCTCCTTTACCACCCTCAAAAGGAACTCCATCTTTAAATCCTTCAAAATCAATAACGGCAATATCACCATTTTCAACCTTGCCATTAGAATCTTTATTAACTAATTCTTCATATCTTTCAAGTAGATGACCTATTTCGTGATCTATTTCTTCTTTAGTTACTTCAACTTCATTAGGTTTAATACCTAAATCTCTATATTTACTAATTTTAACTTCTGGCTTAGTAATAATTTTAAAACTAAAGGTAACTTCTTTTTCATCTAAGCTTTTTAAATTAGGCTCCGGTTGGACTACTGGTACTAAGTCATTATCTTTTAAAGCTTTAATATAAGCATCTTGTAATACTAAGTCTGCTGCATCTATTAAATAGTCTTGTCCAAATTTCTTATCATAGATACTCTTAGGACATTTACCTTTTCTAAATCCATCTACTTCTACTTTTTTAACTCTATCTTTAAAAGCCTTATCAATAGCATCAGTCCACTCTTTTCCTTCAACTTTTATTTCAATATTATGATAATTTTTCTTATTTGTTTCTTTTTTAGTTTCTTTTTTCTCCATTTTTCTTCCTCCAATACGCTTATTATATATCATCTAATTTAGTTTTTCAACTATTAATTTGTAAGTTCAATAATCTGTTTTAATATAGGATTATCTACTATTTAATAATAAATTCTGGCATTTTTTTAATAATCTATATTTTTTTCCATAACGAACTTCCTTATTATTTTATAAACATTGCATCTCCAAAGGAGAAGAATCTATATTTCTCTTTAACAGCGATTTTATAGGCATTTAAAATATTATCTTTTCCTGCTATGGCAGAGACTAACATAATAAGGGTTGATTTAGGTAAATGAAAGTTAGTTATAAGTCCATCTATACTCTTAACCTCTTTACCTGGATAGATAAAAATATCAGTAAAGCCAGAATCCTCTTTAAACTCTCCAAACTTGTCATAAATTGTCTCTAATGTTCTTGTAGAGGTTGTACCAACGGCAATGATTCTTTTGCCATTTGCTCTTGTTTTATTTAAAGTATCTGCAACGCTATTATTTAAGGAATAAAACTCACTATGCATTTTATGTTTCGTAACATCTTCTACTTTAACAGGCCTAAAAGTACCAAGTCCTACGTGTAAGGTTAAATAAACTATATTTATACCTTTTTCTTCTATTTTAGCAAGTAATTCTTCAGTGAAATGAAGTCCTGCTGTAGGAGCAGCGGCACTACCTACTTCTTTGGCATATACAGTTTGGTAACGGTCTTTATCTTCTAGTTTTTCATGAATATAAGGGGGTAGAGGCATAGTACCAAGTTTATCTAACAACTCATAGAATATTCCTCTATAACTTGCTTCAAACAATCTAATACCTTCATCTTTAACCTCAGTACAAGTTAATTTTAATAAACCACCACCAAACGATACAACATCCCCTACATGGATACGTCTAGCTGGTTTTACTAATGTTTCCCAAGTATCATTTTCTTTATTTTTTAAAAGAAGAACTTCTATTACTGCTTTAGTATTAGTTTTCTCACCAATTAATCTAGCTGGTAAAACTTTAGTATCATTTAAAACTAAAGTATCACCAGGATTTAAGTAATCTATAATATCATAGAAATGTTTATGAGATATTTCTCCTGTTTTTTTATCAAGCACCATTAACCTTGAAGTATCTCTTTGTTTTATTGGTGTTTGAGCAATTAATTCTTCTGGCAAATTGTAATCAAATTCTTCTAGTTTCATAAAGATACCTCCTGTCAAAACTTTCATTTTCTTTGAAACCAGTTTTCTTTCTTATTTCGGTTCTACTCATTTTTTCTAAATCATAAGCCATCTCATTATCTTTTTCTAGATAATAATCTAAGTAACTACTTGCTTCATATAAATTGTCTATTTTAAAAGATAATATATTTATTACCTTAGGCGGAATAACTGCTTTAACAAAGGATTCTAATTCATCCTTATCATAATCAGTTAAATAAAAACCTAAAAAGAAGAAACTTTCAAGAGAATACTCATCATAGTTTTTTATCATATTTAAGAATGATATTAAGCCTAACAATGCTCCAACTTCAATGTTTTTAGGAAACTTTCTTGTTTTATATAATTCATTAACTTTAAGTATTATCCTTTTTATTTCCTCAGATAAATTTCTACTACTGTTTAGATTATTAAGTCTAAACGATAATAAATCCCTATCATAATCACTAGTTGTAATTTCTTGGCGAAGCTTATTAATTAAATCCTCATACATCTGAATCAACTCCAAAAAGTCCTCCTTGGTAGTCTATGTTTAATTCTTTATATGCCTTTTCTGCTACCATTCTACCACGACTTGTTCTTTTTAAATATCCTTCTTGTAATAGATATGGCTCTATAACATCTTCAATAGTTGATGTTTCTTCCCCAATTGATGAAGCTAGAGCATCTATACCAACAGGTCCTCCATTAAAACGTTCAATGATTGCTCTTAATAGTTGATGGTCGGTCTCATCTAATCCACTCTTACCTACTTTTAATCTTTCTAATGCTTTATTCATTACATCAAGATCAATGGATTTTTTCTTATCTACTAAAGCAAAATCACGCACTCTTTTAAATAGGCGGTTAGCAATTCTTGGAGTTCCTCTACTTCTTTTAGCAAGTTCTATTGCTGCTACATCATCTATTGGCATATCTAAAACTCTACTTGTTCTTTTGATTATTTCAGTTAACTCTTCTGTTGTATAAAACTTAAGCTTAGAAATAATCCCAAATCTATCACGAAGAGGTGCTGATAAATCCCCCGCCCTTGTTGTCGCTCCTACAAGTGTAAAAGGTGGTAAATCTATTTTAATACTACGAGAACTTCCTTCTCCGCCAATTATAATGTCTAAAGTAAAATCCTCCATTGCAGGGTATAGTATTTCTTCAATATATCTAGGCATTCTATGTATCTCATCAATGAATAAAACATCTCCTGGTTCAAGCGTCGATAATATAGCTGCCAAATCTCCACTTTTTTCAATAGAAGGGCCACTAGCAGTTTTAATATTAACACCAAGTTCTCTTGCAATAATAAAAGCAAGCGTTGTCTTACCTAAACCTGGAGGGCCATATAAAAGTACATGATCGAGTACTTCTCCCCTTATTTTACTAGCTTCTATAAAGACTCTAATATTTTCTTTAACTTCAGCCTGACCGATATATTCATCTAATACTTCTGGTCTAATAGTATTATCTACTACACCATCATCTTCTAACTCTTCACTAGTTACAATTCTTTCCATTTAAACACCTACTTTAATAATAATTTTAAGGCTTCTTTTATCTGTTCTTCTATATTTAAAGAAGAATCTACTTTTAAGATAATACTTTTTATCTCTTTATCTTTATAACCAAGGCCAATTAAAGCTTCTCTTAACTCTTCACTTGTATCTTTAGCAATCTCATCGCCAGTAGTTAAATCTTCAAGTTTTCCTTTCAAGTCAAGAATCATTTGTTTAGCAAGTTTTTCACCTATTTTAGGGAATTTTTTTAAATAAAGAATATTTTCTCTATTAATAGCATCACTAATACCATTAATTGAGCCCGTTGCAATGATAGGTAGGGCCATTTTAGGTCCTAGTCCTTTAACACTGATAAGTTTTAAGAATAATTCTTTTTCTTCTTTAGTTTTAAAGCCAAAAAAACTATGCTCATCTTCTTTTATTTGCTGATATAAATAGACTTTATAATCTTTATTTTCTTCAAAGACAAAGGGATTTGGTGTATTAATAAGATAGCCAATGCCATTATTTTCTAAGACAATGGCATTAGACATAACCTCAACTACTTTTCCTATAATATAACTATACATGCTAATCTTCCTTCATATTATGATGAACATCCTGTACATCATCAATATCTTCTAAAGCCTCTATTAAATTATATACCTTTTCTTTAGTTTCATCATCAAGAGTTACTTCATTATTTGGAACGAATGTAACTTCACTAGTAAGGAATTCAGCAACGCCGATGTTAGTAAGAGCATCTTTTACAGCGATAAATTTATCACTTGGTGTTGTAATTAAATAAGTATCTCCACTTTTTTCCATATCTAATGCACCAGTATCTAAAGCAGTTAATAATACTTCTTCCTCATCATAATCACTAGGAATAACAATAATACCTTTACGTTCAAAGATATAACTAACAGAACCATCAGTCCCTAAATTACCTCCACGTTTAGAAAAAGTACTACGAACCAATGATGCTGTTCTATTTCGATTATCAGTAAGACAATCTACCATAATTGCAACTCCTGCTGGTCCATACCCTTCGTATCTTATACTCTCATAATTTTCACCATTACCTGTGCCTTTGGCCTTATCGATAGCTTTTTGAATATTATCTTTAGGCATATTAGCAGCTTTAGCTTTCTCAACTACAAGTCTAAGTGTAGCATTGCTATCAGGATCAGGTGTTCCACTTTTAGCAGCAACGTATAATTCTTTAGCAAGCTTTTGAAATACTTTACCACGTGCTGCATCTATTAATCCTTTCTTTCTATGAATTGTAGCCCATTTTGAATGTCCACTCATATTATTACCTCCCTTTCTTTCTTCACTATAATAACATATTTATAATATTTATTCTAGCTTTATATAAAAAATAATGTTATATTACTTACAGGTGAAGTATATGGAAAAGTATATTAAAAATGGTAACAAAAAAATTAAGTTTAAAACTGTAACCAAGTTTAAAGATAGAATAAAAGGCTTTAGATTTTACCTTTATCCTATTAAAGAAGGATTATGCTATCCTAAAAAGAAAATGATAAACACCTACTTTGTATGTCAAAAATTAGATATAATTGTTACTGATAAAGAAAATAATATTTTAGCTATATATCCATCTATTAGAACAGAAAACTTTATAAGGCCAAGATTAAAGGCCTATTATATATATCTACTTCCAGAAGGAAGTTCTAAAGGACTTGAAAACTACGATAAATTAAGAATATTAACAAAAGGAAATGAATAAAAATCATTTCCTTTTAATTTGCTAGTTTAATTGTAAACGGGTTTTCTTTAGTACCATCACCATAAGTAATTATGACATTAGATTTTAGGTTTAGAGATGGGCGGATGCCGTGTGCGATGGTCGAATTATCGATACCCACACTACCATCGTTACTGACGTACCTCACGTTAGACGCACTATATGGTGTTAATGTCCAATAAGATTTTGTTAATCCAGTACTAGAAACTCCACCTTTTACCGTATATCTTTCAAATTGTCCTGCCATCAATTCTCCAGTTCGTAGTAATCCTACTTTGGCATTTGTAGTTGAACTAGTTAAACTACTCATAGCAGTATCTGTATATTTACCTAATCTATAATTCACTCCATCTTCTACTGTTCCTAAATACCAAGTTGTACTATCCTCTATCATATTACTATATGTACTTCCTATATAATCTGTTAGATATGTTCCATTTAAGAATGTTCCTATTGTGTTTGTACTTGAGTATGTTTCATTACTTCCAAAAGCACTTGTTATGAAACTTCCTCCGCTTTTTAATGGCTCGGCACTGACTATCTTTGTTTCTGTTTCATTTTCATGACTTACTATTCTATATAAATTATTAGGATCTGTTCCGAATTTTATATATTCTCCACTATATCTACTTGAAAGGAGTGTTCCTGATAGATTTGTATCGTTATCTCCATTTAAACGATAAGGATTATCTATCGTCCCATCACCATCTACGATTTTAATGCTAGATTTTAGATTTATTGCTGGCCGAACGCCATGCGCACTGATCGTAGTGCCGTTGTATGCGTTACCGTAGTAATTGACGAGATACACGCGAGATGTACTGTATGGTGTTAAAGTCTGCCAAGCTAGTCCATTATTTAAATAACCTGTAGAAGAATTAGCACCACTATAACTTGTTACATACTCATAATAATTTAATAAGCCTACTGCATCTTCTACAATTGTTGTAGATGCAGGCTTATCTACTGATGTAGTTAAAGTAGCATTCCACTTAGCATCTGTTACAATAAAGTTCTTATAATCTCTTAAATTACCTAAAAAGCCATCTACTGTGGTATCATTCAACCAATCTTCCATATAGCTTCCTTCAAAAGCGCTACTATTATCACTTGCGTTATAAGGTATTGCACTTATATTCCATTGGGTTACTAACTTTGTTGTCTTAGCTT
>ERZ827512.1162-NODE-1162-length-27959-cov-13.661733_pt1 | contig 27959 bp, 19 predicted proteins | sample MGYA00519916_ERZ827512 | MGnify/ENA primary metagenome ERZ827512 (study PRJEB31778, sample SAMEA3449335) | human gut metagenome | biome: human gut; feature: human-associated habitat; material: faeces | place: United Kingdom | collected 2010/2012 ... | reverse complement strand
GTTTGTCAATGACGGACAACTTGCTATTTTTTGATTTTATTTCGAACTCACGTTAAAATAACATCTGAGTTATGATTTGATATTGAAGAAAAAGAGGATGCAAATTAAACTGTGTCAGCAAACAGTAGAATATAATAATATTAAGTTTTGCTGACACAGTTTTTTTTAAAGAACTCTCTAACCTACATAAAAATGCTTTTATTTTTCATTTTTACTTCAATTAAATTTACCATTTCTATGAGACTCAATCACATCGCATGGTCTGTGAGTCTCAGCCGCAGACCTTGGCAGCAACCTACTCTCCGGCTATTGCAGTATCATCAGCGCATACAGCCTTAACTTCTCTGTTCGGAATGGGAAGAGGTGATTTCTGTATGCTATAACCGCCGTTGCTCTATTTGTTATCGAATGAACGTTCTAATTCAAGTTCTGGACGTGTAAGATAAATTTCTGTTTTAGAAATATCTTCTTGAGTATATTCAATAGAGGCGTTTTTAGCTCTGGTTTTTGCCCATCGCCTCAAAGCAGATATCTGCTCTTTCATTGTGGTAGACAACGGCACTGTTTTTGAAATCGCATTCATTAGATGCGTTGTCTTAAGTTGGGGATTCTCTGGATTTTCAACATAAGCATCAAACATCGCTTCTTTAATACACTCTTCAATTTCTGCACCATTAAAACCTTCAGTATTATTGGCGAGAGACTCCATAGGGTAATTATTCTTTATCGGGTTTTGACCTTTCTTGTTAAGATGAATGGTAAAGATGTTTTTGCGCTCCTCCTTTGATGGAAGATCAACAAAAAAAATCTCATCAAAACGCCCTTTGCGCAATAATTTTGGAGGAAGTTGATTGATATTGTTGGCTGTAGCAACGACAAAAACAGGAGAAGTCTTTTCTTGCATCCATGTCAGAATAGTTGAAAAGATACGCGAAGTCACACCGCCATCAGTAGATCCACTTGATTGAATACCGCTAAGTCCTTTTTCTATTTCGTCAATCCATAACACACATGGCGCGACTGCTTCTGCAGTTGCTATTGCTTTCCTAATATTATCTTCGCTACTTCCAACTAATCCTTGGAATACTTTGCCAACATCCAAACGTAGTAATGGCATATTCCAGAAAGAGGCTATACTTTTTGCTGTCAAACTCTTGCCGCAACCAGGGACACCAAGCAATAATAAACCTTTAGGCTCTTGCAATCCCCAATCTCTTGCTCTCTTTTGATAAGCTATTTGGCGTTTGAATAGCCAATCCTTCAGAACATCCATACCACCAACATCTTTCAAACTTTCATTTTTGGGAAAGAAATCCAAGATGCCTGATTTGCGAATGATTTGCTCCTTTTCTGCTGAAACTGTATAGGGGGCATTTTCTCCAAGGCTATCTTTAACAGCCGCTAAACAAAATGCAAGGTCTGCTTCCATCGAGGTCATGCCTAATGCTGCATCTACCATTTTGTTTCTCATCTCAACAGAAAGATTCTTCTTAGTTTGTCGTTCTACAACAGCCAAGGTTCGCTCCATGTCTGTTCTATCTGGTAGAGGTATATTAAGAACAGTTACATATTTCTCCAGTTTTGTTGGTAACTTATAAACAGCAGACAAAATAATTGCATGAGTGTTCGTGAATTTTGCATGCTCAGCTATCTTACGGATGTAATACTTGATTTTGTCCTCTTCAATGTAATTGCTCAGATCTTCAAGAATAAAGATATCTTTAATTTCTCTATTCTCATTCTTATAGATATACTTCAAAGTCATTTCTGGCTCATCGTATTCTTCTCCTTTATACAAAGAGCCTTCTGGGGTCTTCTCCATCAAGCCCTCTACGCAATTCCAAGTATAGATACGCACCTTCTTATTATCTGTGCGTAAAAGGTCTGCAATTCCCTCTATTTTCTGTTTTGTCCTGTCATATTCAAAACTATTCAGATAAAACACGGGGTAATATGCAGATAGCATATCCTTGATTTTTGTATAAATTGATTCCATGGCTATTTCTGTTCAATAGTTTGAATATTTACTCGGCGAGGCTTAAACTTTCCTGCATACTTCGCAGGTATAGGTTTCTTTGTCATCACACGCTTGTTTCCTAACAGCTGTTCCAAAACATCCATTGCGTCATGAGCACGCTCATTGACATCGTTAGGCAAATAGTCGGAATCTGTTACTATCGTGCCATCTTTAAGGATGGTGAACTTTATTTACGCAACAGGTTCCGTCTCATTTTTATCTTTAGAGCGTCCAACCATATAGAAGCTATATACTTCTTCTGAGTTTGGTGTGAAATGTTCATTCTCCTTGTAATTAAACCCTTTCTTCTTAAACTCTTGAATTAATGAGTTCTTTGCATATGTGGCATTTAATGCGTAGAATTGCTCTTGAAGTTCTAATACCTTTTGGGTGGCATTGAGGCATATAATACGTGTTGTAAGTGACTTCATTTGTTGTAAGGTTCAACTTTAATGCAAACTCACCATATAGGCGAGATTTCTGCTTAGCATCTGAAACTGTTAGTATGTTATCGTGGATGGTGTATTGCCACCCCAAAGCATCGCATGCGGACTTTAATACGTCCACATGCATTACCTGAGGGTTACGCACAAATCTTGATGATTCGAATCTTGACATGTTATGATAACTTCTTTACTATTTCTTGTATATTGTTTTGATTCACTTGAGTTAAGCGTTGCTGTGTTCGCTTTTGCTTTGCAGTAAATTCTTCCTTGTGATTGAAAAGAGTAGGATACCTAAACAAATAACTGCTAATACCAATTGATAAATCAAAAGCATTATCTCTGTTACGTGAAGGCATGACTGTAAGCATTTCCATTAGTTTGACGAGTTCATCATCTTGAATTATAGCAAGCAGTTTGTCATTCATAGGAGTCTTCTTTATCTCCTGATTAATGAATGCCTGACTAAGTCTTGCTAAATACAAAGATAGACCGTTTTTAGTTGCTTCTGGATCTTCACTAAGAATATCACTTTGCTGCACAGCACCTATTGTTCTTGGACTTGTTTGTCTTTGCTGAGGATTATTTCCCTTAAAGCCTTCCTTTCTTCCTGGGAAAATTTTCTGTTCTTTGACGTGTTCAAGCAACTGTTTGTTGTTGGAAAGAAGCTCAGCCAGTGACGGATCATCAACGGAATTTGTGTTCATGTCCTTCTCAATGATATCCAACTCTTTCTTTAGCTCTATCTTTTTCTTGCTATTAACACCTATGGTATTGGCAAGAGCTACGAGTTGCTGTCCAATTGTAGTCAAACGCTTACGTATAGATGAAACAATACCTTGATACTTCTTTTCTTCTAACAGTTCAACTATAGGGAGGTAGTATCTGTTGCGGACTGAACTACATTCTGCTTTTTTTGTCCGTAGTTAGTTGACGGTGTTGAAGAAAGTAAAGAAATGCTGGGATTTCCGTGATTAGTTTTTGAAGAAAACTCGTATCGTCATTTTTTGAGAGGATTAATTTTTCGCACCCAATAACGTGTTTCTCCCGGTTCTATAAGAACAGGAGTATCTTCATTATTGGAACACATAATGAATTTACCAAAAAATTGCACTTCACAGAGGTCTTTACCCTTTGCTTCAATCTTGTATACACTTGCCGATGCAGTTTTTAACTATATCTGATTATCAAATAGTTACGCTCTAAACGGTTCAAGAGCGATATTTTCAGATAGTACGCTTTCTTTCACATGGTCATTTTAACGCATTTAACTTTTGTTTACGGTTAGAATAATGGCTACTTAGTTGCTGAATAGTGTAAAACGCATTGTAAATCATATATTTAGTACAAATTACAATAAAAATGACATGATATTTTGTGAACGTTACGATGATGGATGCTGGACATCAAAACCTCGTCATGACGCTATTCCTTCTTTGATGAAAGTTTCATTATACTTTCATCAAAAAGAAGTATTGAATATATTTTTCAAGACTTCATCAGGTGTGATTCCACCGCCAACAATTTCAGCAAGGAGAAAGAGATATTCACGTATATGCGGGTTGTATAGAATTCCTGAAATACGCACAGCATGACCATTCAGCATAAGGTTGAAATCAATATACAACTCAAATTTCTCAACAAAAAGAAAAGAGGTTCATCTTCTTGTATCAAGGGTGAAGTTTACTAATAAGTTTATCAATTCATATATACATATATGAGTTACATTAAACTTGTAAACTTAATGGTTTATCTTGTTGTCTGGTTGAATCAATCAAGTAAGTTGAGTTTAAAATACATGTATATATACATGGGTAAATCTAAACTATAGATTTGTAGAAAGCCCTCCATCAGTCAGATTATTGCTCTGGTTGATGAAGGGCTTTACTTTTTTCCCTGCTGAAAAACGTATATACTGTTATTGATAGTAAAAAATCTGTCTAAATTTTGATATATACAAAATTATCTCGGATATATACTGCCTCAGAATATTGAATATTGGTGAAGAAAAACCTTTTTATTCTTATAGAATTTTACATATACTTATTCGGCTCTGTCACCATGACTATATTAGTCGATTTCTTCATATTCTACATCAATGATATCGTCACCGTACCAATGTTTGATATCTTGCTGAAATTTATCATATCTAGATATTTTATTGTTGAGTTTTTCAAACTCTTCAAGACGTTCCTGATATGTTGTTCTCAAAATGATGAATGAAGGGAAGAAGTTCTTGTAGAATGTTTCGTTATTAATCATCATCATGGATACATCGTTAAAAATAGATTCAATATCCGTTTTGATGTTTTTCTGCAACTCAATTCTCTTAGCCTTCTCCTTGTAGCTTTTAATCCAGTCAACAGCTTCCATAATGAATTGAAGAGCAGCACCAATACGTCCAGCCCATTTGCCAATATTCTTTCCAAGTTTATCTGCACCCCATGGTTTGAACTTATGGTTGATCTTGAGGGCATCACGAATTTTCAGAATCGTCTTTCCATCTATCTTGACTTCTTTCAATCCACTGATCCCTTTCTTAAATGCTTCTTTAAACATGTCATCCTGCATGTTGTAAGAATTCTCAAAAGCCTGAGCACATGATTTCACAGAACCTTCATTGGCTTCAACATTATCGCTGATCATTCGCTCGATTCGGCTTGTAACCAGATGATAGTCGATGGATTTATTAGCTAAGCCTATCTTGGAGTCAAGAAGAGATGCCAGAGTTTCCATACTTGTAGCACCATTGATATCCTCAATAAGGCTACGTCTATATTCATCAAGGGAGTCTGCTATCTGTTTTCTTGACGCCTTGAGTTCCGTTTCAAGTGTATCCAAGTCTGTCTTTAGGACTTCATGAGATTTTCTTGCCTTTTTCAAGGCAATTTTTACAGGAGCCACTGCAAGGACAGATTCTGAATATGCCCTTTGAGCCAGATCCTTTATCACAGCTGCACTTTGACTCAGTTTTAGATTCTCAACGTCAGAAGAATCAACCACCTTAGATATGGTACCACGAAGATTCTCTATCCTTGACAGTTCATTGTATCTGTCTTTATGACTCTCATCCAGCCAATAATCCAGACCTTTCGCCTTTGGATTAGCTGAAATGCAAACGATTGACAATCTGTTTAATTCGGAATCGGTTAAACCTACTGATGACTGGAGACGATTCTTGACATTGGCAACCTTTATAGACTTCATATCTTCATAGTCTTCGTCATCAGACATGTCGATGCCAGTCTCATCCATTCTATTTAGAACAATGACGAGAGAATCAATCTTTCCGTAGTCTTTAATGACCTTCATCAAAATAGGAATATGACTGTCCTTGATCGGATTAACGGCATGAGTCACATACATGATGATATGTGCCTCAGAGATATAACGTTCTGTTATTTCAGAGAACCTGATACTGCTACCGTCAATCTCTTTTTCTTTAGTTCCGAACAATCCTGGAGTGTCAACAATCTCAAAGCCTTTTTTCAAGCTGGACGGACGATATACCACGAGATCATCCGAAGACTCATCCGGATCAATTTTCATGTTATCTTCTAATTTACCCAGAAGCCCTGCTACTGTACTTGTCTTTCCGTCTGAAAATGATCCTAACAGAACAATCTTGACTGTGTCAGTCTGTAGGCTCTCTATTATATCATGGACTTTTTTCTTTAATGGAAGGATGTCAATATCTAGATCTTCATTTGAAGATAAGATGGTCTCTAATGCCACTAACTTGTTTTCAAAATCTTTTTTGTTAAAAGTGTATGATTTCATATGTTACCCAATTTGAATGTTTATATACTTACGTAGTTCAATTAAATCATTATCTACTATAGCAGACAATTCGGTTAGACTTTCATATTCGTCTCTAATGGTGCTCTGGATGGTATTCTTGTGTGAATCCAATCTAGATAGGAGGGGAAGCAGTTGAATATGAAAGTCTTCCAAAACCTTGATTTTGCAGGAATCCAATTCTTTCTGAACCTTTTCTTTTGCCTTACTTTTGCCATGGTCACTAAAGAAGACTTTTTTCAAAATATGAAGTACCAAGCCTAATGCAGCTCCTACCGCAGCACCGATCCATCCACCAAAAGAAGATAAGGCAAGTGCCCAAGAACCGACATCGAGCGCAAGGCTGCCAATATCTTTGATGTTGATATCGAGATCGTTAAAAGCATTGTCAAGATTTGGAGATACACCTAGCTTGATAAAAGTTGTACTGTATTTACCTTTCTTTGCCAATTCAGACAACTCTCTTGCTTTATTGGATATGTTAGTTTCCAACTTTATAATGTTTTCTTGAATAATTTGGGGGATTCTTATCTTCAGTTTGTTAGCCTCAAAATCACACAAGTGTTTAACTCTGTCTTTGGATACTGCATCGTTATCTATCATTCGATAAATGTCAATCTTTAGAGATGTGAAACAACTCTGAATTGCAGATTCGCTTTGAGACTTTATCTGTCTTTTACAAGTGCTAGTTGCTGTATCCACATATTTTTTGAAATCAAGTAGTTGCTGTTCCATCTCTGAAATAGCAGAGTCTTGACTGGATGCGACTTCCTTTAACTGATTCCTTGCGTTAATTGCTAGTTTTCGAAGTTTCCTCTTATTTGCATCAGCAATTTCATTTTGGAATGATAAAGCTTTCGACAAGACGATTTTCAAAAGCTCGTCAAAACGGCTGAAAGCAAACATGGATTCTGCAGTGCCAAAGTATTTAGTAAGTTTGGCCTGTTGCTTAATGAGTTTTTCACGAGTAGTAGAGAATTTTGCTTTTGAGCACATAGCCAATAATGCCTGAATTGTGACATTTCCACCATAAACAGAACCAAGTTGTTTTTCAAAACAATCCTGAATCAGGCGTTCGTTAACTGGCACATCTTTTCTCAATAGAGTCTCACGTTCTTCTTCTTCATCGTAATTGATAACGCCACCTCTTACATTGAAGACAGAATACACTTTAACCCAGTCATTGAGATATTTTTTTATCTTGCTTGCAATGGCTTCATCCGGAGCTTTGTTCTCACCTTGTATGTAAAATACGCAATGGGCCTTGCTCAAGGCTTCTTTGATTTCATCCTTGTAGTCTTCTTCATTACCTTCTATACCAGGGACATCTATTAAAGTAAAAGGCATGCCGTTAATCGTCATTTCATACTCCTCATACACTTTTGTAAAGTCATTTCGCCCATCTCCAACGATGAGACCATCCACGCCATCTCCTGATTTATCCTTTTTCAAGAGAGAAAGACGCTTCTTTTCATTGAACAGAATTCTAAAAGTATCAATTATGGTACTTTTGCCAGCATTGGTCTGTCCAAAAAATGCAATTACAAGTCTGTCCCAGATGTAATGACTTTTGCAGAATTCAATCTCTTCGATAGACTTATCTATTGAAGAAATGGTAGCCTCTAAAAAGGGCTGCTTTATTTGGTCAAAAGCCTTGGTTTCTCCACGAAGTTCAATGAATCGATTCCTTTGGCTCTTAAGAGTCTCGAGGAACGAATCATATTTAGTCATTATTGAATCTTTTATATCCATTATTCGTAAATACATCAAATATTAATTCTCATAAAGCTTGATGACATTGCTACAAGTAGATAATGTCTATCAGAGTATTTTCTCAAGTTGGCCTATGAATGTGATTTCAATGGCATTTAGTGTTTAATTTACCATTCGTAAATGGTTTCGCGGTACAAATAAAATACAAAAATAGACGAAAAAAATATTAATCAACAAAAAAACAGTTATGAAGTAATGAAAAAGAAAAGATTACTCATTATAAGTGACTTATATAAAATTTTTTAAGATGATTGGAGTACTTTATTGCCTCATTATGTGACATGCTGTAAATTATGTTTTTAGTTTAAAGGTAATAAAATAGCATAATATATATTGTAGAACTTCAAGATAACAGATGTTTAGCGGCAGTGGTATTTTGATTAAATGATTATACAACCTAGATTTATAATAAATTTGATAGAATAGATGTTAGTTTTAGATATTTGCATAAATGGTGTAAATAATCATACCTTATATGTGAATATTGATATTTAGCTATATATTTGTAGAAAACATATTTGTATGATAGCAGAAATTAGATTTAAGAACATGTTCTCATTTAGAGACGAGGCTATACTAAGCTTTGAAGCAGATAGAAGTAAGGATATGGAATCATATCATGTTGTTGACTTTGGTGCTGATGTGAGATTATTGAAGATAGCTGTAATTTATGGAGCTAATGCTTCGGGTAAGAGTAATATTATCAAGGTTTGTGATTTTATCAAGTCATTTATTACTTATACACCACTTAATAAGGCAGAACAAATTCAAATAGTTCCGTTTCTCCTGAATAAAACGAGTTCGAGGCACTTATCTGAATATTCGATTTCGTTCTATTTGAAAAATAAGGAAAAAACTGTTCGTTATGTCTATTCAGTAGCTTTAGACAGATGGCACGTAGCTAAGGAAAGTTTAATTTATTATCTAAGTCAACAACCTGCTACTATATTTGAAAGAAATACAGAGAATAATGTTTCTGTTATCAAATTTGGCCAGAAAATCAAAATATCGCAAGCTGTTAAAGAAGCAATAACATTGAAGTGTTTGCATAACATGTCAGTTTTTTCGGCCTATATGCAGGTGAATACACATATTGCGGAACTAGAGACGGTTTTTCAGTATTTGACCAATCAGGTTATGCCAGCTATTGTATCAGTATCAACTTTAAATCGTTATGCTGAAGAATCAATCAAGAATGAGTCTGCAAAAGATTATATTTTGAGGTATCTTCAGAAAGCAGATTTCAACATTTCAAATATTACTTCTAAAGAACAGGAAACGCAAAAGGGACCGATTAATTATACCATGTATCAGCATAGGGTTTTATCTGAAGATGGGAATAATGATTGTTATGAGTTTCCTGAGCTACTTGAGTCGGACGGTACTATCCGTACGTTTGGTCTGGCTGCTCAAGTACAAAAGATTCTTGAAAATGATGCTTTTCTTGCTGTTGACGATATCGAATTTTCTCTTCATCCGAAATTGATAGAACATATTGTTGAACGTTTTCTGAAAGAATCAGAACAGGCCCAGTTGTTGCTCACTACGCATTATGACGGACTGTTAGGAGAAGAAGATTTTCTTAGAAAAGATAATGTCTGGTTTACAGAAAAGAATCCGGATGGTTCAAGTGTATTGTATCCTCTAACCGATTTCAAGGGATTGAATAGGATTAGTTCTCTCCAAAAGGCATATAAGTTCGGTAAATTCGGAGCAATTCCTAACCTATAATCATGTACTTTTATGAAAAAATCCAGAAAATATAGTGAACCTTGAGAAAGATAAATGGGTCAATGAAATACTTGCAGACTAAAAAATGATTTAACTTATGGGCTTTCTACCAAATGTGTAAAATTTCATAAACTGCATTGGGAACAATGACGACTTCGTTTGCTTCGATGTTCAAAAAAAGAGGAAAAGAATGCTTTTGTTCTTATATACTGAAAGATGATGTTGGACTTGCTGGTTGTAATTCAGTTTGGGCATTGCGTTATAAAATTCTTGCTATGTCTCTCCATCTGAGAGATATTGTAGATGGGGTTTGCAATTAAGAACAAGTTTGTGAGTTTTGAGTGTCTTATCTATGATAAAAGAATCAAATTTCAGTGTTATGAGATTTTTACAATCGGTTAATTGTGAGACAGTTTAGGTAATAATTTACTTATGGGGTAAGCATTATGTGACGGCGGTCGCTATTTTTTTAGGATTGCCTTAGTAGTAATATTTTGAACAGGAAAAGAAGTGTTGTTTCTTTTATTGTTCAATTTATTGTTATATTGCAGTATGGATAGACAATTAAGTGAAATAGGAAACATTCCAGTAACGACTTCAGTCATTGAATCGTTATATCCGGAACTGAAGTCTGCTAGTAAGAAAGTAATCTGGCTCGAAAAACAAGGGGTTATCATCAGATTGAAGAGAGGACTTTATGTGATTAACCCAGAACATTCAGGAAAGACTCTATCGAGTGAGTTGATTGCCAATCATATCTATACTCCTTCGTATATTTCAATGTCTACTGCACTACGATATTATGGACTTATACCTGAGGCTGTATGTGTTAATCAATCAATGACTGTAAAACATTCCCGAAGCTTTCAAACTCCAGTCGGCGGTTATAACTACAAGTTTATTTCGAGAAAGGCTTTTCCGATAGGAGTAAGGAGTATGAATAAAGGTGACTATGCATTTCTTATTGCATCACCGGAAAAAGCTTTGTGTGATTTGATTGCCAATTCCTCAAAAGTCATTCTTCGTTATATGAAGGATGTAGAGATATATCTTGAGCAGGATATTCGTATGGATATGGATGAGTTCTATAATATGGACGCAACCATATTTGAAGATTATATTAATGTAGGCAAAAAGGCTGATTCAATTTCGATACTTTTAAAATTCTTAAGACGATGAACTATTCGATAATATGCCCTCCAGTTATGACTTGACAACGAAGTGAAGCCAGGGTAGGACTGAAATCCGTTCTTGGGCAGCTTTGCTTTATTCTTCTTTTTCCCCTTGCTGAAGATATCGCTGTAATTATGTTTTTAGTATTAGTATTCGAAGTAGAATTTTTTTTGGATAAAATATCTATCAATATATCATAAAATAATGATAAATTGTTATATTTGCATATTATATGATAGGTTGAGGTATGGTAAAAACAACAATGGGCACAAAGTTGCCAAGAAAATTAGAGCAGAAGATGCAGATAGTTGGTGAGCAGATCAAGCTGGCTAGACTTCGCAGGAATCTCAGTGTCGCTCAGGTAGCTGAACGTGCCACCTGTTCGCCTCTGACGGTTTCACGTATAGAGAAAGGCACACCGACTGTGGCAATTGGTATTTATCTAAGGGTGCTTTATGCACTTCAGCTGGATGATGATATTCTGCTGCTTGCAAAAGAAGATGCAATGGGAAAGGCCTTGCAGGATTTGAGCTTGAAGAAACGGGAAAGAGCATCCAAAAAATAATAAGCGATGAAGAAACTTTATGTATTTGCCGATTTCGATTGGCTGAAAGAACCAAGGCTCGTTGGAGAGTTAAGTTACGAATCACTTCGAGGCTCTGACAGCTATGGATTTTGTTATAGTAATGAGTGGCTAAAGGATTATGGTAGTCTGTTTCTTGGTGATGATTTGAATAATTATCCAGGTCAGCAGTACACGGCTCCTGATAAGGATATTTTCGGATGCTTTTCTGATGCTCTTCCAGACAGGTGGGGACGTACATTGATAAATCGTAGGGAGCAGATTTTGGCAAAGGATGAAAAACGCCCGGTGCGTAGGCTTTCTTCGTTTGACTATCTTATAGGAATTGAAGACTTTTCTCGTATGGGAGGTTTCCGTTTCAAAGAATCCATGGATGGAGACTATATTAATGCAAGCGAAACCTTGCGCATTCCTCCATTGACAGACATACGTGAGTTGATTGCAGCCAGTTCTGAAATAGAAAAAAGCGAAGAAGAGGACCAACTTCCTGAAATGCGATGGATTGCACAGTTGGTGCAGCCGGGCTCCTCTCTTGGTGGAGCACGTCCAAAAGCAAGTGTGCTTGATGAAAACAAGAATCTTTGTATAGCAAAGTTTCCGTCCCGTAAGGATGATTATGATGCAGGTCTTTGGGAACATTTTTCGCATCTTTTGGCAAAAAAAGCTGGGATCAATGCAGCGGAAACAAGAGTAATCTCCACAAATGATAAATATCATACTTTGCTTTCCCGACGATTTGACAGACGAGAAGATGGTAAACGTATACACTTTGCTTCAGCCATGACGCTTTTGGGGTTGAATGATGGAGCTAATGCCAATACAGGTAATGGTTATTTGGATATTGTTGATTTTATCATTCAAAACTGTACCAATGTGGAAGATAATCTGAAAGAGCTGTATCGTAGGGTGGCATTCAACATTTGTATCGGTAACACAGATGATCATTTCCGTAATCATGGTTTCCTTCTGACTGTCAAAGGATGGTCTCTGTCACCGGCATATGACATGAATCCTACCGTAAACGAATATCAGAGTTTGCTTATATCCACAGATTCCAATAAAGCGGATCTGAGCATATTGCTTGATGGTTGTGAGGATTATATGCTCAATCGCAAAACTGCTGAAAATATTGTCTTAGAAGTCGTTGAAGCAGTAAAAAAATGGCGAGAATTGGTAGCCCGCTTGGATATTTCCGAAAGAGAAATGGATATGTTTGCAGGTGTGCTGGATGAGCGATGTAAGATGGAGTAGTTTCAGTTAGATGACTTATAGATGTATAATGATTTTGCACAACAATAATTTAACCTTGTAAAATAATTCAAAAATGAAACATATATCTGTTCGAGTACCTTGGCACGACAATGGCTGGAATTCGCATTTATGTGTAAATCCTCGTTGCAATACTTTCTGTAAACAATTACCTAATATTGTCAACTCAGAAATAGATTGTGAGCAATTGCCGTGTGGAATTGACTGGTCTCAGTTACCTACAAAAGAACGTCCTGCTTGTGCAGGAGAAAATGGGGGATTCATGAATCGCAAGGCTTATGAGCGTGAATTCGTTCATATCTATGCTTGGAATCCAAAAAATCCACATTCAAAGTTGTTACCTACAACAGTAACTATACCAGCTTATTCAGCTCTTGGAATACCATTCCGTTACTTGAATATGGGTGCACAGAATGACCTCAGCAAGGAGCATCCGGAATTTCGCCCTGCTGAAAGTTCACCTTTCGGTTCGGCTTGGGTTTATAACCAAGAGCGATTGTATGATGTGCTTAATTGGTTCAGCTCAGAGATAACTGAGGAATCGATGTGTGTCTTTTATTGTAAGAAAGGCAATCCAATTGATGATGAAGGTTCACGAATGATTGTGGGAATGGGAGACATAGTAAAAAATTATGGAGTTCAAGACTACGAAACGACTGTCGATTATACATATCCTTTATGGGAGATAATGTTCTCTCATTCTATTCGCCCAGACCTAAAAAAATCTCGCGGCTTCATTCTTCCCTATAAAGAATATCTGGAGTTGGATGAGAACATATTCCAAAAGAAAGGTCTGACAAAGATGCAGGCTCTTGATGAGATCAAATTATCGCTGGATAAATTTGACAGTAGCGGAAAGATATTTGATGAGTTGTCGTATGGTTGCGATTTTATAAGCAATCATTCAATGTTATTGATTCTTGAAGCTGCCCGCCGTTCTTTGGAAGCAGTAATCCGACATGGCCTGGTCCGCTCAATCGAGGACTGGCAATGTCAGCTCAGGTGGATTAATGACCGTATTGAGCATGTCAAGAAACAAATTACACCGTTCCCGTCGTTCGCTTCAGCACTCAAAGCACTGGGAATTGATTATGGTAATCTGATTGAAAGCGACCTGCGAAAAAATGGATGTGGACCGAAAGACAATCCATGGGAGTATTTTAAAAAGTTGCTAAATAAGGAAATCAAAATTGATGGCGCTGTTTACAACCCGCTTCTTCCTACGTACAGAATAAGTTGGGAAGGTCAAACGAGCAATGCACGCGAGCGCCTTATAACATTATCTAGATTTGAACTTGAATCCTATATTATTGAACATTTCATAGATGATGAAAAAGACGATATACTAAACAATCCATACCTAATCAGTGAATGGTGCGCCCAGAATTCTATAGAGGAAGTTTCAACGCGTACAATTGATCTTGGAGTCTTTGCCGACCCAACAATTCAGGGTGATAATGTCCCGGTGCCTCCGTTCGCAGCAGAATCTATTTTGGATACTCGACGCCTCAGATCGTTAGTCATTGAAAGGCTTTATTCCGTTTTAACAGACGGCGACACCCTTGTGTCAATAAAAGAGATGGAGGACTATCTGCGCGACATAATGGCGGAAGAAGACAAAGCTCACCTCCCGAAAAACATACTTCTCACACATCGTCAGTTTTTTGAAATATCCTTTGATTATGTTCCTAATGAGAACCCTACTGCTATCCAACTAAAGGAATATCATCAAATGGAGGAGTATCTTCGGAAGGTATTACGAGAAAGAGCAAAGAGAAATGTTAATAGTCCTACCCGTGAGGACTGGCTATCCATCGCTAAATCGGACAAGAATTATGATTCAAAAAACAAGCGCAGTCAAGAGGCCACAGAACAGCAAGCAAAGGCTCTTGAAATGATGGATAAAAAGCTCCTTTCAGTACTCACTGGGGGCGCAGGTACCGGTAAGACTACCGTAGTAAGATCTTTTCTCAGTTCGGAAAAGATAAAAGCAGAAGGCGTTCTACTGCTGGCTCCCACAGGAAAGGCAAGAGTCAGGCTCAGTAATATGGCCGAAAATGTGAGTTCAAAAACCATAGCTCAGTTTCTTACCAGTCTCGGTGCCTTCGATTTTGAAAACATGAAACCTTGTCTGACTGAAAACTCGCGCAAATACTCAAAAGCTAAGAATATAATTGTTGATGAATGTTCGATGCTGACTACCGACATGCTTTATGCGCTTATTAAGTCACTTGACATGACGTCCATAAAGCGAATAATACTTATTGGAGACCCCTATCAGCTACCACCGATAGGTCCTGGCAGGCCATTCTCGGATTTATGCCATTATCTTAACCGTGATGACGCAGACGCCAATCTGAAATCTGCCATTACCTATCTCCGCACCGTTGTTCGCACAATAGCCAGTGGAGATTCAGATGTCTTGACCTTGGCCTCCTGGTTCAGTGGAAACAAACCGGAGAAATTTGCGGATGAAATATTTGAGAAAATCGAAAATAACAATCTCGATGATGATCTTTCAGTTTATTACTGGAACAATGAAAAGGACCTGCCTCAAATCCTTAGAGATGCAATTTGCAGGGAACTAGCCTGTTCCGATGCCGAACTGCCAGAATCACTGAAGCATAAAATTGGGATTGACAACTTAAATTCGCTTGAGTCACAACCTGAGACGCTCGAGAATCTTCAGATTCTTGCCCCGGTTATAAATCCCGCATGGGGCACATATCAACTAAATTCCTATATTCAGTCATGGATTGGAAATAACAGCAACTACAAAGAAGATTATCAGGAAATCGGCACACAGAAAATATATAAGAATGATAAAGTCATTCAACTTCAGAATATATTACGAGAATCCTATCCCTCAAAAGAAAAATATCCTCTAGCCAATGGTCAGATAGGGTTTGTCAAGTCTATATACAAAGGAAATATCAATGTTATGTATGTAGGCATACCTCATGAGACCTTCGGATTCAAGGGAGCTAAGGGAGAAGACCCGGATGCTGCTATAGAGCTTGCATACGCTATTACAATCCATAAAAGCCAAGGCAGCGATTTTGAAACGGTTTTTGTTGTATTGCCCAAAACCGGCCGTATTTTAAGTCGTGAGTTGATATATACAGCTCTTACCAGAGCAAAGAATCGTGTTGTCCTGCTTGTTCAAGAGTCTATTGGCTGGTTGAGAGAATTTACTAAACCACAAGCCTCAGTACTGGCACGACGAAATACCAATCTGTTTGACTATTCCGTTCGAGACGAACGTCTTAATATTCCTTATGTTGAGGGGCTGATTCATGGAACAGCCAAGAAAGGTCTGTTTGTGCGTAGCAAGTCAGAAGTTGTAATTGTAAACCAATTGGTTAATGCCGGGGTGGAATTTGAGTACGAACGACTACTGAAAGAAAATAACCACCAATGCATTCCCGACTTTACCTTTGAAACTCCATGGGGAACCAGAATCATCTGGGAACATCTGGGAATGCTTGGCGTTCCGGAATACAAGGCTTCATGGGAACGTAAGCTGAAATTCTACGAGGAAATAGGCTATACCCTTGGAGAAAATCTTTTCACGACTTGCGATCATGAAAATGGCGCAATAATGACCGAAGAGGTGGATGACGTTATCAGAAAAATCAAGGAGATGTTATGAATAAAGAGGAGAAATTATATTTCGAGATACTCAGTAAACAATGTCGGGAGGCCTGGACTATCTTCAAGAATCCTATGTTTCGTGGAGCGTTGGAAATCGCCCAGAATCTTTATAAAGACAAAGCACATTTTGTGTATGAGTTACTTCAAAATGCTGATGACCAGGGAGCTACCATGGTTCGTTTTATCTTGAGTAGGGATTCACTGATTTTCATGCACAACGCACCAAGGCATTTTACAATTACCAATCCCGAGACTCACGAAACGGATCAGAAGGAAGGCCGTCTTGGAGATATAAACTCAATAGTCTCCATCGCTTTCAGTGCAAAACGAGGTAGAAAAGATAATAACATCCGCATTGGTAAATTTGGTATTGGCTTCAAGTCGGTGTTCCAATACACCACAAAGCCGGAAATCTATGATGATGGTGTCAGGTTTTCCATAGAGGATTACATTCTACCAGAATTGATAGAACATGACCATCCGCAAAGGAAACATGGCGAAACTTTATTCCTGATTCCTTTCAATAAGGATAACCGAGCTGTTGTATTTGACGAGATTTTAAGTACACTGAAGCGTTTGGCAGATGTGAAACCGCTTCTCTTTCTCAATTCTCTCTCAGAGATTGAATGGAATGCAGAAGAATCCAATGGCAGATATTCTTTGATAACATCTGGAGTATTTGGCTCAGGATTGGATTTGCGGTATGAGACTATTAAAGGCGAAGAGAAGACTGAGGATCATTATTGGAAATTCGAACGTGCAATCGAGGAAGGGTCTGAGCTAAAGGCTGCCGTCGTATATCATGTGGATGATGAAAAACATCGTATCGACGACAACTATTCCAGCCATCTGTATTGCTATATGCCTACGGCCGACAAATGCCCTATTCCTGCGATTCTCCATGCTCCATTCCAGATTTCCAACAACCGAGAGAGTATTGAAGTTGGCAATGAGCATAATACCAGAATGATAGAACTGCTATCCGTTATCCTGTCGGAATCCCTTGAGGAGATTTGCCAAATAGGAGAAGCTGAAGAGAATCCTTGGATTGATGACAACATCACGTCCTTTATAAACACTCAGGATGTAGACGACTTTTCCGGCACCTCCGCTTCCCTCGATTTAAGGAAGTTCCCGGAGAATGTTATAGCCGCAATCCGCAATGGTAGGATGCTGTGGTGTCAACAACGCAAATCCTATCTGAAAGTGTCTGAAGGTGTGCTATTGGACGCTGAATATCTTCCGGAACTCTATCCTTCGGATATTCTAAGCGAGCTTTTTAATGAAAACTATGGCTGGGTCTTAACAACACTCAAGATGCGCCATAAAAACGATGCAAAAATAGCTAAAGAATTAGGCCTCGAGCGCATGACAAACCAAAGGATTCTTTCAAAAATAACAGGTAGCTTTCTAGCTAATCGAGACGAATCATGGTTATTGTCATGGTATCCAAAATTGCTTGAAGTTGAAAAGCTTTGGGATGACCTTCGTTACAAGGAGATAATCCTTACAGCAGACGGTACATTCAAAGCTCCATTCATCAAAGGACAGGCAGATGCTAATATACACATACCTGAGGAGGATGAGAGTCGTATTGACGAAGCGAAGAATATTTCATTTGTGGCGCCTCTCTTGCTTCAAAATGAAGGCTGCAAGAGCTTTTTCCGTGGAATAGGCCTGACCAAAGTCTCTTTGCTGACTATGGCTGAAAGCGTGTATCTACCCCAAGCTTTAGACGAAAGTAATGATATAGTTTCCAGACTTAAATCCATAGCTGCATTTGCAAAGATTTATAATGAGTCGCTTGGAGAAAAACATAGAAAATCTTTTGAGTCCAGAAGTATTTGTCCTATTCTGAAGTATGGCTCTCTTGCTTTCTTTATTTTGGACAAGGTTAAAATCCACAATGAAATTAACGACTTTTTCTTTGAACGCAATCCTGAGTTCGTATTCTTTGAAAGTTCATCTTTAGAACAGTATCTAAGCTCTGAAGAGATTAGCGAAATTGAAAAGATGGTAAAGAGTTCAAAAAAGACCTCAGAACCTACCATTGTGAAAAGTACAATCCCAATAAGTGCCGCTAATATCAACCGAATTCCACAAGGTGCACAGCGCCCGGCCTATTACAATCTGCAGAATATCTATTATGAATCATTTGAGGAATACTCTGTTGAAGGGTTGGAATATTTTATTAATAACAATGCCATCAAAAACCCTTCAAAAGCCTCAGAAATCATTTTAGCAAAAATCAACGCAATAGATAACCTAGGTGGGTGTCGTTATGAGTCGGTTAACAGGAATCGGGAATATTCTCAAAAAGTTGAGCCTCTATTTTTTACTAATCTTCGCGAAACCTCATGGGTAAATTGTGCTCCCAAAGAATTGCGCAAGATACTTAGACTGCCCGTTGAGGAGATTCCGAGTGATGAATTGGGAAGAATCGGAGAACTCCTTTCCTTGTCCGGCGTAGTTTCTTCGGAACAAGTTGACAGACTTATCGACTATCTAAAGGAGAAAAATGTATTGGAAGGCTTTCAACTTGAGAAAGAAATCCAGGAACAGAAAGAAAAGCTTGAGACTATACGGCCCTTTACTCTTGATTGGCTGAATGAGATTCTGAATCTTCGAATGAAATATGTTGAAGCTAATAAAAAGGACGACATTGAGATTCTTATAAACCGACTTAAGAGTGCCCTGGAGTCTATAGAATTTGACCATGACGCCGATCTGCGTTCAATTCTTTCAGAGAATATAGAAGTTCTGTTCGGACCTCCCGGTACGGGCAAAACAACATATATTGCCCAAAGGGTAAATGAGGAACTGAAAAATAATCATGATGCTCAAGTGCTGGTTCTAACTCCTACCCATCATTCATCCGACGTGGTCGCATTGAAAATAAGAGAGGCCGGATGCGATGTTCTAAGGTCTGTCAATACTACTAGCTCATACAATAATGAAGTGATTGACCAAATTATTTCACAAGGGCTTGAAGTTACTAATTCCTGCAATAAGGAAGGAGCCAATATTATTGCCTGTACCATTCATTATTTCTCTGACCCATTAACGGATATTCACGACCATCCATGGGATATAATAATTATAGACGAAGCTTCCATGGTGACACTCGATTATGTGCTTCTGGCTTTGATCAAAGGAAGAATGAATAATTCCAGATGTCGCTTTCTCATTGCCGGCGACCCGTTACAATTGCCGGCGATTACCAATTTGGATCCATTTATACTAGAGAAAGCGGATCTTGACGAATTCAATTTCTTTTCGTTTATTGGTCTTAAAGAATTTTCTGATGATGTTTCAAAACTCAGTGAACCTGTAAGAGATAAAATTAAGATTACACTATTACGTAAACAATACCGTAGTGTGAAATCATTGGCACTTCTCACTGGCAGATTCGCATATAACGACCAAATAGAGCCTCAGAGGAATGACCATTGCAATATGGACATTCCTAAAGGAGCATTACCTATTTTTCAACAGCCTTTATCTTTTGTAAGATTCCCAATAACGGAACATCATTGGAATGCTCCAGAACCTACACCATATATAACCGATCTTGAGAAACTCCGAGGAAGTAACTATAACATATACTCCGCTCTTATTGTTGTTGAGTTTTTGCGGCATCTGTTTGCAAAATACAGAGAAGAAAAAAATCATACTGGACTTAAAGTTGGAATCATTACTCCCTATGTCGGTCAGAAACTACTATTGAAAGAAATAATTGAAAAAGATGGATTATCCCGAAACTGTGGATTGGAAGTAGAAGTAAATACCGTTCATCAATTCCAAGGCGATGAGTTCGATATAGTGATTCTTGTTCTCAATCCCCCTAACGCTAACATGAATCCAGCTAATGGCATTATGATTAATAAGTTCTATCTTATGAACGTTGCCACCAGCCGAGCAAAGGACTGTCTGGTAGTCCTTTATCCTGACAACTCATGCAAAGCCCCGCAGAACTTTTGGTATGTCAATAAAAACAGTGACAAAGATAATCTAGAAAATATAGCCACACAGATTTTTGGAAAGTCTGTTGAATCTATGACATATCATTCATCACAGCTGGAGGAACTTATGTTTGGAGAGAAAAATTACCTGCAAAAGAATTGTAAAATTGAATATAGAAAAGATGTAAATATGCATCGTGATGATTCTGCAATACGCTACTACTTCTATATAGGGGGTGACACTGTTGATATTATTACATCCTCTGGTTCTTAATGGCTGGTGAAAGGTTTGGATAGGGCTGAAGCTTATAATGGACGAAATATTTAGGGCAAAATAACCGCCAAAGGTATGTGATTCTACAAATAAGCGGCAGCCAATACTCTGGAAAGCCCTGGCATATGAAGTCTTATTTTGCTATAAGGCAAAATATTATCTTATTTCGTAGAACTCCATAATGTCAAGCATTTTAAATAGAATCCCATCAATGTTGCTATGCCAACTTTGGTGAAAGTGTCCATAGCACCAATGGGTAATATTTTTGTTCTCTTTGAGCATATGATAGATAGAATCCATGGTATTCCGTTCTTGCTGAACATCTACTATCAGTTGTGTATCATCGTTGGCCCATCTGTAAAGCCCGTTCTTATTTTGTAATTCACAGAATGACGGTGAAGTATGAGTTATAACAGTGTCGATAATCTGTTCTACCATTATTCTTTTTAGCAATTCAACATTGAAAACAGGCTTTTCATTTGGCCAATAATAGTTCCTTTCATAAATTCCTTTACTTAAATCTTGAGATGATTTATGGCACTTCTTCTGTAGTTGTTCCCATGCGTTAATTCTGTATGAGCGGTCAATGGATATTGCTCCTCCAATGCAGAGTAATGTGTGTCCACACGCTTTTACGATGGAATAGTCTGGAATGGCAATAAACCTTTTATACTTGAACGTACAACCGTCGAAATAGGCAGGATTGTCGTGATTACCTCTGACGAAAAAAATCCAGTTGTTCGCCTCATTCATACGCTTGGCGTTCTTCTTGACAATATTTTCATAATAGCCTCTGTTTTCAAAACCAAATCCGCAGTCTCCAGCTACAATGAGAAGCGTATTTTCCATCTTATATTGCATGCACATTTTGTTCACGAGAAAATTGAAATCTCCGTGAATATCTCCAGAAATGATGATGGACTTGCATTCCGGAAATTCATATATGTTATAGTCTATATTATTCATGTGGTATGTTTTTCCAATACGGGAGAAGCATTTGCAGAATGAATGCTACAACTTCTGAGTAAGGTAAATCTTTGTACAGATTGATTTTCCGTAATTTTTATTTTGTTCCTCACTCATAGTTTAACTTGCAAATAATCCTCAAGGATTGTGCCCACTCGAAGTTGTTTGGCATAATCCAGTAGTTTACTTATATTTCGTTCTGGTCGTACAAGATAGTTATCTATGATTTCTGAGCATACATCCATACCTATCTTATTCCTAAACTTAATGGCATCACATACGCATCGTTCTATGTCGTAGATCCTGATATTGTAACCCTCCAAAAACATTTTGCTTACACCAATCTCCAGTATAGAAGCTGTATAGTGGTGAAGCTCTATTGAGGGAAATGAAGGTTTTACTACTTTTCGGTCCCTTTTTATGGCTATATGATAGGCTTGAGGCATAGTAGTCGTAAGCTGGTGTATGCTCCATGCAGACCAGGAGCAAAGGATTCCACCTGGTATAATCGCTTCTATGTCAATCATGCTGTTTGAAAGTTGGTCAATGTTGGCATACAACCCTCATCGAATCTGTATCAGTTCGCCTTGGCGTACACTTTCCAACATTTTGTAATAAGCAGCACGTCCTTTTTCCTTCATGTCAGCAGATGATATGTATGAATTAAGTTTCTTCATTGCTTGTCATCTGAATCTGTACAAAAATACCACAAATATTTATGGGTGTGGTATCTTTGTACAGGGAAATATTCAAAAATCATAAATTTCACTTTATGATTTTTGTACTAAATATGCTTTCCAGTAAAGAAAATAGTGAACATATTTTACAATGACTTACGTTCGTAAATATACACATCATATATTAAATCCATTTTTAGGTTTATGTCTGATACCTCGAAGTATTTGTTCGGACTGTTCTTGATAAGTAAGAGGCTGATTTTGTTTCTTTCCAGTCTCTATCCATTTAAGTAGTTCGTCTTCATAGAAATATAGCTTCTTACCTCGTTTGTAAACCGGAATAAGGCCTGTGCGAACTAGTCTATAAATTGTAGGCTTTGCCTTTTGGACTATCTGACAGGCTTTATCAATGTCTACTAATTTATGTTTAGGGTCATCTTTTTGTGGCTGCATAGTCATTAGTAACTGGTAAATTTTCTCTACTTGTTCCGTTAAGTAGCTTACTGCTTGTGGAAGATTGTCAAAAGTGATAGGTTCTTTTCTCATTGTATTTATTTTTTTAAGATGATTGAATTTAGTATAAAGGTCAAACACGGATTGTTATGTAATCAATTTGATTTGTTGTGATTGACGGATAATACGAATTTATAATGATTTAAAACGATAGTTTTATTCTTTTAAAGAGATTTTGTTTGCTGTTTCACGTTTCTTGGAATTGACCAAATCTGCATAAATTTGTGTGGTCGTAACATTCTTATGTGTAAGCATTTTTGAAATCGTATAGATGTCTGTGCCTAAAGATATTTGTATGACTGCGTATGAGTGCCTGAAGCAGTGGAAGGTTATGTGTTTTTTGATTCCGGCTTCCGAAATCCATTGTTTGAGAGGTTGATTCGTCATGGCTCTGGTTAGTCCTTTAAATATGCGACCTGAAGCAGGAATGCCACATAGTTCCAATGCTTCGCTGCTGATTGGGAGAGTTGCTTCCGTTTCAGTTTTTTCTGTACAAATTCTGATGTTATAGCCATTGTCAGGACCAATTTCTATATCTTCCCATTTCAGCTGTAAGATGTCGCTTATCCGGAGGCCAGTCATACACGAGAATAATGAGGCTTGTTTGAGTACCGGAATCTTGCATGGTGTAGCAGCTAGTTTTTTTACTTCAGCTAATGTCAGATATTGCTTCTTGACCTCTTTCCATTCAATTTTTTCAATGAAATCATTCAAGTTCTCACGTATCATTTTTTCTTGATAAGCAATTTTTAGTAATGCGCGAAATGTCGAAAAATAGCCAGCTGCTGAATTTCTTGAAATGTTCAAATGAGGATGACGAATTTGTTTGCAATCAAGTAAGTACGATCTAAAATTCTGACAAAGCTCTATAGTTACATCTCCGAATGTACAATAATCATTTACAAACTTTTTGAAATGCAGATAAACACATACCCATTTGTGATACTTCAACTTTGCCTTTTCGCGGAAGTAAGCTAAAAAGTCAGCCTTCATCTTGTTTTTGTCTAGAAATCCAAATTCTTCGTTTACGATTGATTGAACTCTTATGCAACGTATTGCTTCTGCTTTGTCCAGCATGTCATTGTTGAAATTTCGTTCAATCTCATTTTTGGGATTGGCATAGATGTAAATACCAAGATATTCTCTGCGACTCATTTTCATTGTATTTGGATTACGAATAGCAGGATAATAGTCTAGGTAAAGAGAAATTCGACCATTACTAATAACTCTTTTTCTCAATGTTACATTAGTACATGTAAGTGCCATAAAATAATGTTTTTAGTTGATTAATAAATAATATATATGTTTCCTTAGTACTTACTAAATATTAATGAGTACCAGGAATTTTCAATAACAATGATTCTCTTATTAGAATTTTATTATTGTTGTATAAAGATATATTAGATCCGCATCAGATTTGTCTTAGTAAGATAGTGGGTTTATTTTGTATTTTAATACTTTATGTATTTAAATAGCAGACGAGTCATTTGAATTGGTATGGTAAAATCAGCTTTAATTTCAGTAAGGAAAGAGCAATATTTGTACAGGCTGATTTATTTGGAGTAAGTTTAATGGGGCATATATACATATATGAGTTCTACTAAACTCATAGACATATCCTGTTGTATACTTAAATCAATCAAGTCAATTGAGTTTAAAACATGTATTATACATGGTAAATCTAAACTTTATACTTGCAAGGAGCCGGAGTATGACCGAAGTCCGCTTATGATCCGATTGCTGCTTTGCCCTTCTTTTTCTCCTTGCTGTGTTGTTCCTTTTCATAACTCATAAGAGTATCGTCAGCCTTGTTGTGCTTCACCTCTGGCTTCCATTCCCTTTGAATAGCTTTCGTGTTCAGACCTTTTGATGCAAGTGTGGAGTTCTGTATTTCTCTTACTATGCCATGCCTGGTTCATGGTGAAGTATGGGAGTTATCGCTCTTATCATGTCCGGATTGTTTGCCATGGATATGTGAAACCTGTCGAGTCTGAATATGGAAGCACCCTTTACCATGACCAGACACAAGAATATCAGGCCATTCCCTTCACATCTCATTTTGGACGAAGCCGTGACACTTACTTTTTCCTGTTGCGAAGTTAGTGCAAGGCGCATACTGCAAGTACCAGAGTCTTATTCCCTGAATTTTTTCAAAAACTTTTCCTGCTGCCGCTTACGGAAAACTTTTCCCGCCTGACGGTGAAATAATCCGGTAATTACTTGCCTGACTGCTATCCTTGCCAACTTTGATAGCAACGTAAAAAATAAATGTTTCACTTCTAAAATTTCAATGTCATGAAGAAAATGGAAAATTCTTTCGTAGTTTCTGGTTTTGTAGGTAAGGATGCAAGCATCCATCAGTTCTCAACCGCAAGCGTTGCACGTTTCCCTTTGGCAATCAGCCGCACTGAGAAATCAGGCGAGGAAACAACCCGCACTTCCGCTTTCATAAACGTCGAGGCATGGCGCAAGAATGAGAATACAACATCCTTTGACCGCCTTGTCAAAGGAGCACTTCTCACGGTTGAAGGCTATTTCAAACCGGAGGAATGGCAGGATGCTGACGGTGTCAAGCACAACAGAGTGGCATTTGTAGCCACCAGGTTCTATGAAGCTGTTGAAAAGGAGGAAACTCCTGCAGCTCAGGAGAAAAACTCCAGGAAGGGCAAGTAAAGCCTTTCCTCTCTCCAATAGAGCGGCCTTCGGGTCGCTTTTATTATGCTTATACTTCTCCTTGCCGAGATTCGTTCCTCATACACTGACTTCTGGGAACTGGCATAAATTCCGTTGCGAAGGTAAATGTCCGGTCTTGTCATCAGCAAGGTCAGGGCTTCGCTTTGCCGCAAAATCTCCACACCTATGGGTAGTATTTTGGTGCAAAACCTTGCAGAGACAGCCCCGACACCTTCTTGGTGCAACAAAATTTATATGTGTTCCCGAAGTAGTTGATCTACGAGAGGGAAGAAAAAAACAGATGATATTATGATAACAATCCAATCAATCCTGAGCCGACTGACCAAGGCAGTTAGCGGTACTGAAAAGATGCTCTACACAGAGCCGGAGTTGAACAAGTTTGCGGAGTTCTACCTTGACAAGTGGGATGAAAACACCAGTGAGGATGTCATAGCCGAGTCTTTCACTGACTTTTGGTGGGATACCGACAAGGCTTGCAGAAGATGCTCAGAGTGTGGCAAGCTGATGCGTGCCGGGTATTGCGCAGACATGGGGGTAGCCTACTACTGCAGTGATGAGTGTCTGCACAGCGACTTTACTGATGAAGAATGGGCTGAGGAATGCGAAAACAACGACCAGAGTTATTATACGGAGTGGTAATATTTTAAAATTCAATGATATGGCAAATTTAGCGACAACAACCTACAAGGTCACAGGGATACGTGAGGCTGTAAACAACTTGTGGACGACCCTTCAGAATATGGAAGTGGACAGTAAGGACATATGGCTGTTCAAGCTTGCTGAGCATTACGGCATCGACTATGAGAAAAAGCAAATCAGTGTAATAGGGCATATCTATTGGGCAGAATATGAGGAAGAAGAGGAGAACGATTATTACCTCCTTTCATTTGATACAGAAACCGCATGGGATGCATGTAACGAACTCTTCCTTGAAATAAACCGGATATTGGGTGATGAGCTGAGTATTTCATACAGATGTTGCGAAAGTGGATGTGATTTGTTCTATACCCATGACGAGGGGGATTTCTTTCCCGAAGAATGTTGTGTGAGTTCATACGGCGAACCTTTCGAGGATGCATGTGAGGATGTTTTTGACACCATTGAGGATGCCATAGCTGAATGGACATCAAAGACCGGTATTGGACAGGGAGACCGCAGTGAAAAAGAAATGGTGGATTTTATCAATGGCTATGAATACGAGAGCGAAGAGACCTATTTCTACATCCATCCGTTCGCATTCGAATAAGTATAAACACTGGGGCATGAGAAAGCCTTGTGCCCCGCTTAAGGAGGTACGTTTCCTGTGATAACGTAACACTTTTCCTAACAGCTTTCAACTGTTAGGAGACATTGGTAGGTATTTGTATATCATACATTTACCTTTGTATACATTGATATATGTAGACAAGTACACGTGTAAACAAGAATACATTGAAACATATAAACATAAAAACAAATAGTATGGCACAGAAAATCATCACCTTCGCCAACCATAAAGGTGGCGTATCAAAGACAACTTCAACAGCCTCTATCGGGGCTTGTATGGCAATGAAGGGCAAGAAAGTCCTGCTTATAGACCTTGACGGACAGGCAAACCTTACGCTGTATTTCATTCCGAATGAGGATGAAATAGAAACGAGCATTTTTGATTCATTGGTAAACGCTGTTCCTTTGCCTGTGAAGCATATCCGGGAGAATCTTGACCTTGTCCCTTCTTCCCTTGAAATGGCAAGTGCGGAAATAGCCTTGACCAATCTGTTGGCAAGAGAGCGGTTGCTTAGCAATCTTCTTGAGCCGTTCAGAAAAAACTATGACTATATCCTGATTGACTGTCCGCCTTCTCTTGGTATTGTCACTACCAATGCTTTTCTCGCAGCTGATGAGATCATCGTACCGATGACACCGGAGTTGCTTCCTTTGAAAGGCATGAGGATGCTTGACGCATTTGTCACCACCTTGCAGAGGGTCAAGCCGTCACTTCGTCTTGGCGGTGTGTTCATAGCCAGATTCAATCACCGTAAGCTGAACAAGGTTGTGGAACAGGCTGTAAAGGAACGTTACGAGAGTATCACCATGAGTACTCGCGTCCGTGAGAATATTGCTTTGGCTGAATCAGCCGGTAGTGGCAAAAGTATATTCGAATATGATTCAAATTCCAACGGTGCAAAGGATTATCTTGCACTTACGGAGGAAATTCTTTCACGTAACCAGTAACAACTATGGCAAAAAATAATATGGACATTCTGCTTGGCAATATTCTGGGCAGTGCCGCTATCAGTCCTGACCATAAAACAGTTGAACAGACAACTGAAGCCAAACCAATCCCGAAACAAGAAAAACGGTCAATAAAATCAGAGCGCAAAGAACAAATGGATTCTTCCTGGCGGCATTTCTCCTTTATCTGCTCCAGGGAACTTGTAGATAAGGTACAG
>ERZ827512.1158-NODE-1158-length-28013-cov-11.843766_pt1 | contig 28013 bp, 28 predicted proteins | sample MGYA00519916_ERZ827512 | MGnify/ENA primary metagenome ERZ827512 (study PRJEB31778, sample SAMEA3449335) | human gut metagenome | biome: human gut; feature: human-associated habitat; material: faeces | place: United Kingdom | collected 2010/2012 ... | reverse complement strand
CCGTAGGGGTCCCAGTTGGAGTAGATATTCAGCCAGGCGTACAGGCTGGGCAGCACCGCAATGACCAGGGCCACGGCCAGAGCAAAGAAATGCGTAAACAGCGAACGGGCGTCCGCCTTGATGATGCGCCAGATGTTCCGCATACGTTCCTCCCGCTTCCGAAAATAGATTCCGCGCCGGGGCGCGGCGTTAAGACAGTGTATAGGCTATTATACTATACACTGTCAAAATTTCCATCCTTTTTTTGCATTTTTCAAGATTTGTTCATATCTTCCGGCAGAAGCCGGGCCATATCCTCCGGCAGCGGGGCCGTTACCGTCAGGCGGCGGCGGGTGACGGGGTGGGTCAGCTCCAGCCGGTGGGAGTGCAGGGCCGGACGGGGGATCAGGTCCCGGTCCTCCTGGCCGTAGAGCCAGTCCCCCAGCAGCGGGTGGCCAATGGCGGACAGGTGCAGCCGCAGCTGGTGGGTGCGGCCGGTGCCGGGAGTCAGCCGCAGCAGCGCCCGGTCCGGCCCCTGCCACAGGGTCTCATAGTCCGTGTGGGCCGCCAGACCCGCCGGGTCCACCCGCCGCCGCAGCAGGGAGTCCGGCTCCCGGCCGATGGGCAGGTCGATGGACCCTGCCGCCGAGTCCGGGCAGCCCCGGCACACCGCCAGATACGTCCGGCGGAAATCGCCGGAGTGCAGCTGCTCCATGCACAGCCGGTGGACGTACCCGGTTTTGGCCACCGCCATGACGCCGGTGGTGCCCCGGTCCAGCCGGTTGACGCAGTGGAAGCTTCCCTGGCCCAGATACCGGCACACGGCCCCGGCCACAGTGACGGTCTCCTCCGTCAGGGCCGCCGGGTGGATGGCGATGCCTGCGGGCTTGTTGAGGATCAGCAGGTCCTGGTCCTCCCACAGGATGTCCAGGGGATAGTCCACCGGCCGGATATGGGGATTGTCTCCGGGCAGGTCCGACACGTCGGCGGTGACGGTGTCTCCGGCGCGGACCAGCGCTGCCACGGTGGCGGGCTGCCCGTTCAGCAGAATGGCTCCGGGCCGCCACTTCAGCCGGGAGAGAAACGAGCCGGAGATCCGCAGCTCCTGCCGCAGGAGCCTGCGCAGAGGCCAGCCCTCCTGCTCCGGCGCGACGGTATAGGTCAGCAGGCGCATGCTGCCGCCTCCCTTCAAAATAACGTGACAAATTCTACGGGAATATGATACACTATGGGCAATTAAGATTCAAGGAGGATCTCCAAATGGCATCAAAAGTATATTGGGCCGACCTGCGGACCGATTACCGGGAAAACCTGCCTCAGAAGCTGACCCGGCTGATGAAAACCGCCGGAATGGGCCAGATCGACTTTGAAGGCAAGTTCACGGCCATCAAGATGCACTTCGGCGAGCCCGGCAACCTGGCCTTCCTGCGGCCCAACTGGGCCAAGGTCGTGGCAGACTTTGTGAAGGAGCGGGGCGGCAAGCCCTTCCTTACCGACTGCAATACCCTGTATGTGGGCGGGCGGAAAAACGCCCTGGACCACATGGACGCCGCCATGCTCAACGGGTTCTCCCCCCTGTCCACCGGCTGCCAGATCATCATCGCCGACGGCCTCAAGGGCAACGACGAGGTGGAGGTACCGGTGCGCGGCGGCGAATATGTGGAGAAGGCCCGGATCGGCCGGGCCGTGATGGACGCCGACGTGTTCATCTCCCTGAGCCATTTCAAGGGCCACGAGGAGGCGGGCTTCGGCGGCACGCTGAAGAACATCGGCATGGGCTGCGGCAGCCGGGCCGGAAAAATGGAGCAGCACAACGCCGGCAAGCCCCATGTGGCCCAGGAGCACTGCGTGGGCTGCGGCGCCTGCACCCGCATCTGCGCCCACAGCGGCATTACCGTCACAGACCGCAAGGCCAGCATTGACCACAGCAGGTGCGTGGGCTGCGGCCGGTGCATCGCCGTCTGTCCCTGGGACGCCATCCGGGTGAACTGGGACGAGACGGTCACCAATCTGAACCGCAAGATCGCCGAGTATGCCCAGGCGGTGGTGGACGGGCGGCCCTGCTTCCACATCAGCCTGGTCATCGACGTGTCTCCCAACTGCGACTGTCATCCGGAGAACGACGCGGCCATCATCCCCAATGTGGGCATGTTTGCCTCCTTCGATCCGGTGGCCCTGGACATGGCCTGCGCGGACGCAGTAAACGCCCAGCCGCCCCTGCCGGGGGCCGCTGCCGCCGGGGACTGCGGCCATGACCACTTCCACCATCTCCACCCGGAGACGGACTGGATGAGCTGCCTGGAGCATGCGGAAAAGCTGGGCATGGGCACCCGGGAGTATGAGCTCATCAAAATCTGACCAATAAGCGGCAAGACCTCCGGCTGGGCCGGAGGTCTTGTTATACAATATGCAATTTTCTTGCCGGATATTACGATTTGTTGTCGATTTGCCGGAAATAAAAACGTGGAAAATGGAAAAACTTCTTTACATTTCGGATATGTGTATGTTATAATCAACAATAACAGGAAGAATCCTGAACAGAAAGGTGGTGAATTCTTATGCGGATTGTCATTCTCAGTGTGGTTTGCTCCCTGGCCGCCTATGTCGCGTGGGCTTTTTTCTCGGAATATCTGTTGAGCTCGGCGGGATTGAACGACATGGGAGCGACTCTTGCTGTTATTACCATGGGAGCGTTTATCATGTACCAGCTGAGGGGGAAAAAGAAGAAGTAGCACATTTTGATCTCTGCGCAGAGCAATGAATATAGATGAAGCAGACAGGCATCTCCGGCAGCGGCCGGGGATGCCTGTTCGTTATACAATATGCAATTTTTCTGCCGGATATTACGATTTGTTGTCGATTTCCAGGCCCCGCAGGGCCTTGCGGAACTGGGAGGAGAACAGGATCACCGTGCCTGTGACGGCGATGACGTCGGCCACCGGCTCCGCCAGGAACACGGCCCGGGTCTGGTCTGCCAGCAGGTGGGGCAGCAGATAGATCAGCGGCAGCAGCAGCACGAACTTCCGCAGCACCGCCACGATGATGGAGCAGGGGGCGTTGCCGATGGACACAAAGGTCATCTGGCAGGCAATCTGGATGCCCATCAGGAACAGGGCCCCGCAGTAGATCCGCAGCACCCCGGCGGTGAAGGCCACCAGCTCCGCGTCGGGAGTGAAGATCCGGGCAAAGACCCCGGGGAACAGCTGGATGCAGCCCCACAGCACCAGGGCGTAGCCCAGGCTTACCTTCAGCAGCAGCCAGAAGGTCTGGCGCACCCGCTGGGCGTTGCCCGCCCCGTAGTTATAGCTGGAGATGGGCTGGGCCCCCTGGGCGATGCCCTGGAGGGGCAGCATGGCGAACTGCATGACGCTGGACAGAATGGTCATGGCGCCCACCGCCAGGTCCCCGCCGTATTTCAGCAGGGAGGCGTTGAAGCACACGGAGATGACGCTTTCGCTGGCCTGCATGATGAACGCCGCCGTACCCAGGGCCACGCAGGGCAGGATCAGCCGGGGTCGGATGGGTAGGGCGGCCTTTTCCAGCCGCAGCAGGGTCTTTTTCCCCCGCAGGAAGGAGATTACCCACACGCAGGAGATGCCCTGGGACAGCACCGTGGCCAGGGCAGCCCCCCGGACGCCCATGTCCAGGACGAAGATGAACAGCGGGTCCAGCAGAATGTTGGCCACCGCGCCGATGAGCACCGTTTTCATGCCCACCTGGGCGAAGCCCTGGGCGGTGATGAAGGCATTGAGGCCCAGGGTCAGCTCCACGAACAGGGTGCCCAGGGCGTAAACGCCCATATACTGGGCGGCGTATTCGATGGTGTTCCCGCTGGCGCCGAAGGCCAGCAGCAGCGGCCGGTTCCATATCAGCAGCACTGCCGTCAATACCAGGGAAATGGCCACCTGTAAAGTGAAGCACCCTCCCAGAATGCGCTGGGCCTGGTCATAGTCGCCCCGGCCCATGGCGATGGACGCCCGGGGCGCGCCGCCGGAGGACACAAAGGCCGCAAAGGCGGAAATGATCATGATGATGGGCAGGCACACCCCCACGCCGGTCAGGGCCATGCTGCCGGTTTCGGGAATGTGGCCGATGTAGATGCGGTCCACGATGTTGTACAGCATATTCACCAGCTGGGCGATGACCGTGGGCACCGCCAGCCTCCACAGCAGCCTGCCCACGGGCTCCGTGCCCAGAAATTTCTTGTCCTGTGTCATTGGTCGTCCTCCTGTGTCATTTGCGATAGATTCCGCTGAAAGCCCTCCAGGCAGCGGCGGAAGGCCGCCAGGTCCTGGGGGTCCAGCCCCGCCGTCATCCGGCGGAAAAACGCTTCCTGCACCTGCCGCCCCCGCTGCACCACAGGCTCCGCCCGCCGGGTGCATACCAGGCGGCATTTGCGCCGGTCCTCCGGGGCAGGCTGCCGCAGCAGGTAGCCCTCCTGCACCAGCTTCTCCACATGGAAGGACACGATGCCCGGCTTCAGCCCCCGATAGGTGCAGATGTCCCGGGCGGTGTCCAGCCCCGGGTTGTTGGCCAGAAACAGCAGGATATCCACCCCGTTGGGGGCCAGCCCCTCCCGGCGGCACAGGGGCTGCATGGCGGCGGCGTACCCCTCCAGCAGCTGCCGGGCCCCGGTATAGACCTGATAGGCGTTGGTCATGAAAAATTCCTCCGATTTTAGATAGTTCAATATTGAACAATTGCTATCATACACCCATCCCGCCGCCGGTGCAAGAGGAAATCTGCACAAAACGACAGGACGTTATTGAACACGATGTTGAGGAGCTGTCTTAACCAGTCATAAGCGCGAAAAAAAACACAAATATGCATTATCTATTTACAAACCGATTTTCTTATGGTATACTACCAAAAGTGGACCCGAGCAGGACAGAAAAATGTTAGAAAATGGAAAGGACGTGTCGTATGAAAATCGCAAAGATCCTCCTGCCTCTGGCCTTATGCTTCGTGTTGCTGGCCGGGTGCGGAAAAAAGGTGGAGCTGGCCGGTTGGGAGGACTATAAGGACCATCCCGCCCAGGATGTTTACGCCGGTGAGGTGGCCGCCCCGGAGCGGATCGTGATGACCCGGGATGGCCGGGAAAAGAATACCTTTGACAAGGGCACGGAGACGTATGAAAAAATCGTATCCACCCTGGGCCAGCTGATAGAAGCGCAGCTGGATGAAAATGAACAGGTAAAGGATCTGGGCCGGAAGCTGGACGGCCTGAAAACCATGCCGGAGCTGGATAAGGGCGTGTGGCTGATTTACGAGTATTCGGCGGACTCCTATGCTCCGGTGTATTTTGAGATGCTTGAGACGCAGAACAGCATCGTGGGCGTGTATTCCCCTGCGGAGGGAGATGGCCTGACCCTGCACGGGTTCTGGTCCGAAACCGAGGCCCAGGAGCTGCTGGATTATCTGAATAAACAGTGAGTGCTTGAGAGGAGAAAGCTATGAAGAAAATCGCGAAGATCCTCCTGCCTCTGGCCTTGTGCTTCGTGCTGTTGGCCGGGTGCGGGCAGAAGGTGGAGTGGGCCAATCCCGAGGACTACAGGGACCACCCGTATCAGGACGTGGCCCTGGGCACCGTGGCGGACCCGGAACGGATCGTCCTGTCCAAGAACGGACGGGAGAAGGCGGTGTTTGAAAAGGGCAGCGACAGCTATCAGAAGATCACCGGCATGATCCGGTCGCTGATGGAAGCGCAGCTGGACAAAAACGAACAGATAGAGGGCCTGGGCCGGAGGCTGGACCAGACCTTGGGGATCCTGGACCTGTCTCAGGGCACGTATCTGACCTATGAGTATGCGGCGGATTCCTACGCGCCGGTGTATTTTTCTATTCCTGACAATCCCGATGATGTCCTGATATCCGTCGGCTCCGCCGACTACCGGGATGACGCGGGCCCCCATGCCTTTATGTATTCCCAGGAGCTGCTGGATTATCTGAATAAACAGTGAGTCAAAAAGAACGCGCCGGGGGCGCGTTCTTTTTTTGCCCGGACCGGCGGAAATAATTGAAAAGGGGGCTTGACAAGGGGCTGCGTTCTGCATATAATAAGCAATAGATTAGAAAACAAACTTTTGCTTAGGAGGTGAGCCTGTGACCCAGCGAGAGCGCCAGCTGCTGGAGTGGATCCGGGAAAACCCCATGATCTCGCAGCAGGAGCTGGCGGACAAGGCCGGCATCACCCGCTCCAGCGTGGCGGTGCACATATCCAACCTGATGAAAAAGGGCTGCATCACCGGCAAGGGCTACATTGTCCGCACTGCCCCGTATGTGGCGGTGGTAGGCGGCGTGAACATGGACATCGGCGCGGTGTCCGCCGGGAAGCTGGTGGCCCGGGACTCCAATCCCGGCCATGTGACCACGTCCCTGGGCGGCGTGGGCCGCAACATCGCCCACAACCTGTGTCTGCTGGGCCAGCAGACCGCCATGGTGACGGTGATGGGCGACGACGACTTTGGCCGCCGGGTCCAGGAAAACGCCAGGGACATCGGCCTGGACCTGAGCGCCAGCGCCGTGCTGCCGGACTGCCGCACCGGTACCTATCTGTACATCGCCGGGCCCGACGGGGATATGGCCCTGGCCGTCAACGACATGGACATCTATCAGTGCATGACCCCGGATTTCCTGCGGCAGCGGCTGGATTTCATCAACGGGGCGGACCTGGTGGTGCTGGAGACCAACCTGCCGGAGGACAGCATCCGCTGGCTGTGCGACAACTGCCGGGCCCCCATTCTGGCGGACCCCGTATCCACCATCAAGGCCGAAAAGCTGCGGCCGGTGCTGGGCAAGCTGGCGGCCCTGAAGCCCAACCGCCTGGAGGCGGAGCTGCTGTCCGGCATGTCCATCCGGACTCCGGAGGACGCAGCCCAGGCGGCCCGCCGCCTGCTGGACACCGGCCTGGGCACGGTGTACATCTCCCTGGGCGCGGAGGGCATCTATGCCGCCGACCGGCAGGGGAGTACCGCGTGGGTCCCCTGTGCCAGGTGCCATGTGGCCAACGCCACCGGCGGCGGAGACGCCGTGGCCGCCGCCCTGGCCGCCCGGATGGTTCTGGGCGATTCCCTTGCCGACACGGCCCGCTGGGCCGTGGGCGCAGGCGCTCTGGCCTGCGAGGCAGAAACCACCATCAACCCGGCTATGTGCTGGGATAACATTGAAACAATTCTCAACAGGAGGTAAATGACTTATGAATCGTTATCTGGATATCGCACCTGAGGTGCAGCAGGCAGTGGCCGAGGGCCGTCCCGTGGTGGCTCTGGAGAGCACCATCATCTCCCACGGCATGCCCTATCCCCAGAATGTGGAGACTGCTCTGAACGTGGAGAAGATCATCCGCGAAAACGGCGCCGTCCCCGCCACCATCGCCATCATCGGCGGCCGCCTGAAGGCGGGCCTGACTCCCGAGGAGATCGACTATCTGGGCAAGAGCGGCCACGCCGTCACCAAGGCCAGCCGCCGGGATCTGCCCATTCTGGTGGCAGAGGGACGCGACGGCGCCACCACCGTGACCACCACCATGATGATCGCCCACATGGCCGGTATCCGTATCTTTGCCACCGGCGGCATCGGCGGCGTTCACCGGGGCGCGGAGACTACCATGGACATCTCCGCCGACCTGGAGGAGCTGGCACAGACGCCTGTGATGGTGGTCTGCGCCGGGGCCAAGTCCATCCTGGACCTGGGCCTGACCCTGGAGTATCTGGAGACCAAGGGCGTGCCCGTTATCGGCTACGGCACCAAGGAGCTGCCCGCCTTCTATACCCGCAAGTCCGGCTTCGCCGTGGACTACGAGATCGACACCCCCGAGGATCTGGCCAAGGCCTTCCATGTGGCCCGTCAGCTGGACATGAAGGGCGGCATGCTGGTCACCAACCCCATTCCTGAGGAGTATTCCATGGACCACAAGGTCATCGACGCCGCCATCGAGCAGGCCCTGGCCGATGCCAAGGCCCAGGGCATCCACGGCAAGGAGACCACGCCCTTCCTGCTGGCCCGGGTCAAGGACCTGACCGGCGGCGACAGCCTGGACAGCAACATCCAGCTGGTGTATAACAATGCCCGTCTGGCTGCCAGGACGGCCTGCGCCCTCCAGACCCTGGAGCAGGCGTAACGGATGCCCGAGCTGCTGACCCGCCCCGGGTTCTGGCTGGCGGCGTATCTGGCGGTCATGAACCTGGCTGCGTTCGGGGCCTATGGTGCGGATAAGCGCCGGGCCCGGCGCGGGAGCTGGCGCATCCCGGAGCGGACGCTGTTTCTGCTGCCCCTGCTGGGCGGCAGCGTGGGCGCGCTGCTGGGCATGCATGTGTTCCGCCACAAGACCCGGCACTGGTATTTCCGCTGGGGAATTCCCGCTATTTTCCTTCTCCAACTGGCTGCCTGCGGCGCCGTATGGTACCTGGGCAGGTGATTTACCCCTTTTTTCTCCCGCAGGGCGCTGTGATCTTCCCTATCGCAGCGCCCTGCAATTTTTCCGGGCACTACATCGAATGTGCACAAAAGCGGACGGCTTTGAAGCCGTCCGCTTTTGTGCGTATATGGTTACAGGTTCTTCTCGTAGGACTCGATCATCTTCTTGACCATCTGGCCGCCCACGGAACCGGCCTCGCGGGAGGTCAGGTCGCCGTTGTAGCCTTCCTTCAGGTTGACGCCCACCTCGCTGGCAGCCTCCATCTTGAACTTATCCATGGCGGCACGGGCCTGGGGCACGTTCAGCTTGTTGGTATTCTTGGTAGACATGATTGCGTTCTCCTTTCTTGCGTTTTCAGCGAAAACCGCTGTTCGGGTATCGCAGCCATAGCTTGTGCCGCTGCGTCCGCGAATATGCGCTGTCGGACCTTGGTAAATTTTGCAGCCTGCACTGCGTCATTATAAAATAAAAACAAAAAACAAAGGGTCAAGGCCCATCCGGGATCGGTTGGCCTTGGCCCTTTGCTTCATTCCCCGAATTCCCGGGTCAGATTCCGGTCCAGCAGCGCCCGCAGCTCCTGCATGGGGTCCGCGCCGCAATAGAGAACGCGGTGCACTGCCTGGCAGATGGGCAGCTCCACGCCGTACCGCTGTCCCAGCAGCACCAGCGCCTCCACGGTATAGTATCCCTCCGCCAGGTCTGTATACGTCTCGCCCCGGATGAAGGATTCGCCGAACTGCCGGTTGTGGCTGTACCGGGAGAACACCGTGGCCTCATAGTCCCCCAGGTGGCACAGGCCATAGGCCGACAGCTGGCTGCCGCCCATGGCTTGGATCAGCCGCGCCACCTCCCGGGTGCCCCGGCTCATCAGGGCCCCCTTCAGGCTGGACAGCCCCTTGCCGTCCAGAAAGCCTGCGGCAATGCCCACCACGTTCTTGGCGGCGGCTCCCACCTCGTTGCCGATGAGATCGTCGCCATAGTAAAACCGGATCAGGTCGCTGGAAAACGACTGCACCAGGCGGCGCTTCACGTCCTCCCGTCGGCTGTCGATGACCATGCAGTTGGGGATGCCCCGGTAAAACTCCTGGACGTGGCCGGGCCCCAGCCACACCGCCACGGCGTTGGAGGGGTCCAGATTCTCCTCGGCGATCTGGCTCAGGCGGCGGCCCGTGCCCTGCTCCAGGCCCTTCATGCACAGAACGAAGATCCTGTCCCGGAGGGACAGAGGCTTCAGCTGGTCCATGAGGCCCTGGAGCCCCTGGGAGCCGATGGAGATCACCACCGTCTCCGCCTGCCGGACGCAGGCCAGGTCCGTGGACAGGGCAATGGACTCCGGCAGGGTCAGCAGGTCATTCTGCCGGGTGGCAAGAAACCGCTGCATGTGCCGGGAGCCCGGGCGGCCGTACAGCGTGACCCGGTGGCCGGTGCGGTCCAGATACCAGGCGATCAGCGAGCCCCAGCGCCCGCATCCGATAACGGTGATATGCATAAAAATACCTCCTGTGGCATGATACACTGCTTCTCGTCTATCATGCCACAGGAGCATCCCGTTTGCAAGCTAAAAAAATGCCGTGCGGTTATTTCCGCTTCCGGGCGTAGGCCAGGGTCTGCTTCAGGGCGCTGTCGTGGGGGATACCCGCCAGGTGCAGCTTGTGGGCATAGTCCAGCAGCTCCCGGAACCGGCTGTCCGGCGTCAATCCGGCAGCGATCAGCTCCGCCCCGGTGACCTGGGGCCGGGCCATGATCTCCCGATACAGGGCCAGCCGCTGCCGCAGCCACGGCTCCGTATCCTCCCAGGGCCAACGGCCCCGGGTGCCCCGGCCGTCCGCCGCGGCCAGCAGGATCAGATCCTCCGGCTCCACGGACCGGTCAAACATCCGGTTGCTGGCCTTCACCGACGCATCGGCTCCCACCAGGGCGTTGGGCTTCATGTGCAGCTCCACCATGTTCAATACATAGGCCGTCACCGCCTTCTCTCCCACGATCCGCCGCAGCAGAGCCTCCGCCAGGGGGACTCCCGCCGTCTCATGGGCGTAGGCGTGGATGCGTCCCCGGACCCGCTGTGTGGTGACGGTTTTGCCCAGGTCGTGGGTCAGGGCCGCCAGCATAAAGGCAAAGGGCCGCCGCGCCCGGCTCCGCAGGGCCGCCGCCTGGTCCAGCACCAGCATGGTGTGGTTCCACACGTCGCCCTCCTGATGAAAGCCCGGCTCCTGAGGAACGCCGATCAGGGCCTCTACCTCCGGAAACCAAGGGGACAGCTGTCCCATGTCCCGCAGCGTCTCAAAAAACAGCGAGGGGCGATCCGCCTGCAAAAGCGCCTTGCACAGCTCCCCCTCCACCCGCTCCGGCGGCAGGGCGGCCAGGTCGATATCCCGGCACAGAGCCACGGTTTCCGGGGCCACGGCGAACCGGAACCGGGCCGCGAACTGGGCTCCCCGCAGCACCCGCAGCGGGTCCTCCGGAAACGTCCGGCTGTCCACATGGCGCAGAATACCCCGGCGCAGATCGTCCAGTCCGTGGAAGTGGTCCAGCACCTGCCCCGTCAGCACGTTTTCCATCAGAGCGTTCACGGTGAAATCCCGCCGCCGGGCGGCCTGCTCCGTGCCCAGAAACGGGTCCACGCTGACCTGGAAATCCCGGTGGCCCCGGCCTGTGGCCCGCTCCCGCCGGGGCATGGCAATGTCCAGGCCATAGCCCTTCAGGCCGTAAATGCCGAAGCTGGCCCCCATCTCCAGGCGGCCCCCCATACCGTCCAATATCTCCGCCAGCTGCCGGGGGGTGACGCCGTGGACCTCGATGTCCACGTCGGTGTTCTCCCGGCCCAGCAGCCGGTCCCGGACGAAGCCGCCCACATAGTATGCCGCGCCCCCCAGGGACGCCGCCTGCCGGGCAATGGCCCGGGCGGCCTCCATGTCCCGGGCCGGGTCCCGCCGGCCTGTCATGCCCGCCGCCGCCGGGCCAGCAGATGATCCAGCCACACCAGCACATAGCCGAAGGCCAGAAACGCCGCCGCCATGCCCAGGAAGATCAGCAGCACCTTGCCCCAGCCCAGGGCGTCCACGTCCATGAAGGCATAGGGATACGGTGAGCCGTTATAGAACCGGAAGCTGCTGACCCGGGCCCGTATCATGGTGTATACAAAGTACGCCGACGGGAAAATGCCCCACAGGAACGGCTCAAACCAGCGGTACCGGCCTTTTTCGTCGAACAGCAGCCAATCCAGCACCGTCAGCAGAGGGGCGGCGGTGTGCAGCAGATGATTGGTGATCAGCTGGGTGGGGCCCATGCTGAAGTCCCCGGCGGCCAGCACCAGGTGGAAGGTGATGCCCGTGATGGCCATGGCCATCACCAGGGCCCCCTTGCACACCGGCAGCCAGGTGCCGCCCCGGCGCAGGGTGTGCACGGCGGCGCCGGTGAAGTACACGGCGCACAGGATGTTGCTCATCAGCGTGAAGTATTGCAGGACGGCCAGGTTCAGCTTCCCGCCGATAAAGCCGCATTGCAGCACCACGCCCACAGCGGCGCACAGGGCAGTAAGGATATGCACGGCCGCCGCTGCGGCCCTGGAACGGATAGGCATCATGAAAAATCTCCTTTTGCGAATGCTGCGGGCCGGAACAGGCAGCGCCCATACCGGCCCGGAATTGTGTGTGCGTTATTGATTCTGGCTCTGCTGCCAGCGCCAGGCGTCCCGGCACATGTCGGCCAGGTCCTTTTCCGCGTGCCAGTGCAGCAGCCGCGCCGCCTTGTCCGTGGCGGCATAGCAGGTGGGCAGATCCCCGGCCCGCCGGGGGCCGATGCGGTAAGGCACCGCCACGCCGTTGACCCGCTGAAACGTCTCCACGATCTCCAGCACGCTGCTGCCCCGGCCGGTGCCCAGGTTGATGGCCTCCCAGCCCGGGCTGGTCCGGGAAAACTCCAGCGCCGCCACATGGCCCCGGGCCAGATCCACCACGTGGATATAGTCCCGGACGCCGGTGCCGTCGGGAGTGGGATAGTCGTTGCCGAACACCGTCAGCTCCGGTCGGATACCGGCGGCGGTCTGGGTGATGTAGGGCATCAGGTTGTTGGGAATGCCGTTGGGCAGCTCCCCGATAAGGCCGCTTTCGTGGGCTCCCACGGGGTTAAAATACCGCAGGCACACGGCGGACAGGGCCGGATCGGCCTTGGCCGCATCCCGCAGGATCTGCTCGATCATCAGCTTGGTCCAGGCATAGGGATTGGTGCAGCCGCCGGTGGGCATATCCTCCCGGCAGGGAGCCGGGGCGTCGCCGTACACCGTGGCCGACGAGCTGAAGATCAGCCGGTGAACTCCGCGGTCCGCCATCACGTCCAGCAGGGCCAGGGTGGTGTCCAGGTTGTTCCGGTAATAGGCCAGGGGCTTCTGCACCGACTCGCCCACGGCCTTGTATCCCGCCAGATGGACGGCGGCGGCAATGGGATGCTCCCGGAACACCCGGTCCAGAGCCGGACGGTCCGCCGCGTCCATGTGATAGAACGCCGGGGCCCGGCCCGTGATCTGCCGGATGCGCTCCGGCACGTCCGGGCGGGCATTGGACAGGTCGTCGGCAATGACCACGTTATAGTCCCGCTGCAAAAGCTCCACGGCAATGTGAGAGCCGATGAACCCGGCTCCGCCGGTAAGCAAAACAGTCTCTTTCATGGTGCTTCCTCCCGAACCCTGTGATTTACTGCGGCGTCTGCTGCACCACGCCGGAGAACAGATACACCCCGGTGCCGTCGTACAGGGGAGCCGTCAGGTGCTGGCCCAGGCCGCTGTGGCGATGGGGATAGTACAGGGGAATGACCCAGCCGTCCTCCACCAGCATCCGCTCCGCGTCCTCCAGATAGGCGTCCCGGACTTCCACCCGGCCCGAGGCCTCCGCTGCCCGCAGCAGCATGACATAGGCGGTGGAGTGGAAGCTGCTGCCGCTCTGCCACCAGGACAGCAGACCGGACGCATCACCCCGGTCTGCGGTCAGGGTCGTCAGCGCCACGATGTATTCGCCCCGGTTCACAGCCTCCGCCAGCTCCTGGGCCGTGGCGCCGCGCATAACGGCGATGATCCCCAGCTGGTGCTTCCAGGCGTCCCGGACGGCCATGGCGGTATTGGTCGCCGTCTCGTCCGAGGTATCGTACAAAAGGGTGATCTGCCCCACGGCCTTCACGCCGCCTGCCTCCTCCAGCAGGGTCTTGGCCTGCTGGCACAGAGCCTTGTAATTATCGGGGGCGTTGTCCACCAGGCTGCCGCTCTCCGTGCGGAAATCGCCGCCCATGGTATTGCGCAGGCCCGGGGGCACAATGCCCTCCGCTGCGTCGCAGGACAGGCCCTCCACCAGCGCGCTGCGGTCGATGACCAGACTCAGGGCCCGGCGCAGGGATTCGTTTTCCAGGCTCTCGGCCCGCTGGTTCAGCAGCAGCACCGTGGTCTGGGGATAGGGATCGGAGGTGTCGCCCTCCGGCAGGTTCATGGCAAAGTCCACGTCGCCGTGCTCCACCAGCTCCGCCCGCTTCTGACTGTCCGTCTCAAACCGGAACTCCAGCACGTCCGGCCCCAGACGGCGGGCGTCATAATACCCGTCGGCGGCCAGGGCCGTCAGCCCCGTCTCCTCCCAGGCGGTGGCCCGATAGGGCCCGTCGGTCAGCAGCGTCTCGGAGTGCAGGGACCAGTCCTCCTGCTCCGCCGCATCGCTGCGCACCGGCATGGTGGCGCTGGCGGCGCACACGTCCGTCAGGAAATAGGCGCACTTATACGACAGCTGCACCACAAAGGTGAAGTCGTCCGGGGCGGACACCTGCAAAAGGCTTCCGTCCTGCTTTTCCCGGGCCTGACTGTACCCCGCCACCATATCCAGCAGCGCCGCGTGAGGCGAGCCCGTGGCCGGATCCGCCAGCCGCTGCCAGGCGTAAACAAAGTCGTGGGCGGTAACGGCCTTGCCGTCGGACCACCGGGCATTCTGCCGCAGGGTAAAGGTATACGTCTCCGTGCCGTCCAGGTTATCCTCCACGGCATAGGACTTGGCCACGGCGGGAGCGGCCTGGATGCTGCCGTTCTCCCCCCGGGAGAGCTTCATCAGATTCTCAAACAAATGGGACACCACCGTGCGCTCGGCGTCGGTGGCCGCCATAGCGGGGTCCAGGGTGGCGGGCGCGCTGTCCAGACACACCCGCAGGGTCATGGTGTCCCGCTGCTGTGCGCAGCCGGTCAGGGCCAGCAGGCATACCGCCAGCACCAGGGCCGTCCACCGTATCCGTCGTTTCATAGGGGCCACGCTCCTTACTTGGATTTGTTTTCCGCCGGCGTCACCTGGCCGTCCTCGCCCAGAACGGCGGGGATGATCTGGCTGCGGGTGTTGCGGGCGATATCGTCCAGCCGCATGCGGGACGGGAAGTCCGACAGCAGGGTATATGCCACGCCGTGCTTCCTGGCCCGGCCGGTGCGGCCGATGCGATGGATATAATACTCGTTCTCCTCCGGCACCTCGAAGTTGAACACCGCGTCCACGTCGTCCACGTCAATGCCCCGGCTGGCCACGTCCGTGGCCACGAACACATGAAGTTCCCCGTCCCGGAACCGGGCCATGACCTCCTCCCGCTTGCGCTGGGGAATGTCGCCGTGGATGCATTGGGCGTCCAGTCCCCGCAGCTGCAAAAATTTTGTCAGCCGCTCCGTGGAGCCCTTGGTGTTGCAGAAGCAGATGACCCGGTCCAGCTGCTGGGCCCGGATGATGGCGGCAATGGCGTCCACCTTCTTGTCCGACGGCACCTCGATGCGGTATTGCAGGATGTCCGGCTTATTTTCCCGGGTGGCCTGCACGGTGATCTCCTCCGGGTCCCGCTGATACACCCAGGAAATGTCCATGACCTCCCGGGAGATGGTGGCGGAGAACATCCCCAGATTCCTCCGGTGGGGGATCTTGTCCAGAATGCGGGTCACATCGTGGATAAAGCCCATGTCCAGCATCCGGTCCGCCTCGTCCAGCACCACGGTCTGCACCTGACCCAGAGTCACGGTGCGGCGCTTCATGTGGTCGGACAGGCGGCCTGGCGTGGCCACCACGATCTGGGGCCGCCGCTTCAGGGCGTTGATCTGCTTGGCAATGGGCTGTCCGCCGTAGAGGCACACCAGGCGGACCCCCTCATGGCACACGGCGATCTGGCGCATTTCGTCGGTGATCTGCATGGCCAGCTCCCGGGTGGGGGCCAGAATCACCGCCTGCACGTCCTCGCTGTCCGGGTCGATGCGCTCGATGATGGGGATGCCGAAGGCCATGGTCTTGCCGGTGCCGGTGGGGGCCTTGGCGATCACGTCCTTCCCCGCCAGCATGGGGGGGATGCACCCGGCCTGAACGGGGGTGCTGATCTCGTATCCTTTGTTCCGTATGGCGCGCATGGTGGCCTCGGACAGGCCAAAGCTGTCAAAGGGCGCGCCCTGTGTAAATTCCATAGCAGTTTCCTCTTTTTTCTATATAATCAGCCACGTTACATTATAACATACCTGTCAATATGTCCCCATACCGCTCCAGCAGCCACCAGGTGATCCGGGCCGTCAGCCCCCACAGGGGATACGGAAGCCCCTCGTATACCGGCACCTCCATGTGCCCGGCCTGCCAGGGATAGTCCGCCGCCGCGCCCACCTTGTCATAGGGAAAGTCCGCCCCGATCTCCGGCCGCAGGGGGTAGCGGTAGATCGCGGGCGGGTGAGCCCGCAGAAAGGACAGGGGCACCGTGAATGTGTCCCGCACCTCGTCGGGACTGGGACGCAGAGGCGCCGCCGGATCCAGCCGGGCCAGCACCGGGTACATGAGCCCCTCGGACCGCAGATAAAGAAAGTCCAGGTCCCCCAGAAGCCCGATCCGCTCTGCCGGGATCCCCAGCTCCTCCCGGGTCTCCCGCAGGGCGCACTGCCGGGGCGTCTCTCCGGGCTCCATCCGTCCGCCGGGGAAGCACACCTCCCCGCTGTGGTGGTGCAGCTTCGCCGGGCGCACCTCATACAGAAGGCTCAGCCCCTCCGGCCCCTCCACCAGCGGCACCAGCACGGCAAATTCACCCCGCGCCTGCTGCAAGGACGGCCGGTGCTCTGCCAATTTCCGTCGCAGCGTCTCCTGGTCCATACAAACGCCCCCTTTCCCCCTCACTATACCACGTCCCGGGTCAAAGGAAAAGCAAAACCTAAAAAACAGCCGGAATTCACAAAAAGTTCTTGCAATCGGAAAAATCCGGGGATATAATGTGAAGGTTGAGAGATTTGCTATGCAAAAGCATAGCAAAAAATAGAATGTGCCATTCCCTCGCCCCTTCGGGGCAACCGGGAATGATGCACAAAACTTCATGCACAGAAGAGTTTGCCTGTTTTCGTGGTGCGCCGCACAGTGCATGAATTTTTATACCCAAAAGAAAGGGGTTTTTCCTTTGCAGAACGAAAAACTGAGAAACGTAGCCATTATCGCCCACGTGGACCACGGCAAGACCACCCTGGTGGACCAGATGCTCAAGCAGGGCGGCGTGTACCGCGAGAACCAGGAGACGGTGGAGCGGGTCATGGACTCCAACGATCTGGAGCGTGAGCGGGGCATCACCATCCTGGCCAAGAACACCGCCATCCAGTACGGCGACACCAAGATCAACATCGTGGACACCCCGGGCCACGCCGACTTCGGCGGCGAGGTGGAGCGCATCCTGAAGATGGTCAACGGCGTCATCCTGCTGGTGGATGCCGCCGAGGGTCCTATGCCCCAGACCCGCTTCGTGCTGAGCCGTGCCCTGGAGCTGGGCCACCGTGTCATCGTGGTCATCAACAAGATCGACCGGCCCGACCAGCGCATCCACGAGGTCATCGACGAGGTGCTGGAGCTGCTGCTGGATCTGGACGCCACCCCCGAGCAGCTGGACAGCCCCATGCTGTTCTGCTCTGCCCGCAACGGCACCGCCAGCTACTCCCCCGACGTGGTGGGCACTGACCTGAAGCCGCTGTTCGACACCATTCTGGACTATATCCCCGCGCCGGAGGCCGACCTTGACCAGCCCTTCCAGATGCTGGTCAGCGCTATCGACTACAACGAGTTCGTGGGCCGTATCGCCATCGGCCGCATCGAGCGGGGCGTGCTGAAGCAGAACCAGGAGATCGCGGTGTGCAACTACCACGATCCCGAGGCGCCCGCCAAGAAGGCCAAGGCCGTCAGCATGTACGAGTTCGCGGGCCTGGGCAAGGTGCCCATCACCGAGGCTACCGCCGGCAACATCATCGCCCTCAGCGGCATCGGCGACATCACCATCGGCGACACCATCTGCGCGCCCACCTGCGTGGAGCCCCTGCCCTTCGTGAAGATCTCCGCCCCCACGGTGGAGATGACCTTCTCCGTCAACGACAGTCCCTTCGCCGGACGCGAGGGCAAGTTCGTCACCTCCCGCCAGCTGCGCGACCGTCTGTGGCGTGAAACGCTGAAGGACGTGTCCCTCCGGGTCAGCGAGATCGACGGCGTCATGGACGCCTTCAACGTGGCGGGCCGCGGCGAGATGAGCCTGTCCATCCTGATCGAGACCATGCGCCGCGAGGGGTATGAGTTCCAGGTGTCTCCCCCCCGTGTGCTGTACCAGACCATCGACGGCAAGAAGTGTGAGCCCATCGAGCGCCTGGTGGTGGACGTGCCCAGCGAGAGCGTGGGCGCCGTCATCGAGAAGCTGGGTGCCCGCAAGGCCGACCTGACGGAGATGACCCCCATCGGCAACCGCATGAAGGTGGAATTTCTTGTCCCCAGCCGCGGCCTGTTCGGCTATCGCAACGAATTTCTGACCGACACCCGGGGCGAGGGCATCATGGCCAGCGTGTTTGACAGCTATGCCCCCTATAAGGGTGAGCTGACCCGCCGCAACACCGGCTCTCTGGTGGCCAGCGAGACCGGCGAGTCCATCACCTACGGCCTGTTCAACGCCCAGGAGCGCGGCGTGCTGTTCATCGGCGCCAACGTGGGTGTGTACGAGGGCATGGTGGTGGGTGTCAGCCCCAAGCAGGAGGACATCGTGGTGAACGTCTGCAAGAAGAAGCAGCTCACCAACACCCGCGCCGCCGGCAGCGACGACGCCCTGCGTCTGGTGCCGCCCCGGAAGATGAGCCTGGAGCAATGCCTGGAGTTCCTGGCGGACGACGAACTGCTGGAGGTCACCCCCAAGAACCTCCGCATCCGCAAGACCATCCTGAATCACGAGCGCCGCATGAAGGCCCAGCACGGCAAGAAGAACTGAGCATAAAAGGCAGCCTGTCCGCCGGACAGGCTGCCTTTTTTACGTGCCGTTCTCTACATAGATGTCCTCGCATAGCTGCTGGGCCTGCGTCAGCCGCGCCTGGATCCTGGCAGGCAGAAGGGATTCCCGGAAGGCGGCGGGATCGGCATCCAGCAGCTCCAGCACATCCTCCGTGGCGGCGAAAAGGGTGAGATACATTTTCTGATATGGCTCCATTTGATCACCTCATGACCGTTTTACTATCATTCGATGGTGAAATCAATACTATTCTTTGATAGTACATATAATGCTCTTGAGGTGATGCTTTTGTACATCCCAAGACTAAAGGACCTGCGCGAGGATCATGATCTGGCGCAGAAGCAGGTGGCAGCCCTGCTGGGGATCGACCAGCGGGTATACAGCAATTATGAGCTGGGCAAACGGGCACTCCCGCTGCGCCATTTGCTCACGCTGGCCGATTATTATTGTGTATCCACCGACTACTTGCTGGGGCGCACGGACGATATGCGGCCCTATCCAAAGGGCCGGGTGAAATAGATGGGAGGAGCGTATGGCGATCAAAAGTCTTTCCATCCGCATTGACACGGAGATGCTGGATAAATTACACGTCGTGGCGGATTATGAGGGCCGCTCCGCCAACAGCCAGATCAATATTCTGATCCGTGACTGCGTCGCGGCCTATGAGAAGGAGCACGGACAGATCGTGCTGGGGAAGCAGACGAAATAAGACGGGCGGGGTAGAACCCCGCCCCTGCGCGATGTTGCGAAAACGCCTGCATCACAAAAACACCTGATTTCCCCAAATTCCCCCTTGCAATCCGGAAAAAGATTTGATATACTACACCATACAAATCAAATCCTGTGTATCTCATGGGGGAGTAGTTGCGCGCCTGCGGGCGTGAGCTAAGTCAACATGCATGGCGGCAACGCCTGGCTTAGTTTTTGACAGCGAGACTCATGTACAGTTCCGATTCTGTACATGGAGGCTCGCTTTTTTGTGTATATCGGGACAAAATACCTGTATTCAGGAGGAAGGATAATATGAAGCATTATCTGGAACAAGCGGAGGCCGTGCTGCGGGATGTGGACTCCCGCGACAGCGGCCTGACCGCCGCCGAGGCGGCGGAGCGCCTGGCCAAAAACGGCAGAAACAAGCTGGCGGAGGCCAAGAAGGACTCCCTCATCAAGCGGTTCTTCCAGCAGATGGCCGATCCCATGATCATCATTCTGCTGGCCGCCGCCGCCATCAGCGCCGTGCTGGCGGTGGTGGAGAACGAGAGCTTTGCCGACGTGATCATCATTCTGTTCGTGGTCATCGTCAACGCCGTGCTGGGCGTGTATCAGGAGAGCAAGGCGGAGAAGGCCATCGAAGCATTGCAGCAGATGGCCGCCGCCACCAGCAAGGTGCTGCGTGACGGCCAGACTGTCACCATCCGCAGCGAGGAGCTGGTGGTGGGCGACGTGGTGCTGCTGGAGGCGGGCGACGCCATCCCGGCGGATGGCCGCGTGCTGGAGAGCGCCAGCATGAAGGTGGAGGAGGCCGCCCTGACCGGCGAATCCGTCCCCGTCACCAAGTTCATCGACCTGATCCATCTGCGGGACAACGCCAATGACGTGCCCCTGGGTGACCGGAAGAACATGGTCTACATGGGCTCCACCGTGGTGTACGGCCGCGGCCGCATGGTGGTGACCCAGACCGGCATGGACACCGAGATGGGCAAGATCGCCGACGCGCTGGCCAACGCCCAGGAGGGCCAGACGCCCTTGCAGATCAAGCTGACCCAGCTTTCCGGCATCCTCACCAAGCTGGTGCTGGTGATCTGCGTGCTGATCTTCGGCGTGCAGCTCCTGCGTGCCGGTGAGTTCACCCTGGACGTGGTGATGCACTCCTTTATGATCGCCGTGTCCCTGGCAGTGGCCGCCATCCCGGAGGGCCTTGCCGCTGTAGTGACGGTGGTGCTGAGTATCGGCGTCACCAACATGTCCAAGCGTAGCGCCATCATCCGCCGCCTGACCGCCGTGGAGACCCTGGGCTGCGCCCAGATCATCTGCTCCGACAAGACCGGCACCCTGACCCAGAATAAGATGACCGTGGTGGACGATTATGGCACTGACCGCGACCGCACCGCCACCGCCATGACCCTCTGCTCAGATGCCGCTCTGGCGGAGGATGGCACCGTCAACGGCGAGCCCACCGAGGCGGCGCTGGTGGCCTGGGGCGCCAAGTGCGGCCTGCCCAAGCCCCGGCTGCAGAACGAGCTGCCCCGCGTGGGCGAAGCGCCCTTCGATTCCGGCCGCAAGATGATGTCCACCGTCCACAAGGCGGTGGACGGCTACGTCCAGTTCACCAAGGGCGGCCCTGACGTGGTGCTGGAGCGCTGCACCGGCTACTGGGACAATGGAATGGTCCGTCCCATGACCGAGGAGAAGCGGGCCGAGATCCTGGCCGCCAACAAGGCCATGGCCGACAAGGCCCTGCGTGTGCTGGCCGCCGCCCAGCGCACCTATGAGACGCTGCCCTCGTCCATGGAGGCCGCCGACCTGGAGCACGACCTGTGCTTCCTGGGCCTGGCGGGCATGATCGATCCGGTGCGTCCGGAGGTGAAGGCCGCCATCGAGGAGTGCCGTCAGGCGGGCATCCGGCCCATTATGATCACCGGCGACCATATCGACACCGCCGTGGCCATCGCCAAAGAGCTGGGCATTCTCACCGAGGACATGAAGGCCATCACCGGCGCGCAGCTCAGCGCCATGAGCGACGAGGAGTTCGAGAAGGAATACCCCCACATCGCCGTGTACGCCCGGGTGCAGCCGGAGCATAAGACCCGCATCGTCAACGCCTGGCGTGGCGCAGGCTACGTCACCGCCATGACCGGCGACGGCGTCAACGACGCGCCCTCCATCAAGTCCGCCGATATCGGCGTGGGCATGGGCATCACCGGCACCGACGTCACCAAGAATGTGGCGGACATGGTGCTGGCCGACGACAACTTCGCCACCATCGTGGGCGCGGTGGAGGAGGGCCGCCGCATCTACGACAACATCCGTAAGGCCATCCAGTTCCTGCTGTCCTCCAACATGAGCGAGGTCATCTCCATCTTTGTGGCCACGCTGCTGGGCTTCACCATTCTGGAGCCAGTGCACCTGCTGTGGATCAACCTGGTGACCGACTGCTTCCCGGCGCTGGCGCTGGGCATGGAGGAGGCGGAGCCCGCCATCATGCGCCGCCGTCCCCGTGACGCCAAGGCCGGCATCTTTGCCGGCGGCATGGGCGTGGACGTGGCCTATCAGGGTCTGGTGATCTCGGCGCTGACCATCGCGGCCTTCTTCATCGGCCACTTCATGGAGTCCGGTGTGTGGGAGATCCCGGCGGGCGGCCTCAGCCCTGACGGCACCACCATGGCCTTCGTCACCATGTCCATGGCAGAAATTTTCCACAGTCTCAACATGCGGTCCCAGCGGGGCAGCATCCTGAAGCTCCGCACCCGCAACAGGATGATGACCTTTGCCGCTATCGGCAGCCTGCTGGCCACCACCCTGGTGTGCGAGGTGCCCTTCATCGCCGCCGCCTTCGACTTCACCAGCGTGGAGTGGAACGAGTACCTGGTGGCCCTGGCGCTGGCCTTCTGCGTCATCCCCATCGTGGAGATCGTGAAGTTCTTCCAGCGGAAAGCGGAAAAATAAGCATAAAAAAGATGACCGGCAGCGCCGGTCATCTTTTTATGTTACTCCTTGGGCTCCGTGTCCTCTGCCGCTGCTTTCTTCCGCTTCAGGGAGAGCTTCTTCCCGCCGCCCCTGCGGCGCACGATCCGCACGATCACCACGATCACCGCCGCGATCACCAGCAGCCAGATCCAACTGTACGCCAGCCACACGGCGAATTCCTCCAGGGCATTGCCTACGGCCTGCAGGCCGTTGACGAAGGACTGGCCCAGCCGCCCGCCGAAGGTGGTGACGGCCTCATCCTGCCCGGACAGCTTATACACCTCGCTGAGCTCCACGTTGATGGTGGCGTAGTCCACCAGTGCGTCATAGTGCCGCAGGGTGCCGCTGAGGCTCTCGATGTCCCACTCTGTCTCGGAGATGGCGCTCTCGATGGTGATGATGTCATCCATGCTGGTGGCCTTGGCCAGCAGCGTCTGCAGCCGCTCCAGCTTGATGCGGGCCGTCTCCAGCCGGGCCTGGGTGTCGTAATAGCTCTCGGACACGTCGTCGGTCTCCGCGTTGGAGTACGTCACATGGCACAGCTCTCCGGCCTTCTGGAAGAAGGTGTCGAACTGCTCCGCCGGAACGCGGATGATGTAGCTGCCGTAGCGGTAGCCGCTGCTGCGGTTGGAGGTGCTGCTCTGCTGGAAATAGCCGCCCAGCTCCTTCACCAGCGCGTCGATGCCGCTGCTGGCGGCGTCAAAATCCAGGGTCTGCATCTCCATATAGCCGGTATAGATGCGCTTGGCGGGCCTGACGGACTCTTCCTCACTGTCGTTGTACGCCGAAGCGCCCGGCTCCTCGGCAGTGTAGTCCGTGCTGTAGTCCGCGTCGGCGGCGGTGTTCCAGTAGCCGCCGCTTTCGCTGTCTGCGGACTGCGCGGCGCTGTCACCGGCGGCCTTACCGCCGCAGCCCACCAGCAGCAGAGCCAGCACCAGCGTCAGCAGGAGAGATACGATACGTTTCATGGGCAAAAACCTCCTTCATTTTGGGATCTTCCTGTCTATGTGACGTTGGCGGCGTGGAAAAAGTTCCCGGTTTCCGCAAAAAAGCAGCCGTTTTTTGCAAACGGCTGCTTTTTTTAGATCAACAATTCCGTAGGGGCGGACGACTCTGTCCGCCCAAAGAATATGGCAAAGGCAGAGGGACGGATACCCCAAGGGCACTTGTTCCGCTGCGCTTCACAGCGCTCGTCGTCCGCCCCTACAAAAGGGCACAAGGAGATTTTTCACCAGTTATTTGATATATTCCTTGGGGTCAATAAGGCTCCCATCCTTCTCCACGGCGAAGTGCAGATGGGGACCCATGGTGGCCTCGGCGGCAGCGGTGCCCACATAGCCCACAATGTCACCGGCCTTCAACTGCTGGCCCTGGCTGATGGGGGGATTCTCCTGCAGGCTGCTGTAACGGGTGACATAGCCGCCGCTGTGGGTGATGCACACGGTGGTGCCCATCAGCTCATCCCGGGTGACGGAGGTCACCTCGCCCGCCGCGGCGGTCTTCACCGCGTCGCCCTCGGCGGCCTGGATGTCCAGCCCCTCATGGGTGCGCCAGTCGGCCATGGTCTCGTCGTACAGAAGCTCCGACATGCTGAACACCGTCACCGTGGTGCCGTCCAGGGGGGATACCACCTGGGGCAGCAGCTCAGCCGCCGCCTCCACGGGAGGGGCTTCCTCCTCCGGTTCCTCCTGGGTAGGCAGGTCGGGCTTCACCGGCGTCACCACCGGGGGCTTCACGTCTACCACCGGCTGGTTGGCGGATGCCTGCTGGGTGGGCGCTTTGCGGTTCGTAAGCAGATATCCCGTCACACCGGCGGCCACCACGCACAGCGCCAGCGCGATGTAGATGGCGCGGCGGTGCTGTTTCATAAATTCCATAGCTTCTCCTTTCACCGGAGCGTGATCCGATGGCCGCCTGTTACGGCCGGCGGCCTGCCGGAATGAAAAAAAGACCTCTGCCGCCTATTTTGGACAAGCAGAGGTCTTTTTATACATTTTTACAAAATTTGGAGTCAGCTATCGAATTCGCCCTTCAGATCCCGGCCCATCAGCATGCGGATGGCCTCGTGGGGATCACCCTTTTCATAGAGAATGTGGTACACCGCCTGGCAGATGGGCAGCTCCACGCCGTACTGCTGTCCCAGCTGCACCAGGGCCTTGACGGTGTAGTAGCCCTCGGCCAGCTGGGTATAGGGCTTGCCCTGCACGAAGCACTCGCCGAACTGCCGGTTGTGGCTGTAGGGGGAGAACACCGTGGCCTCGTAGTCGCCCAGATGGCACAGCCCATAGGCGGACAGCTCGTTGCCGCCCATGGCCCGGATGAGACGGGCCACCTCCCGGGTGCCGCGGCTCATCAGCGCGCCCTTCAGCGTCACCAGTCCCGCGCCGTCCAGGAAACCGGCGGCGATGCCCACCACATTCTTGGCCGCCGCGCCGACCTCGTTGCCCAGCAGGTCGTTGCCATAGTAGAAACGGATCAGGTCGCTGGAAAATTCCCGCACCAGCCGCTGCTTGACCTGCTGGTCCTCGCTGTCGATGACCATGCAGTTGGGTACGCCCCGGTAGAACTCCTGCACATGGCCCGGCCCCAGCCATACGGCGATGGCGTTGGAGGGATCCAGATACTCCTGCGCCACCTGGCTGAGCCGTTCGCCGGTGCCGATCTCCAGACCCTTCATGCACAGGGTGAAGATCTTGTTTTGCAGTGCCATGGGCCGCAGCTCCTCCATCAGGCCCCGCAGGCTCTGGGAGCCGATGGAGATGATAATGACCTCCGCGTCCTTGACGCAGGCCAGATCAGTGGATAGGGCGATGGATTCCGGCAGCGTCAGCAGGTCGTTGCTGCGCGTTTCCAGAAACCGCCGCATCCGGGCGGAATCGGGGCGTCCGTACAGCGTGACGTGATGGCCGGTGCGGTCCAAGTACCATGTGATCAGCGAGCCCCAGCGCCCGCAGCCGATGACGGTGATGTTCATGTATGTGGTTCCTCCTGAGTTGAGGGAGTGATGAGATATGCTATGGCATGATAACCGGTGTAGGGGGCGGCGTCCCCGTTGGCCCGCGAAGATTTCATGTCGGTTATCTTACGATCAGCGTCCGGCCGTCCATCTCCGGCGGGCAGGCCAGGCCCAGCACGTCCAGAATGGTGGGGGCGATGTCGGCCAGGCGGCCGGTGCGCAGCTCACTGCCCGCGCCGCACAGGATAAAGGGTACCAGATTGGTGGTGTGGGCGGTCATGGGGCTGCCGTCGGGCTGCTTCATATCCTCGGCGTTGCCGTGGTCGGCGGTCACCATGGCGATGCCGCCCATCTTCAGCGTGGCGTCCACCACCTTGCCCACGCAGGTGTCCACCGTCTCTACGGCCTTGATGGCGGCCTCCAGCACGCCGGTGTGCCCCACCATGTCGCAGTTGGCAAAGTTCAGGATGATGACGTCATAGGCGCCTGACTCGATGCGCTCCACACACTTGTCGCACACCTCGAAGGCGCTCATCTCCGGCTGGAGATCATAGGTGGCCACCTTGGGAGAGGGCACCAGCACCCGGTCCTCGCCGGGGTACTGCGTCTCCACGCCGCCGTTGAAGAAGAACGTCACATGGGCGTATTTCTCCGTCTCGGCGATACGCAGCTGGGTCATGCCCATGCGGCTGAGGTACTCACCCAGCCCGTTCTTCACGGCGATGCGGGGCCACGCCACCAGCACGTTGGGCATGGAGGCGTCGTACTCCGTGTTGCACACATAGGTGGTGGGGAAGAACTCCCGGGCAAAGCCGTCAAAGTCCGGGTCCACGATGGCCCGGGTGATCTCCCGGGCCCGGTCGGGCCGGTAGTTGAAGAAGATGATGCTGTCATTGTCACTGATGGTGCCGTCGCCGTCCACCACCACCGGCTCCATGAACTCGTCGGTGATGTTGTTGGCATAGCTCTCCGCCACGGCGGCCACCGGGTCATCACTGCGGCGGCCCTCGCCGTACACCATAGCGTCATAGGCCATCTGTACGCGCTCCCACCGCTTGTCGCGGTCCATGGCGTAGTAGCGGCCCATCACCGTGGCGATCCTGCCGACGCCCAGCTGGGCGCACTTGTCGGCGAGTGCCTGCACGAAGCCCTTGCCGCTGGTGGGGGACACGTCCCGGCCATCCAGGAAGCAATGGACATACACCTTGGTCAGCCCCTTGTCCTTAGCCATTTGCAGCAGGGCGAACAGGTGCTCGATGTGGGAGTGTACGCCGCCGTCCGACAGCAGACCGCACAGGTGCAGACTGGTGCCATTCTCCAGGCAGTTGTCCATCGCCTGGTTATAGGCCTCGTTCTTAAAGAAGCTGCCGTCCTCGATAGCGCGGCTGATGCGGGGCAGGTCCTGAAACACCACGCGGCCGCCGCCGATGTTGGTGTGGCCTACCTCGCTGTTGCCCATCTGCCCGGCGGGCAGACCCACGTCCAGTCCGCTGGCGGACAGCGTGGTGTGGGCGTATTCCTGAAACAGCTTATCCAGCACCGGCGTCTTGGCCAGAGTGACGGCATTGTCGTCCGCGGGGGGCGCAATGCCGAAGCCGTCCATGATGATGAGGGTGGTAGGGGTCTTATTCATGCCGTTCCTCCTTGGAAATGCTCAGCCTTGGTTGGCAGCATTGATGATGGCGATAAAGTCCTCAGGGTTCAGAGAGGCGCCGCCGATAAGGCCGCCGTCGATGTCCGGCTGGGCCAGCAGCTCCGCCGCGTTGGCGGGCTTCATGGAGCCGCCGTACTGGATGGTGATGCTGCGGGCAATACGGGCGCCGTACAGGTGACGCACGGTGGTGCGGATGAAGGTGCAGACCTCAGCGGCCTGCTCGGCGGTAGCGGTCTTGCCAGTGCCGATGGCCCACACAGGCTCATAGGCGATCACGCACTTCCGCAGCTTCTCCGCGGGCACGCCGGCCAGGGCGGACTTGACCTGCAGCGCGATCAGCTCCATGGTGATGCCCAGCTCCCGCTGCTCCAGCGTCTCACCCACGCAGATGATGGGGTGCAGACCCGCCTCCAGCGCGGAGAGCACCTTGCGGTTGACGGTGAGATCCGTCTCGCCGAAATACTGGCGGCGCTCAGAGTGACCGATGATGACGTACTTTACGCCCAGGTCCTTCAGCATATCGGCGGAGACTTCGCCGGTGTACGCGCCGTTCTTCTCATAAAACACATTCTGTGCGCCCACGGACACGCGGGCATCCTTGAAGCCCTTGATGGCGGCGGCGATATCTACGGAGGGCACGCACACCACAATGTCACACCATTTGGCCTTGGGCAGCAGGGCCTTCAGTTCCTCGGCAAACTTCTTCGTCTCGCTGGCGGTCTTGTTCATCTTCCAGTTGCCGGCGATAATGGTCTTGCGATATCTGCGATTCATAACAAACTAACTCCTCGTCTTTTACTCTTATATAGAAATGGGGATATGCACACAAAATAAAACGGTTTTCGCCAAAGCCCGCGCGGCCGATCCGCTCCGCTGGCCGCGGCGAAGATGCCGGACCTTACTTGTCCAGCAGGCAGGCCACGCCGGGCAGCTCCTTACCCTCCAGGAACTCCAGCGACGCGCCGCCGCCGGTGCTGATGTGGGTGATCTTGTCGGCAAAGCCCAGCTGCTCCACCGCCGCCGCGCTGTCGCCGCCGCCCACGATGGTCACGGCGCCGCTG